>ERZ772917.877-NODE-877-length-19643-cov-4.784766_pt1 | contig 19643 bp, 19 predicted proteins | sample MGYA00511187_ERZ772917 | MGnify/ENA primary metagenome ERZ772917 (study PRJEB29015, sample SAMEA2737925) | human oral metagenome | biome: human oral; feature: human-associated habitat; material: dental | place: China | collected 2012 ... | reverse complement strand
CACCCGAGAGGAAACGAATGCGGAGCCGAATCCGAATTCCGCCCGTAGGGCCGCATTGCGGTTTGCTGATCCCACATCCCCACCATGCCTCATGTAAGTCGTATGTCTTTTCTTCGTTCGTTGACGGAGGATGCCGCCCGCTGCATCTGCCGTCGCTGCTGAAGTGTCGCGGCGCCACGAACCGTGTGCGGCGCCGCGATACTTCTGCGCGCGGGCGAGAGCGATGCCCTGCGACACCATTCTTCACCGATGCGGACGGTTCGGATACTTGCGACGCAGTCGACGAAGATGGATTGCCCAGACGATCTGGTAGACGATACATTCCGCGACCACCATCGCAATCCCCACGATTGCGGCCCCGAGGAACCGGGCAGGCGGGAACAGGACAGCAACGACCACGAACGTCCCAATTCCTCGAAACAGGTAGGCACCCACCGACGGTGTGTATATTCGAAGATGGTCTTCGACGGATCCGAACCAGCTCTTCGTTTTCCTTGTCATTGTGATCTCATTCCGCCATCGGCAGCCGAAACGCTACCACTGTTACCAGAATGTTATCACCGAAGTGACCAAAGTCGCGACAGTTCCCCACGGATTCAGTCTGACGACCTATTTGATGCCGATCTTGGCGGCGTGTTTAGAGACTTCCTTGCCGAGGTAACGCGCGAGCGCTCCCCGGTTCCACTGGGAGACCCATGTGCGGAACAACTTCCAGTCAAAATCAATGAATCCGATGAATGGATTGACTCCCTTAACCACGCACGAGGCGTACTCCTGAACTCCTTCTACCCCGGGGCTGCAGGGAGGCGTGGCGCTGCCTTTGGCCGCTTCGTAGTCGATGCGCAGTTTGCCTTTTGCGTCTCGAATCACCACCTGATTTAACAAAGTGGTCAGGTCCTGCCTCAATTCCTGCGCCTAGGCGTCGGTGAACTCGCCGTTCTCGCCGCAGGATGCTGTTGAGATGCCGTGGTCCGCGCTGGCCTCGGTCATGGGCGCCGCGAGCATGTTGCACTCCCCGAGCAACGCCAGAATGTACTTGATGATGTTCTTCATACCATCTCCATTTTCGTTGGCTGTCTTCCCCTGCACTTCCCGGCGATCCGGTCAGTATGCGGGGGCGCCACATCAAGTAGCTGACAGGATTTCCTCGGCTCCGGGGTTCGATGGTGGCTCCTCGACGTGGCAGATGAGAGCTGAGCCCTGGACTGGTCGCAGTTCCCGTGCTCCTGGGGTGGTCGGGTGAGTGCTTCGGACAAGCCATGGCGACACTCCACCAGCGGAAGCCTCCACCTACACCATTACTCGGTCAGCCTCGCCGTTCATGCGGACCATGTCAGAGGTACAAGTAAGGCAGACTGGTGCACAGAGCCGAACGCAGAGGAGGGACCGTGACAACCGTCCGCGTTGACATCGCGCCCAACCTGCTGCGCTGGGCCGTGAAACGGGCGCGCTGGGATGAGGAAACTGTCCGCAAACGCGCACCCAAGCTCGACGCGTGGATCGACGGGACCGCACGCCCCACTCTCAAGCAGGTGGAGAAGTTCGCTGCCGCCACCCACGCACCCTTCGGGATGCTCTTCCTGCCCGAGCCGCCGGTTGAGGACATCCCCATCCCGGACATGCGGACCATTCGCGACGCCGGAGTCCGCGAGCCGTCTGCCGACCTGCTGGAGACGATCTATCTGTGCCAGAGACGCCAGGACTGGTACCGTGACGACGCCCTCGACTCCGGGGCGACCCCGCTCAGCTTCGTGGGATCGACAACCCTCTCCACTCCGGCGGAGGAGGCCGCCGCTCGTATTCGTGCCGCGCTCCGTCTCGACGAGCGGTCTGTGTCCAACTGGTCCACTGCGTTGACAGATCTCATCGAGCGCACCGAAACCATGGGTGTCCTAGTCATGGTCAACGGGATCGTCGGCCCGGACACCCACCGCAAGCTCGATCCGGAGGAGTTCCGGGGGTTCGCCCTGGCCGATGACATCGCCCCGCTTGTCTTCGTCAACGGGGCGGACACCAAGGCCGCGCAGATCTTCACCCTCGTTCACGAGCTCGCCCACCTGTGGCTGGGGTGCACTGCGCTCTCCGACGCAGCTGCGGGCGCTGCGCAAGGAACGAAAGAGGAGGAGCGCTGGTGCAACCAGGTTGCCGCGGAGGTCTTGGTACCTCTCGACTCGCTCCGGTCGGAACGGCCAAGGAGCTGCGCTGAAGACGAGCTGGACCGTCTGGCGTCCCGCTACACAGTCAGCACCCTCGTCGTGCTCGCCAGACTCCGGGATGCCGGGTACCTCACGCGGGAAGAGTACAAGACCCGGTACGAGACCGAGCGTCAGCGCGTCATGGATCTCATGGATTCCCAGGAGAATCACGGTGGGGGCGGGAACTACTACCACACCCAGCTGCGACGCCTTGGGCTCCCCTTCACCCGAGCTGTGATCTCCGCAGCCCTGGAGGGACGAACGACCTACCGGGATGCCTACCGGCTGCTCGGGACCGTTAAGCACTCGACCTTCGAGGGGCTGGCGGAGAAAGCAGGACTAGCGTGACGTACCTCGTAGACGCCAACGTCCTCATCGAGGCGAAGAACCGCTACTACGCCTTTGACATCGCGCCCGGCTTCTGGAAATGGCTCGACCAAGCACACGCTCAAGGCACGGTATTCAGCCGGGTTAAGATTCCTGACGCCTGCCGAGGACTTGAAGTCCATTGGGTCAACACCTTTGAAATGCTACGCAGCACCGGTGTCACCCTTGACCTTCCCGGCGCTGCCCACCAAGTCGAAGAGAGGAACATCGAATCAGCCAGTCACAAATGCACCCACCCGGTTAGAAATGCAGCACAGTCCCACTCCCCCAGCCCACAACTCACACACCATGACACCTCAGACATCTCCCGCGCCCACCAGCGCCCCTGCTCCCGCCCGCAGCATTCCAGCACCCCCGGAGCCCGGCCAGGTTGTCCAGGTTCGTGGCGCGGTCTGGGCGGTCACGAACGTCGCCGTTCAGGGACTACCCCGCAGCTCCGCCGATGACGGCGTGCCCCGCCTCGAGCACGTCGTCTACCTTCCAGCGTAGCGATATCGGTAGCGTTGAGGCTGTAGTGGAACTCGCTGTTGTTGTCGCCGTCGTCGTTGCCGAGCAGATCGATCTCGATCAACCCGGGCCAGGTGTCGTTCCAGGCGGCCCAGGTTTTCATCGGGATCGAGGACTTCAGCAGGCTGCCCGGTTTGGTATGGATGGTCCTTGCCGGGACGAGCAGGCCTTGCAGGTAGGGCTTGAGGTGGCGGTCCATGGTGGTTGGTGACATGGTCAGTAGCAGAGGGCCTTGGTGTCCTCGGTCATGCCGAGCTGGTCGAGGCCTTCCAGCGCGACTAATAGCCGGGGCCAAGCACTTCGAGGCGATGCCGTCGAGTAGCACCCAGCACCGCACCAACGCGTCGGTGACCTCCTGGCCGTAGCGCAGCATGCGTTCACGGGGCGTGTGTGGGCCGGGCAGCTCACCAGCCGCTGCCTGGCGCAGCATCTTGCGGGCATGGTCACGATGCCAGCCCGCGATCGTCACCACCGCGTCCGCTCAGGGGCCCCAGTGCGGGCATCTAGCATGAGTCAACTCGGAAGCTGGCGTCAGGGTGGGATAGTGATACGCTGGGAATCCTATTAAGACCCCTTTGAACTGTCTGACATCGAACTCGACGAGACCAGCGGTGCGGCTGGCAGTGGCTTGGTCGGCACCTTCGGATGCTGATGCGTCCCGTGGTATTCGGGCTGGACAGTCTGTGCTTTTGTTTCTCCCCCACCCGGGCTGCAAGAGCTGACCCCTGATGGGGGAGAGTGGCACCCTCCCCCATCTTCACCCCCCACAGAATCGGAGTCATTGATGAGCAACAGAGCTAGTGTTGCCGCACTCATCCTGATCGCACTGTTCGGAATTTTTTCCTTTGTCTTTCTCGGCAACAGAGCGTTCGCCATCGGGGCCGTTGTGGCGATTTTGCTTGTGGCAATCGCGCGGATCGTCAGGATCTGGGCGTTCAAACCCTGACCTCACGGATTTCACCCACCCCCTCGCCGCAGCAAACTGAAGCGACCTGCCATACCCGTCCCCCGTCTTCCTTGGTGGCTCGCCTCTGGCCTCTTGGAGCGCCTCGGTGAACCCACCGAAATTGATGCCGCTCTCGGCGCACAGCGCTGAACTCGCTGGATGCAACTGCCTTCTCTCCGCGGCGCGGACGACGTGGACGCCGTCCTTGCCCCCTTGGGGGTCACTTCCACATTTCTCTGCGCTCTTCTGGGTGAAACTCCGGCATCCTTGGCGCGTCGCCTGCTGCAAGGATCCGCGCCCAAGTGGTATCTGCATTTCAACGGCTCTGGGAGCAGGGTGAGCGCTGCCCCGGCATCGTCTCGGGAGCGGCCGGATCATTGCTGCTCGCTCGTTCCTCACCTCCCAGCAACGCAGCCGAGGACTTGGCTCACGCGGCCGCCACCCGACTGAAGGCACTCGCATTGTGGGACCACGATCGCGCGTCGTGGGCGAGCGACTTGGCACAGGGAGAACTCTTGGTCGGCTTCTCACACGGAATCTCGGGTATCGCTGTCGGCTTCCGCGAACAGATACAGCTTCACCAAGGTTTTGTTCCACAGTCGGCCCTTGATGGAGCCATCCCAGAGACTTATCCACGGCGACGTATGACCAGCGAAACCCTTGGTCAGAGCACATTTGAGGACGGCTGCGAATAAGCCTCCCAGCGCTTCCATCTCCTTCCCGTCATGCGATGCCACCTGCCGGAGCAGCGACGGTCGCTCCGCCGAGAATCCAGCGCTCCAGTAGCGGCCGGCCGGTAGCATGTGCCCATGGCTGTGGAGATCGAGCCGCTCTCCCCCACCGATCGGTGTGACTGGGACGAGTTCACACGGTTCATGCTGGAAAACACCTTTCCCTTCCATGTGAATCCGTCCCCGACCCGGGAAGAAATCGAATCACGAAAAGCGGACGGGGGTTTCGCCCCTCCTGAGCACGCGCTTCTCGCCGTGCGGGTCGGGGGCGGTCTCGTCGGGGTCGTGGGGCTCGATGATCTCGACGGCGATGCACCATTGTTCGACATCCGTCTCGCCGACGGGGTGCGCGGAAGGGGTTGGGGGAGGAAAACGGTCCGCGAGCTCGTTCGCCATCTGTTCGACACCTATCCAAGGATCACGCGAGTCGAGGCGCAGACACGCGACGACAACATCGCGATGCGCCGGGTCCTGCTCCACAACGGTTTCGTCAAGGAGGCGCATTATCGAAGGACGTGGCCGGTGGCGGGCGGTTCGCCGCGGGATTCCGTCGCCTACGGATTGCTCCGGTCGGACTTCGAGACCGGCCGGACCACACCGCTGGTGTGGGACGACCTCCAGGCGTAATTTCCCACCGCAGAGACCACGTCCCGGCTCCGGCTCCACCCCGGAATCCCGCTTACGCTCCCACGGTTCGCTTGCCTTACGGTCATGCGCTTGCGCTGTAGCGCAAGCATTCGTCCGCAAGGCAAGCGTTCCCGTCGGGAAGACAAGCGGACGCCGGGAAGACAAGCGGACGACCGTAAAGCTGGCGTTCCCGCCGGGGAGACCGGCGGACGACGGGAAGGCTGGCGGACCTGTGATGGGGTGCGGGTGAATGCCGTGCGGACGAACGCCCCGGCAAAGTAGAAACCCCCGGTGCGGGCACCGGGGGTTCGAGCAATGCGACTGTGGCGGTGACGGTGGGATTTGAACCCACGGTGGCTTGCACCACACTCGCTTTCGAGGCGAGCTCTTTCGGCCGCTCAGACACGTCACCGCCGATGAGCGTATCCCAGCCCGGCCCCGCGGACAAATCCGCTCTTCCCTCAGCCGACCACGACCTCGAAGGTTCCGACCCGGTCCGCGATCCCCGCCGCCAGGTCCTCGATCATCCCGACGTCGTGGAGACGGTTCCGCCAGCTCTCCGGGATTCCGCTGCGCCCGTACAGCGCCCCCGTCAGCTGCCCGTAGATGGCCCCGACGGTGTCGGCGTCGTCGCCCAGGTTCACTGCCAGCAGCGCCCCTTCGAGGAAGTCGTCGGTCCTGGCGAGGGCCCACAGCGCCGCTTCCAGGCTGTGCAGCACGTATCCCGACGACGAGATCTCGTCGCGTTCCTTGACCCGGTAGGAGCCGCGCAGGATCGTCGCCAGGTCGGGGTTGGTCACCTGCTCGGCCAGGTCGGCGGCCAGCACGTACAGCTCCGTGCGCGACGCACCCCCGACGGCGGCCGCGATCAGCCTGCCGTAGGCCCCGCACGCCTCGACACACTCGACGGCGGGATGGGTGGTGCGGGAACTGTCGGCGGAGAACCGTCCCGCGGCCTCGGGGTCGTCGCAGAAGGCCATCGCGACCGGCGCCAGACGCATCAACGACCCGTTGCCCGCGCTCATCCCGCCGACCGCCTCGCGGTAGGGCTCCCCGGTTGCCTCGAACTCCTCCAGGGCGGCGCGAGTCTGGTTGCCGATGTCGAAACACCGGCCCGTGCTGCTGAGATGCCCGTCGCGATACCAGCGGACGAACCGGGCCAGCTGGTCGCGGGGATCGTAGGCCCCGGTCTCGGTCAGGCTCGCTGCGATGCACAGCGCCATCGACGTGTCGTCGGTCCACTGCCCGGGCGCGAGATCGAACACCCCTCCGCCCACCATGTCGGTGACGGGCGGGAAGGAGTCGCGGGCCTGGAACTCGACGGCGGCACCCAGGGCATCACCCACCGCCAGCCCCAGGAGACTGCCCAGAAGTCGGTCACGCCATGTGTCGCTGATCGCCATGACCTCACCCTAGGGGACCCGCGGGTTATGGCGACTACGTCTCACGCATCCCGCAGTCATCCCCGCAGGGGCCATCGCCTCCCCTGCCCAGGGCGGCCGCGGATGTGGCGCAGCAGGCGTCTCCGCGCCAGGCCTCGACGCCCTCGCGAACAGCGAATCCGGCGATGACCAGGGCCGCCACGGGATCGGCCCAGGTCCAGTCGAGCAGGCTGTTCAGCACGAGACCGACCAGCAGTGCTGCGGAGAGGTAGGAACACACGAGGGTCTGTTTCGAGTCGGCGACCGCGGAGGCCGAGCCGAGCTCGCGGCCGCAGCGTCGTTCGAACCAGCTCAGGAACGGCATCACCACCAGGCTCAGTGCGGCGAGCACAATTCCGACGGTCGAATGCTCCGGTTCGCGCACACCGGTCAGCGAGAGGACGGCCTCCGTGGTGACGTAGACCGCCAGGGCGAAGAAGGAGATCGCGATCACCCGCAGTGCCGTTTTCTCCCGGCGTTCGGGATCGGACGAGGCGAACTGCCAGGCAACCGCCACCGCGGAGAGCACCTCCACGACCGAATCCAGGCCGAATCCGATCAGGGCGGCGGACGACGCCTCACCCCCCGCCGCGAGGGCGACGAAGGCCTCGATGACGTTCCAGGTGATCGTGAGCGCGACGACGACCCTGATCCGTCGCTGCAGAATCGCTTTCCTACCGGGCTCCAGGGCTTCCGCCGTCACCGGGAAACCTCCGCGACGCGGCAGCAGGTTGATTCCGCGCAGGCAACGTCATCGACGGTCGTGGGGAGCTCCATCCGCGAAGCAATGGTCAGCATGCGCCGATCCTACAGCGAACACTGACCCGGGGGCGCTGCCCTGTGGCCGGGTCTGCCGTTCGGGCGTGGGTTGGTTTCGACTCGGGCCGCTCGTCCCTCACGGCCCGGCTCAACCAGCTTCAGAAAAGGACGCTCACGCACCTGATCAACCGGTTTTGGGGATGGTCGGGACCACCTCGGCGACTTGCACCCGGGCTCCTTCCGGTGTGATCAGGGTCCAGGGTTCGTCGGAGCGCCACGTGCCCGGGATGCCGTCTTTCGGGTAGTGCTCCAGGACCGCGCCGTCCACCCACACCTGCGACCCGTCCGGCACCTCGACGACCCCGTGGCTGGGATGCGTCAGCCGCACCCCGTCGCCCGCTATCCGCAGCGCCCAGCGCCGCTCCGCCAGCGACGTCTCACCCGCGCCGAGGGGATGCCAGCAGCCGACCAGTGCCTCGGCCGCCCCCGGGTCGACGAAACTCACCACCCGCTCGCCCACCAGTTTCACGCGACGCGGCAGGCTGAGGCAGCCCGCGTGGTCGCGGACGGCCGGGTCCTGGGCCTGCTGCCGCACCCAGCCGATCAGCAGCGGCTCCCCGTCGGCGACGGTGGCCTGCACGGCGTAGAGGTCGGGGCCGACGTCGAGGAGGTTCGCGTGTTCGGCGACGAACCGCGGCCGCGCCCCGTCGGCCTCAAGCCTTCCCACCACTGCCAGTTCCCCGACGAGCCGGTCCCCGTCGAGGACGGAGACCAGCAGCACCCAGCTCTCCCCCAGCCGGAACAGCTGCGGGCACTCCCACACGTCGGCGGTGGTGGCGGCCGCCAGCACCGGGTCGTCGGCGACGAACAACCCCAGGTAGCGCCACGCCAGTTCGTTCTGCCGGTCGAACAGCAGCACGACGGGGGTGCCGTCGCGGCGGCCCGCCCCGAGGATCGCCAGGGGCCTGCCGTCGAGTTCGAAGACGAACGGGTCGCGCATCACGGCGATGTCGTCCAGGTCAGGGGTGGGCGCGACGACGACGGGCGCGTCCCAGGTCACCAGGTCGGGGCTGCCCCAGCGCAGGCACACCGTCGAGGCCCCCGATTCGTCCGTGACTCCGGAGTAGACCACCCCGGGTCTTTCATGGCCGGGCAGGAACACCCCCGACCAGCAGCCGAAGGCGTCGGGGCCGCCGGGGGTGGGTCCGAAGGCGACGGGCAGCAACCGCCAGTTCGCCAGGTCGTCGCTGACGGCGTGTCCCCACGCGATCCGCCGGTGTTCCGGGGCGGCCGGGTTGTGCTGGAAGAACACGTGCCAGACCCCGTCGCGGAGGGTCATGCCGTTCGGGTCGTTGAGCCAGCCTCTGTGCGGCCGCAGGTGGTAGCTGGTGGTCGGTGCGGTCATCTCCTGGCCTCTTCCGGTGGGGTCTCGCTACGGGCTTCGCATCCACGCTATCGGAGGGCGGAAAACCCAGCCCAGCCCCGAGATCCCGCCCACGCTCCCGCGATTCGCCTGCCTTACGGTCGTCCGCTTGCGCTGTAGCGCTGGCGTTCGTCCGTAAGGCAAGCGTTTCCGTCGGAAAGGCCAGCGGACGACGGGAAGACGGGCGTTTCCCGTCGGGCCCCTACCGCCGTCCCTCGAAGAACCCCTCCAGCAGGGCCGCGCAGTCGGCCTCCAGCACCCCCGAGGTCACCCTCGGACGGTGGTTGAGACGCGGGTCGCGCAGCACGTCGAACAGCGACGCCACCGCCCCCGCTTTGTCGTCGAAGGCCCCGAACACGAGGTGATCGATCCGGGCCGCGACGATCGCGCCCGCGCACATGGTGCACGGTTCCAGGGTCACCACCAGGGTGCAGCCCGTCAGCCGCCACCGGCCGAGGACCTCGGCGGCGCGCCGGATCGCGACCACCTCGGCGTGTGCCGTCGGGTCGCCCGTGAGTTCGCGTTCATTGCCACCCACCCCGACCGGTGACCCGTCCGGCCCGAGGACGACGGCCCCCACCGGCACGTCGCCGCGCAGCCCCGCCTCCCGGGCCGCGGCGAGGGCCTGCCGCATCGCGGGTTCGTAGCGTCGCGCCACGCTCGGGGGTCTCTCAGTCGTCAAAGGCCTCGACGGCCCGTTCGAACACCTCGTCGATCTTCAGGCGCCGCGCCACCTGCATCAGCAGCTCGTCGGAGTCCTCCTCGTAGTCGGTGGCGATGGCCTCCAGTTCGAAACCCCGCAACCCTGCGGCGGCGAACATCTCCAGGTCCCCGATCGGGGTCGGTTCGTCCTCCTCGTCGGGGATTTCCTCACCCAGGTAGTCCACGACGTCGCGGGCGATGGGCCAATCGTTGGCGGCGGTGGCGTCGCTGAGCAGCACCTCCACCACCCGTCCCCTGACCCGGCAGATCACGAAGAACTCGCCCGCCACCGAGACGTACCCGTCCGCCCCGGAGTCGCCGGGCAGGCGGCCGAGCTGGCGGATCAGCTCGTCGAGGTCGTTGGCCAGGTCGAAGTCCATGGGCACCGCCGTCGCCTTGCCGTCCTCCCGGTACACGGCGACGACGAGGTCGATGTCGTCCTCCCCCGCGTCCTCGAGGTCGTCGTCGAAGAACTCCTCCTCCGAGTCGTCGGCGGCTTCCAGGTCGCGATCATCCTTCAGGTCAAAGGGCTCGGCGTCTTCGTCAAAGGCGTCCACGGCTGATCTCCTCCCGGGTCTTACAGAAACCCCATCCTTCCAGATCCCCGGGTTCCTTGAGGACCCGGGCCGAAATCCGCTCCCCGAACCCGTCGGGTGTGTCAGAGTGGGGTCGTGGAACTTCGCGTCATCTCTCATCCCCTCGTCGATCACAAACTGACGGTCCTGCGCGACCGCAACACCGAGCAACCCATCTTCCGCCGCCTCGTCGAAGAGCTGGTGACCCTGCTGGCCTACGAGGCCACCCGCGGGGTGCGCGTCCACGAAACCGCCATCGAAACCCCCGTCGCCCCCACCGTCGGCACGAAACTGGATTCCCCAGCCCCGCTGGTGGTTCCGATCCTGCGTGCGGGCCTGGGGATGCTCGACGGCATGCTGCGGCTGGTGCCGACCGCCGAGGTCGGTTTCCTGGGCATGATCCGCGACGAGAAAACCCTGGAACCCACCACCTACGCCGAGCGCCTGCCGCAGGACCTTTCCGGCCGCCAGTGCTACGTGCTCGACCCGATGCTCGCCACCGGTGGGTCGCTGGGTGAGGCCGTGAAGTTCCTCGTCGGCCGCGGCGCCGACGACATCACCTGCATCTGTTTGCTGGCGGCCCCCGAGGGGATCGAGAGGATCCAGGACCTGCTGGCGGACCTCGACGTCCCCTGCACCCTGGTGGTCTCCGCCGTCGACGAACGCCTCAACGACCGGGGCTTCATCGTCCCGGGTCTGGGGGATGCCGGAGACCGGCTGTACGGGCTGGCCGACTAGTTCCTGGCCCCGCGGCCAGCCCGCCGGCCCGGCTCAGCTGTCCTTACCGGCCAGCTTGGTCGCGCACTTCGTTACGGCCTCCGCGACGGCCTTGCCATCCTCGTCGCTGGTCTTGGCGTTGACGTCGATCTTCCCGTCGGCGAGTTTCTGGAGGGTGTCGGAACTCACCTTGTCGTAGCTCCCGTCCACCACACAACTGACGTAGTCGTTGAGCACACCCTCCGCGTACGTGGAACCGCCCTTCTCCTTGATCATCTTGATGATTCCCGCCTTGACGGCGTCCTTGCTCGGTTTCCCGCCGCACCCGACCGCGCCAAAAGCAATGGCGACAGAGGCCAGGACTGCCACCGACCCCTTGAGCACCCGAGAGTTCATGTCGTTCGTTTCCCTTCCTCGGCGCGGCTCAGCGCCGATACGAAGCAGGGTAATGGTTCCCCGGGCCACCCGGGGAACCGGTCTCGGTGATCAGTAGTAGTACGGAAACCCCGACCAGTCGGGGGTGCGGCGCTCCAGGAAGGAGTCACGGCCCTCCACCGCCTCATCGGTCATGTAGGCCAGGCGGGTGGCCTCGCCGAGCAGCACCTGCTGGCCGACGAGCCCGTCGTCGACCAGGTTGAAGGAGTATTTGAGCATCCGCTGCGCGGTCGGGGACTTCCCGCAGATCCTCGCCGCCCACTCGAGCCCGGTCTCCTCCAGTTCCTCGTGCGGCACCACCTTGTTGACCATGCCCATCTCGTGGGCCTCCTGGGCGTCGTGGACGTCGCCGAGGAAGAAGATCTGGCGCGCGAACTTCTGCCCCACCTGGCGGGCCAGGTAGGCCGAGCCGAAACCGCCGTCGAAGGAACCGACGTCGGCGTCGGTCTGCTTGAAGCGGGCGTGCTCCCGGGAGGCGATGGTCAGGTCGGAGACGACGTGCAGGGAGTGCCCGCCGCCCGCGGCCCAGCCGTTGACGAGCGCGATCACGACCTTGGGCATGAACCGGATGAGTCGCTGCGCCTCCAGGATGTGCAGCCGGGCGAGTTTCGCCTTGTCGACGGTGTTCGCGGTCTCACCGTCGGCGTACTGGTATCCGGCGCGGCCCCGGATGCGCTGGTCGCCACCGGAGCAGAACGCCCAGCCGCCGTCCTTCGGGCTCGGCCCGTTGCCGGTGAGCAGCACGCAGCCGATGTCGGCGCTGGTGCGGGCGTGTTCCAGGGCCGCGATCAGCTCGTCGACGGTGTGGGGCCGGAAGGCGTTGCGCACCTCGGGCCGGTTGAAGGCGATCCTGACGGCCGCGACGTCGCGGGCGCGGTGGTAGGTGATGTCGGTGAACTCGAAGCCGGGGATCTCGTCCCATCGCTCCGGCCGGAACGGGTTGGTCATGCCCACACCCTAGGCCCCTCAGAGGTAGGGGCGTTCCAGGGCCCGGCGGGGGCGGGCGGGGAAGTTCGTGATGACCGCGTCGACCCCCAGTGCCGCGAGGGAGCGGATGTCCTCGTTCCTGTCCACGGTCCACACGTTCACTCCCACCCCGGCCTCGTGGCACAGCCACATGTAGTTGGGTTGCTGGAGAGCGTAGAAGTGCGGGTGGAGGAACCTGGCCCCGAAGACGTTGGCGTAGCACCACGGGTCGTAGAGGCCGTCGGAGTACAGCAGGCCGAGGCATTCCGGGGGCACCGCCCCGCGCAGGTTCGCCAGGGAGAAGTGGTTGAACGACGAGAACAGCACCCGGTGGAGCATCCCCGCATCCTGCACGATAGCCAGGGCGTCGTTTTCCATCCCGGGGTACAGCTCGATGCTGTTCTTCAGTTCGAGGTTGATGCGCAGCCGGGTGGGTTCGAGCAGTTCGAGGACCTCCCGGAGGGTGGGGATCTGCACCTTCCGGTGCCCGACGAAACCGTTGCTGTAGTTGCACAGCCGCAGCTGCTCCAGGGTCAGGTCGGCCACCCTGCCGAACCCGTTCGAGGTGCGGTTGATGGTTTCGTCGTGGATGACGACGAGCTGCCCGTCGATGGTGCGTTGCACGTCGAGCTCAACGCCGTCCGCACCCATCTCGATCGCCTGCTGGATGGCGGGAATGGTGTTCTCGGGGGCGTATGCCGATGCTCCACGATGAGCCCAGATCGCTGTCATGATTATCCTCCCCAACTCATGATATTCCCTCTGGCAAGGGTTTTCGGAAGGAAAGCGGGTTGAGTCTTCCCCTCAAGGCTGGTTGATCCGACCCGCGGCTCCTCTTCCTTTGAAATTGGTTGATCCGACCCGCGAGTCCTCTTTCCTTGAAGTTGGTTGAGCCGACCCGCGAGCGCCAGCGAACAGGTCGAGTCGAAACCAAGACGACCTTACCCGGGAACCCAAGGTCAGGTCTGCCTCCCATCCGCCGGATGGTTTCGACACGGGTCGCTCGTTCCTCGCGACCCGGCTCAACCAGCTTCAGGGAGGAGTACTCGCGACCCGGCTCAGCCAGCTTGTTCGGGCTTCACTCCTTCATGACGAAGGCGGTGTTCGGCACCCCGTAGTGGGCGTAGACGGATTCGCAGCCGTGGCAGGGACCCACGAGCTTGTCCTCCGGGGAGTGGAGCACCACCTCCAGGCCGAGTTCGGGCAGCTTGTCAACGCCGTTCGCCTCCGCGGCCTGGGCCAGCACCTTGAAGGCCGCGTCCAGCGAGTGGTCCCACTTCGCGTAGGGCCCGCCGCCGCGGATCGCGTTGTCCAGCCAGGCTTCGTACCAGGCGACGAATCCCGTAGCCACCCGCCGGAACTCCCCGTCGCAGAACCGGGAATCGAGCGCCACCGAGCCGTCGATCAGGTCGAGCGCCCACTGGGCTCCGCAACCGGCCTGCGCCAGGTGCAGCCAGCCTTCGGTGATCGGGCGCAGGTCGAGGCCGTAGCCCGGTCCGGCCCCGGACGCGGCGATCTCGTCGACGAACCAGCGGGCGTCCGCGGGCAACGAAATGGCCTCGGTGAACCCGGGAGCGCCGAGTCGCATCCCGTGGTTTCGGCCGCCGAGCCAGCCGGCCTCGTTCCGGGAATCCCCGGATGCGTTCCGCAGCAGGTCGAGGGTGAGTTGCAGGTCGTGGCGGGTGAGCCGGGGGGCGGGTTCGAGTGGTTTCAGGAGCGCCCATTCGCGCAGCATCCGGATGCCCTCGGCCTCCGTCGGGCCCTCGGCCAGGACCGCGCGGCCGGGTTCCCAGTCGTCGGCACCGAGCTTGACCTCCGCGATCCGGTCCGGTCCGACACCGAGGAAACAGCCGAGCGGGATGATGTCGTCGCCGCGGGTTGCGGGAATGACGCCGCTGGCCAGCACCTTCGTCGTGAGCGCCCGGGAACCGCCCAGCCGCTCACGGTAGGCCTTCGCCACCTCGAGTGGCACGTTGATGCTGCGGTCGATGCCGCCCATGGTGACGAGATACCTCCGGCCCTGGAGCGTGGTCTCGAACTGTTCCACGTCGGGGTTCTCGGTGTCGATGAGGTCCGCCCGTCCGAGCGCGGTGAGCAGCACCGGCCCGAACGCGCAGGCCCAGTTGCACCCGGCCGTGACCAGCGCCCGGTACATGTCGTCGCCGTAGCCGCTGGCCGTGACGAGGGCCCCAGGGCTCCCCAGGGCGCCGCCCCGGATGTCAAGGGTGAGGAAGACGCCGTGGGGCGGCTCCTCCTGCATCGAATTGATGTGGCACTCGATCACGGGCAGACCCTCGCCCAACTGCACGACCTGGACGCCGTCGTCCTCCACCACCTGTGCGTCGATGAAGTGTTTCGCGATCACTCCGGCCAGTAGTTTCTCGGGGGTGGGGTTCGGGTCGTTGGGTTCGCTCATGCCTCCATGACAACACACTTCCGGGGCGGCAAAAAGGCCTCGCGCCGGGAAGTTCCGGCTGCGAGGCCCGGTGTCGTGGCGCGCTCGGAGGGACTCGAACCCCCAACCTTCTGATCCGTAGTCAGATGCTCTATCCATTAAGCTACGAGCGCGGGCGAGGAGTAACTATACGGGCCCGCCTCCGGCTTGGCAAAACCGTGGAACGCGAGCGGCCCCGGGTGCACCCGGGGCCGCTCGTACACTGGCGGAGGTGGCGGGATTTGAACCCGCGATGGGGTTGAGCCCCAAACCCGCTTAGCAGGCGGGCGCCATAGACCAGACTAGGCGACACCTCCAGCGCGCTACAGACTAGCCGAGGCGCAACAGCACCGGCAACCGACTCCCCGTGGCGGAGCAGGCGGCCGTCGCGACTGTCGTCCGTTCGTCCGACCGACAAGTACACTGAACCCGCGATGCGAGAGGAGAACGCGTCTTGGCCAACAAAAAATATCCGCGGCTCTTTCGCGGCGGTGACCCGGAACGTCGGCACGACGACGTCACGGGTGGGTTGAGCGACGAGTCAGAATCCGAACAGACATCCATCCGCCCCCACAAGGTATCGGATCACGGATCGAAAACCTCGGGGAAAACCACCTCTCGCAGCGACGCCGACTCCTCCGAAGGGGGCCGCAGGAGTTCCTCGAAAAGAGACAAGGAATCATCGAGGAGCAGGGCGGGTGGTTCACGCGACGGCGCCAAGAGGGCCGAACCGCGCAGAACCAAGGACGATTCCGCCCCCAAACACGCCGCCGGCTCCAAGGGACCGTTGGACAGGTCATTCAGGCGCAGCGCCACCCTGACCGTCGCCAGCGCGCTGCTGCCGGGGCTCGGGCTGACGGGGGCCCGGCAGCGCTGGGCAAAAATCCTGGGGGTGCTGCTTCCCGTCGGTTTCCTGGGCGGCCTGGTCCTGTTGGCGGTGCGCGCCGTCATGAACCCGGAGGTCGCCATCGGCTGGGCCCTCAGACCCGGGATCCTTCGCGGCACCATCCTGGTCCTGATCGTCGCCGCCCTGGGTTGGGCCTTCCTGATCACCCTGACCCACCTCATCACCAGACCCAAGGGCCTGGCCACAGCGAAGCGGGCCATCGGGGCGGGCCTGGTGGTCGCCCTCACCTTCGTGGTCTCCGCCCCCTTGGCGGTGGCCGCCCGCTACACCCTGTCCCAGCTGCAGCTGGTGGAGAAGGTCTTCGCACCCGAGGTCCAGGCCAGCGGTCGTCCCGAAGTCGACGTGAACGCCAAGGACCCGTGGAAGGACACCCCGCGTCTCAACATCCTGCTGCTCGGCGCGGACAGCACGGGCAGCCGCATAGCGGACAACAAGGGAACCTACGTTCCTCGCACCGACACCATCATGGTGGCCTCCATCGACACCGCGACGGGCAACACCACCCTGGTCCAGATTCCCCGCAGCGTGGAGCGCACACCGTTCCCGGAGGGCAGCAAGCTGGCGAAGCTGTTCCCCCGCGGTTTCCGTGGCGCCGGTGACAGCTCGGAGTGGTTGATCAACGCCATCTGGGAGCGGACCGTCAGCAAGGACTACCCGGAGATGGCCGAAGCCGTCGCACCCGCCACCTATCCCGGCGCGGAGGCCCTGAAACAGGGGGTCGAGGGTATAACCGGACTGCACATGCACTACTTCGCGCTGGTCAACATCGACGGCCTGCAGCAGCTGATCGACGCCATGGGTGGGGTGAAGCTGAACGTCAACCGGAAACTCCCCATCGGCGGCGACCACCAGACCGGCGCCCGACCCCACGGCTGGTTGAAACCCGGCCCCGACCAGCTCCTTGATGGCTACAACGCCATGTGGTACGCGCGGAGCCGTTTCGACTCGGACGACTACGCCCGCATGGCCCGCCAGTCCTGCCTGGTGAACGCGGTCATCAAGCAGGCGAACCCGACGACGCTGCTCACCTCCTACGAGGGCATCGCCCAGGCCTCCTCGGACATGGTGATGACCGACATCCCGCAGGATGTGCTGGCCCCGCTGGCCCAGCTGGCCTTCAAGGTCAAGGACGCCTCCGTCTCACGGCTGGCCTTCGTGCACGGCCAGAACGGGTTCGACGCGGGCAACCCGGATTTCACGCTGATGCGCAAACGGGTGCAGGACGCCATCAACCCGCCCGCCCCGACGAGCGAACCCACGGCGAGCACCTCCACCGCGCCGTCCCCGGACCCCAGCACCGCCAAACCTTCACCGACACCGACGAAACAGACCTCCTCGGCGCAGCCCAAACCCTCTGCGACGTCCTCCGATGCGGCCCCGTCGACCACCGAACGGGTCGCGGACGCCTGCGCCTACCACCCGGAGGAGTGAGCGGTCCGGGCGAACGCGGCGAGAGTGGGATTCGAACCCACGGAGAGTTGCCCCTCGGCCGCTTTCAAGGCGGCTGCACTAGTCCACTATGCGATCTCGCCATACGGGATCACCCGCGGAGCCCATCCTAGGGGATGACGGGTCAAACGGGACACGACGCCCCCACACCCCGATGCGCCCGCTGACGACACAGTTTCGCGGATCATGGCGGCTGTTTCACCCGCGGGGCGAGCGGTCGCCGCGATCGTCGTCCTTTCGGCCGACACGGCAAGTACACTGGCCGCAAGGCGAGAGGAGACGGCGTTGTCCGATAAGAGTTACCCGCGGCTCTTTCGTGGCGGCGACCCGGAGCGTACGCACGACGACGTCTCTGACCGTTCACGCGACGAATCCGAACTCGAGCAGACGTCCATCCGCCCGCACCAAACGTCTCAGCGCACATCGAAGGAGGCCATCGAGAGCTCTGCGCAACGCAACACGTCTTCCTCACAGCGCAGATCCGGCGACTCGCAGGAAAGCGGCAAACGGGCTGCCCCACGCAAATCCCGGGATACCTCCGGTCCGAAGCATGCCGCAGGTTCCGGGGGAGGGTTGGGCAGGTCCTTCAGGCGCTGCGCCACCCTGACCGTCGCCAGCACCCTGCTGCCGGGACTCGGGCTCGCGGGAGCCCGGCAGCGCTGGGCAAAGATCCTGGGGGTGCTGCTCCCGATCGGTTTCCTGGGAGGCCTGGTCTGGCTGGCCGTGCGCGCCGTCATGAACCCCGCAGGAGCCATCAGCTGGGTCCTGAGGCCCGGACTCCTGCGCGGCGCCCTGGTGGTTCTGATCATCACCGCTCTGGGTTGGGCCTGCCTGATCGCCCTGACCCACCTCATCACCAGACCCAAGGGCCTGACCACCGCGAAACGAGCCATCGGCGCAAGCCTGGTGGTCGCCTTGACCTTCGTCGTCTCCGCACCCCTGGCGGTCGGCGCCCGCTACACCCTGTCCCAGCTGCAACTCCTGGGATCGATCACCGGAGACGACGTGACAGCAGGCAGCCGCCCCGATATCGACGCGAACGCCGAGAACCCGTGGAAGGACACCCCACGGCTCAACATCCTGCTGCTCGGCGCCGACAGCACGGGCACCCGCATCAAGGACGCCGGCAACAGCGTCTACACCCCTCGCACCGACACCATCATGGTCGCCTCCATCGACACCACCACCGGCGACACCACCCTGATCCAGATCCCCAGAAACCTGGAGCACACACCCTTCCCGGAGGGAAGCAAACTGGCGCAACTGTTCCCCCGCGGTTTCCGCGGCGCCGGCGACGAGTCGGAATGGTACGTCAACGCGCTCTGGGAGAAAACCGTCGCCGGCGACCACCCCGACATGGTGGAGGCCCTCGGAACCCCCACCCCCACCTACCCCGGAGCAGAGGTCCTGAAACAAGGAATCGAGGGCATCACCGGACTGCACATGCACTACTTCGCCCTGGTCAACATCGACGGCCTGGAGCAGCTGATCAACGCCATGGGCGGAGTGCGGTTGAACGTCAACCGGAAGCTACCCATCGGGGGCGATCACCAGACCGGAAGGCGGCCGCACGGATGGGTTCAGCCCGGCGAGAACCAGCTCCTCGACGGCTACAACGCCATGTGGTACGCGCGGAGCCGTTTCGACTCCGACGACTACGACCGCATGGCTCGCCAGTCCTGTCTGGTGAACGCGGTCATCAAACAAGCGGACCCGCTGACGATGCTCACCCGCTACGAGGGCATCGCGCAGGCCTCCTCGGACATGGTCATGACCGACATTCCCCAGGACGTGCTGGCCCTCATCGCCCAGCTGGCCCTCAAGGTCAAGGACGCCTCGGTCTCGCGGTTGGCCTTCGTGGATGGCCAGAACGGGTTCGTGTCAGCCAATCCGGACTTCACACTGACCCGCAAACGGGTACAGGACGCCATCACCCCACCAACCCAGGCCAGCGAACCGACAGGAAACACCACCCCCAACACCCCCACCGAAACACCCAGCACCACGAAACCCTCACCAACACCGACGAAACAAACCTCACCGGAACAACCACAACCCTCGGCAACACCCTCGGAAGCCCCCGCCTCAACAGCAGAACAGGTCACCAACGCCTGCGCCTACAACCCCCAGGAGTGACCGAACGGGACACGCCCCGGCAGAGCCCGAGGGCTCAAACCGCTCCGGCTCCGCCCGTCCCCGAAGCCGGTTGAGCCGGGCCGCGAGGAACGAGCGGCCCGAGTCGAAACCACCGGCAGCCGAAAAGCAGACCCGCCCACGACCAGCTGGTCCCGATGCGACCGGCTCGCTGACGCTCGCGGGTCGCCTCAACCGACGTGCCCCGGGGAGAATGGAGCGGTGCCACCCAAGTCTCCGCTTCCGCCGCGCCACGGGCTGCAGGCCGCGTGGGTCCGCACCCCCGACCGCGGGGCGCCCGCGCCGTGGACGACTATGCGGAAGTTCCT
>ERZ772917.876-NODE-876-length-19675-cov-136.430938_pt1 | contig 19675 bp, 19 predicted proteins | sample MGYA00511187_ERZ772917 | MGnify/ENA primary metagenome ERZ772917 (study PRJEB29015, sample SAMEA2737925) | human oral metagenome | biome: human oral; feature: human-associated habitat; material: dental | place: China | collected 2012 ... | reverse complement strand
TGGCGCAGAAGGGGCAGGCCATGCCGCAGCCGGCCTGGGAGGACACGCACAGGGTCGTGCGCTCGCGGTAGCGCATGAGCACAGACTCCACCCGCACACCGTCGTGCAGCTCCCACAGGTGCTTGATGGTGCGCCCGCCGTCGGCGCGCAGGGCCCGGACCTCGGTGATGAGCTCGGGCAGGAGCTCGGCCGCGAGGTCCTCGCGCTGGGCCGCGGGCAGGTCGGTCATGTCCGCGGCTTCGCGGGTGAAGCGGGTGAAGTAGTGGCGGGAGAGCTGTTCGGCGCGGAAGGCGGGCAGGCCGGCATCGGCCAGGGCACTCTTGCGTCCGGCCAGGTCGAGGTCGGCCAGGTGGCGCGGTGCCTTGCCGCGGGCCACGGGCACCGCGAAGGACAGGCGCGGTCTGGCGTCGGGGCTGGTGGCGCCCTCGGGCGCCTGGTCCGTGGGCATGACCTGGACCTCGCCGGGGCGCCGCCTGAGGGCGACGGAGACGGGGGCCGTACGGCGCTGGCGGTCGTTGGCGGGGCTCACGGAGCTGGGGTTCCTCTCGGCGGGACGGGGCCCGCGTGCGGTGCGGGTCAGCGGTGCGGGTCTGCGGCTGCCGAGGTTACCCGTCGGTCGCTGCGCGCGCCGCGCCGGGCGTCACACGCGCCCCACCCGGGATCTCGACCCGGCGCGTGCCGTTCAGCCCAGCAGGAGGGCGGCGACGTAGACCACCGGGGCGGCCACGAGGATGGAGTCGAGGCGGTCCATGAGTCCGCCGTGGCCGGGCAGGAGCGTGCCCATGTCCTTGAGGCCCAGGTCCCGCTTGAGCAGGGACTCGCCCAGGTCGCCCAGCGTGGAGACGATGACGACGACGAGCCCCAGCGCCGCCCCCGCCCACAGGGGCCACTCCAGGGCCCACGCGCACAGGCCCCCGGCGAGCAGCGCCGCCGCGACCGAGCCCGCGAAGCCCTCCCAGGACTTCTTGGGCGAGACGCTGGGCGCCATGGGGTGCTTGCCGAAGGTGATGCCCACGAGCCAGCCGCCGGTGTCATTGGCCACCGGCAGGGCAAAGAGCGTGACGATCTTGCCCACGCCCTGCTCCTGGGCGACGAGCAGGACCGCGAATCCCGCCAGGAAGGGCAGGTACGTGGCGGCCAGGACCGAGGCGGCGGCCGTCACCGACCGTGAGCGCCGGACGGCGTCGTGGACCTGTGTGCGGGGCACGACGTCGTGGCCGGCGGCCGCGAGCAGGGTCCCGGAGTCCGCCTCCGCCTGGTCGAGGAAGCACCACACGACGCAGGCGCCCGCGGTGGCGATGTAGGCGCCGAAGGCTCCCTCCGCCCCCAGCGTCCAGGCGCACACGCAGGTCCCCAGGGTGCCCAGCCACAGGGGCGCCAGCGGCAGCCGGATGCCCTTGCGGGCGAAGGCGCCGGCCAGCTCCCACAGGGCTCCGCACACGGCCACGACGACGAGGCCGACGAAGGCGACCTTCTTGACCAGCAGTGAGACGAGGATGATCGCGATGAGGACCACCGCGACCCCGACTGCGGCGGGCAGGTTGCGCCCGGCCCTCCCGGTGGCGCGCAGAGGGGCGCGGTTGGGCGTCGGAGGCGGGGACAGCAAGGTAGTCAGCATGCTCACGGGCGTGGCGTGCGGTGCGTGGAGGCGGCGGGCGCGCTGAGCTCAGACCTCGAGGAGCTCGGCCTCCTTGGCGGCCAGGGCGGCGTCGATGGCCTCGACGAAGCGCTTGGTGAGGGCGTCGAGCTCGCTCTCGGCGCGCTTGACGTCGTCCTCACCGGCCTCGCCCGCCTTCTTGATGGCCTCCAGCTCCTTCTTCGAGCGGCCGCGGATGCCACGGACCTGAACGCGCGAGTCCTCGGCGCGGGTGCGGGCGAGCTTGACGTAGTCCTTGCGGCGCTCCTCGGTGAGGGCGGGCAGGGTGACGCGGATGACGGTGCCGTCGTCGGTGGGGTTGACCCCCAGGTCGGACTCGCGGATGGCGGTGGTGATGGCCTTCATCGCCGAGCGGTCGAAGGGGCTGACGATGACGGTGCGGGCCTCGGGGATCGTGATCCCGGCGAGCTGCTGCAGCGGGGTGGGGGCACCGTAGTAGTCGACCATGATGGGGTTGAACATGGCGGGGTTGGCGCGGCCGGTGCGGATGGCGGCCATCTCGCGCTTGGCGGCCTCAAGAGCGGCCTCCATCTTCTCCTCGGCCTCGAGCATGACGTCGTCGATCATCGGTGTTCCTTCGGTGTTCGTGGGGTGAGGTGGTTCGCCGGTCAGGCGCTGGTGACGAGGGTGCCGATCGAGTCTCCGAGCAGTGCACGGGTGATGTTGCCGGGCTCCCCCATGCCGAAGACCCTCATGGTGAGGTGGTTGTCGCGGCACAGGGCGAAGGCGGAGGCGTCGACGACCTGCAGGCCGTCGGCGAGCGCCCGCTCGTAGGTCAGGGAGTCGAGCCGTCGCGCCTCGGGGTCCTTGCGCGGGTCGGCCGTGTAGACGCCGTCGACCCCGTTCTTGCCCACGAGGAGCTCCTCGCAGTGGCACTCCAGCGCCCGCTGGGCCGAGACGGTGTCGGTGGAGAAGTAGGGAAGCCCGGCACCGGCACCGAAGACGACGACGCGGCCCTTCTCCAGGTGCCGGATGGCCCGCAGGGGGACGTAGGGCTCGGCGACCTGGGTCATGGCGATGGCCGACTGGACGCGTGCGGGCACCCCGGCCTTCTCGATGAAGTCCTGCAGGGCCAGAGCGTTCATGACGGTTCCGAGCATGCCCATGTAGTCGGCGCGGGCGCGGTCCATGCCCCGCTGGGAGAGCTCAGCACCGCGGAAGAAGTTGCCGCCGCCGACGACCACCGCGACCTGCACACCCTCACGCACCGCCTGGGCGATCTGCCGGGCGGCGTCGGAGACGACGTCGGGGTCCAGGCCGACGCTGCCACCGCCGAAGACCTCACCGGAGACCTTGAGCAGGACACGGCGGGGACGTGGGGGCGTGCTCGAGGTGTGCGCTGCGGTCATCAAGCTCTCCTCAGTCGTGCGTCCGGGGACCGGGCTGGTGGGCGCGCCTGAGCGCCCTCGGGCGAGCCTACCCGTTCCCGGCGCCCGCACGGGCTCGGCGACGCGCAGGGGCGCCGTCGTCGGCCTGGGTCGGCGGCCGACGACGGCGCCCGGCGTGCGTGCGGGGCCCGCGCTCAGCAGCAGGAGGCCTGCGGCTGCCAGTGCGCCCGCCGTGGCAATCTCTATCCAAACTTACACCATCAGTTGCAGGCCAGAACAAGCATCCGAGAACAAGTGGACAGTGGACACTTAGACATCACCAGGACGACTAGCAGACACTGCCCGTCGTTACACGCACAATTTTAGACGAAGAACAAGTCGAGAACAGCCTGCGTTACCCAGCAGACACAAGTCGACCACCGACACACCCCAAGATCGCAACATCTTTATTTCCTCTTAACACATAACCGCCACCAAACAACCCACAATGTTTAAGAAACGCACATACCCACAAGGGCACTTCTCAGTCAAAAGTCACCCGATCACAACTTTGGACCAGAGTTCCATTTTGCTCCGTCAGGAAGATGCCACCAACGACCCGCTAACCCACAGGCCAACACCTGAACACCTCTTCAAATTACCTCAACCAAAAGGCCAACCCCACCAAGCCCGCCTCCAACACACTGCCAACCCTTTAACCCACAGTCGAATCCACCCCGATAACCCTCACCAAAAATGAACTCCTTAAACCTAGAGAGCCCACGAACCCTAAAAACTACGCCTTCGCAAATCGCGAAGGCAACTCCATTCCAATACTCGCCCCTCAGCAAGTAAACTTCAACATCAATATTGAGGTAAAATACAGGTCTTCACGCAAGAGCACATTCAAAGTGTTGCATACCGCAACAATACACTTCACGTCAATGAACTACACGGGTTCCCGTACTGTCCAATAACCTCTAAGTTACCGCCCAATAACCTCTAAGTTACCGCCCAATAACCTCTAAGTTGTCGCCGAAAGCAAAATGTCCGTCGCGTATCGTTGAATGCAACTCAAATCGCTGCTCGACAATACGACAGACACCGGTAAATCCGTCGCGGCACACTACCTTCAATACAACCGACTCAAACTCATCGCTAGGCCAGTATGCCAACAAGTCGGCATCGCACAGGTATCGCCGCGCATGGCGGGCGTCTTTATCCCTGATCCGCCTCCCGGGGATCAAGTTTATATGAATGTCCGAAAGCGGTATTCGCTTGAGACAATGAATCGCGGAAACTCCCCCGAACACCTTTCTCGGTCGATCTCGGTAAAGATAAACGCCGACGTCAACCGCAGGGCGAAAACTCCTGTTAACAACCTTGAAGCGATATCGAATTTCACCTAGAGAGTCGACCTCTCTCGCAATGAACGGAGATATTGACACCTTTGGACGAAACTGACGCAGCGCAAGCAAAAACAGCAGGGAGGCTACCATCCCAGACAAGACCCCAGTAACCAGAGCGTTCAACCAGGTTTCCACCCCAGGTTCACCCTTCTTCCTCTTCGTCAAATCTCATTACTTCCTCCTCCACGAACTTCATAGACTCGCACTACTTCCATCCATTCTTCCAATTCCTGTTATTCATCATAGCATGAGGGAAACTAATCGGGAGGGACCCACAAGCTGGGGCTCGTGGGTCCCTCCCATGTTAGCGTAGCCCGTTCCCGTCGGGAGCGCGCCTCGACTCAGGCGCCCACGCGCACGCGCACGAAGCCGGTGACCTCGCCGCCGGTGGCGGCCACGACCTTGCCGACCGTGGTCTTGGGGTCCTTGGCGTAGGCCTGCTCGGTCAGGCAGATCTCCTTGAAGAAGCCGCCCAGGCGGCCCTCGACGATCCTGGCGATGGCCTGCTCGGGCTTGCCCTCGGCGCGAGTGGTCTCCTCGGCGATGGCACGCTCCTTCTCGACGACCTCGGCCGGGACCTCGTCGCGGGTGAGGTACTGCGGGGAGTACGCGGCGATGTGCATGGCGACGTCGTGGGCGACCTCAGCAGCCTTCTCGTCGGTGCCGACGAGGACGGCGACCTGGGCGGGAAGGTCCGGGTTGGTGCGGTGCAGGTAGAGGTCGACCTTCGGGGCGGCCAGACGGGCGACGCGCGAGACGACGATCTTCTCGCCGATGACGGCCTGCATGCCGTCGGTGAGGGACTGGACGGTCTCGCCGTCGACCTCGACCTGGGCCAGGGCCTCGACGGTCTCGGCGCCCGAGGCGACGGCGGCCGCGAGGACCTTGGCGGAGAAGTCGATGAACTTCTCGTTCTTGACGACGAAGTCGGTCTCGGCGTTGGTCTCGACGAGGACGCCCACCTGTCCCTCGGCCGTGTCGAGGACCTCGGCGGCGATGAGGCCGGCGCTGGTCGCGCGGCCCTCACGCTTGGCAATGCCCTTGAGGCCCTTGACGCGGATGATCTCGACGGCCTTCTCGAGATTGCCGTCGGCCTCGTCGAGCGCCTTCTTGACGTCCATCATGCCGGCACCGGTCTGCTCGCGCAGGGCCTTGATGTCGGCGGTGGTGTAGTTCGCCATGGATGTTCTCCTTGAAACGTACGGGGGTGGTCGAATCGGGGCTCAGGCCTGCTCGACGGCCTCGGCCTGGGGGGCCTCAGCGGTCTCGGCGCCGGCGAGGAGCTCGGCCTCCCACTCGGGCAGCGGCTCGGCGTCGGCGGGGGCGACCTCGGCCTCCTCGCCCGTGCGGGCGCGGCCGGCGGAGCGGGCCATGAGGCCGTCGGCGACACCGTCGGCGACGACGCGGGTGAGCAGGCTGACGGCGCGGATGGCGTCGTCGTTACCGGGGATGCCGTAGGTGACCTCGTCGGGGTCGCAGTTGGTGTCGAGGATCGCGATGACCGGGATGTTGAGCTTCTGGGCCTCGGCGATGGCGAGGTGCTCCTTCTTGGTGTCCACGACCCAGATGGCCGAGGGCAGCTTGGCCATGTCGCGGATGCCACCGAGGGTCTTGGTGAGCTTGTCCTTCTCGCGGCGCATCATGAGCAGCTCCTTCTTCGTGCGGCCGGAGCCGGCCACGTCGTCGAAGTCGATCTGCTCGAGCTCCTTCATGCGGTCCAGACGGGCGCGCACGGTGGAGAAGTTGGTGAGCATGCCACCCAGCCAGCGCTGGTTGACGTAGGGCATGCCGACGCGCTGGGCCTGCTCGGCGACGGCGGCCTGGGCCTGCTTCTTGGTGCCGACGAAGAGGATGTTGCCACCGCGGGCGACGGTCTCCTTGACGAAGTCGTAGGCGGTGTTGATGCCCTCGACGCTCTTCGTGAGGTCGATGACGTAGATGCCGTTGCGCTCGGTGAGGATGAAGCGCTTCATCTTGGGGTTCCAGCGGCGGGTCTGGTGACCGAAGTGGACGCCGGACTCGAGGAGCTGACGCATGGTGACAATGGCCATGACGGTCCTTTCGCTGCGGACGAGGAGGTTGCCCCGCCCACGAGGTGAGGGGGACGGGCCGGGCTCCGCCCCTGTGGCGGTCCGACGACGTCCCGTGGTGGTTGTCCCCCGGATGACCTCGGACCGCACGGACGGTCCGGGCTCCGCGGCCGAGGGGCCGCGGACGGGGCCTGGTGCCCGCGACGCCCGACCACCCGCAGCAGGGCTGCGGGACCTCGGCCGGGGCGTCCGAAAGGACGGTCCCACTCGCCGCCCCCGTACCCGTGAGGGGCACGGACGGGAGGGCTCGCGGGTGCGGGCACGCGAAGTCAGCCGGGTACGGAGCCGGAGGGGACCGCACTCGACTGCGTCGGCGACACTATCACGGCCACACCGACCTTTCCGCGCCGGGACGCCCAAAAGTCCTCGGCACAAGTGTTGTGCGCATCACCCCGGCCGCTCAGGCGGCAGGGTGGCGAGGGGCGGGTGCGGGATGCCGGGGCCGGGCTCCACAGGCGGGGGCGGCGTCGCGTCTGACCGACGTTGTCCACAGGTGGGCACGTTCGGGGCTGACGCACAGGGCGGCGGCGGGCAGCCTCGGGACATGCACTCCTTCCCCACCCGGCCCTCGTGTCCGCACACCCCCGCTCCTCCGGCCTCGCAGCGGCGGGCGCCCCGGCTGCGCACCGGCCTGCTCGCCCTGCTTCTCGTCGGGCTCACGCTGACCCCCGTCCCGCCTCCGGCGGCCCTGGCCGCAGCCCACGAGGCCGGGGCGCACGTCACCGGCACCGGCAGAGGCAGCGAAACCAGCACCGGCGGCGGCGCACGCGATCCCGCCTTCGAGCGCCCGGCGCCTGACAACGAGTGGGTGTGGCCCACCGGCGCCCCGGCGAGCGTCCTGGAGGGATTCGACCCGCCGTCGCAGCCCTGGGGCGCGGGGCACCGCGGGGTCGACCTCGCGCTGGCGGCCGGCTCCCCCGTCCTGGCGGCCGGGGCGGGAACGGTGGCATTCGCGGGGCTCGTGGCAGGGCGCCCGGTCGTATCCATCGACCACGACGGCGGTATCCGCACGACCTACGAGCCCGTGGAGCCGACGGTCTCCGCCGGGGATCGGGTCACGGCCGGCCAGGTCATCGGGGTGCTCCTGCCGGGACACCGGGCCGACGGCGTCGACGCGCTCCACTGGGGTGCGCGGACCGGTCGGCGGACCTATATCAACCCGCTGCGGCTGCTGCGGCCCGCGGTCATCCGTCTCAAGCCCGCGGCCGGCCGCGGCGCCCGCCACCCACCTGCCGGGGCGCGCTCGCCCGCGCGAGACCGTCCGTGAGCGCCCGCGCTCACAGACTGAGGTGCTCGTCCAGCCACTGCTGGGCGCTGCGGTTCGAGGCGAGCCCCCACTCCAGGACCAGGCACTGGAAGCGGGCCACCTCGGCGAGGTCCTCGGGGACCTCGACGGCGTCGAGGCGGCGGCGAAGATCCTCCAGGCGCTCGAGGTCGGAGCGCGTGCGCCGGTGGATGTTCTCCACGACCTGGTGGCGTCCGGCGTCGTCGAGCAGGCCCAGGAAGTACAGGCGCGACAGGACGGCGCGCTCACTGTCCGGCTCGGTGAGCTCGGAGCGCATCCAGGCCTCGAATGCCTGCCGTCCGGCGTCGTTGACCCGGTGCACCTTGCGTCCGCGCGCGCCCGGACGCACCTGGTCGACCTCGACCAGCCCGCGGGCGACGAGGTCGTCCAGCGCCCGTTTGATGCTCCCCGAGCTGGCGGAGTAGAAGAGTGAGACCCCGGCACCGAAGGCTTGCAGGAGGTCATACAGGCTCATGGGACTCAGCAGGAGCAGGCCGAGGATGACGTTCGCCACGCGCTGAGACTAGACGATGGCCGAGGGCGCGCACCCGGGCAGCAAGGGCCACAAGCCGGGTTGACGGCGGCAGACCACCCCACTAGACATGTCTCATAGACATATCCTGAAAGGAGACGCCGATGTCCCCCTCCGCCGACCCGGTCCAGCAGTGGTGCGACACCGCCCTCACCGCGAGGCTGGAGCGCCTGAGCCGTCGTCGGGCGCCGCGACTGCCCGCCCCGCAGGTCCTCGTCACGGCACCTGGCGCGCGCCTGGCCTACGGCGAGGTCGACCTTCCCTTCCACACCGCGAGTGTCGGCAAGCTCTTCAGCGCCGTCCTCACCGCCCGCCTCGTCCAGCAGGGCCTGCTGGGCCTGGACGACCTCGTCTCCCGGCTGGCTCCCGGGCTCGACCTGTCCGTGCTGCCCGCCGCCGGCGTCGACCTGCGCCGCACCCTCACCGTCGACCACCTGCTGTCCCACCGTTCCGGCCTGCCCGACCCCCTCATGCCGCCGCGCGGGCACCGCACCGAGTGCTCCCTGGCCGCCCTTCTTCGCAATCCGGGCAGGCGCTGGACCACCGAGCAGGTGCTCGCACAGACCTCGGGTCTTCCCGCCCGGGGAGTCCCCGGCGAGCGCTTCGCCTACAGCGACGGCGGCTACGCCCTGCTCCAGCGCGTCCTGGAGGAGGTCGCGGGCGCCCCCTACCCCGAGCTCCTGCACGAGCACGTCCTGGCCCCGGCCGGGATGAGCCACACGAGCTTTCCCCACAGCACCTGCACCGACGAGGAGCTGAGGACTCTGCGCATCGCGCCGATCTGGCTCCGCGGTCGCGAGTTCAGCCACATGCGCTCCCTGACTGCGGGCACGGCCGACGGCGGGGCGGTGACGACCCTCGGCGACCTGGAGCGCCTCCAGACCGCGGTGCACGAGGAGGGCCTCATCTCCCGGGATCTGCTGGTCCGCATGTCGCGTCCGCGCAGCCGCATGCAGCCCGGTATCCACTACGGCACAGGTATGTGCGTGCTGAGGCTGGACGAGCTCGTCCCCCTGCGACGCCGGAGGCTGCCCGTGGCCGTCGGCGGCCTCGGGCTTTGGGCAACCCACTGTTTCTACTACCCCGAGCTGGGCGCGCAGGTCGTGATGAACTTCCACTCGACCCGGCAGATGGCTCGTTCCTTCCGCCTGCACGTGTTCATCGTCTCCGCTCTCACCCGGCTCCTCGGGACGCGCTGAGCCGTCGGCCGGACCGGGGGCGAGGCGCCGTGGGCGGGACGCGGGGTACCGAGGGGCGGGCCGGGCTGTGGGGCGCCAGGCGCCCTCAGGCGCGGGGAAAGGCCTGCTCGTAGACGGCCCGCAGGCGCTCAGCGGACACGTGCGTGTAGCGCTGGGTCGTCGCCAACGAGGAGTGACCGAGCAGCTCCTGCACGCTGCGCAGGTCCGCACCGCCGCTGAGCACGTGCGTGGCGGCGCTGTGGCGCAGGCCGTGAGGGCCGAGGTCGGGCACGCCTGCGGCGGCGGCCGTGCGGTGGACGAGGTCGCGCACCGCACGCGGGTCGATGCGCCCGCCTCGCGCCCCCAGGAACAGGGCGGCGGGTGAGGAGGGAGAGGCGAGCACGTGCCTGAGGGCCAGCCAGTCCTCCAGGGCCCGGGCGGCCGGCACCCCGTAGGGCACGACACGCTCCTTATCCCCCTTGCCCAGCACCCTCACCGTGCGCTCACCCCGGTCGACGTCGTCGACGTCGAGCCCGCACGTCTCGGAGACCCGCGCCCCGGTGGCGTAGATCAGCTCCAGGACGGCCGCGTCACGGCACGCCGCCGCCCAGGCCCGCGATGCCCGGCCGTCACCGCCGTCGGCGGCCTGGCGGGCACGCTCAACGGCCTCGGCGGCCGCGGCGAGCAGGGCCTGCGCCTGCGCCGGGGTGAGCACCGTGGGAAGACGGCTGTCGGTGCGCGGCGAGCGCAATCGGGCGGCGACGTCCTCGGCGAGACGCCCCTCGTGGGCGGCCCAGGCGCAGAAGCTGCGAATGGCGGCGCTACGGCGCGCGAGGGTGGCGCGCGAGCGGCCCGAGGCGTCGAGCCCGGCCAGCCACGCGCGCAGGTCCGCCAGGTCGAGGAGGGACAGGGCCCCGGTGACGGGCTCGTCCCGCTCCGCACCGACGCCGAGAAAGGTCAGCAGGTCCTCCAGGTCGCCCAGATAGGCGCGCACGGTGTGCGCGCTCAGTCCCCGGCGCAGCGTGAGGTAACGTTCCCAGGACTCACAAAGCTCTCCCCTGGTGCCCGCTGCCGCCTGCGTCATGGCCCCAGGCTACGTCCTGCGTGCAGGCCCCAGGCCGACGACGCGACCTCTCCCCGGAAGGCCACGGCTGTGCCGAGCAACAAGATGATCAGCGACTTCTCGGCCAAGCCGGCAACCGGTTCCTTCTATCGGGCGGTCGATGAGTACGTCATGAGCCTGGGGCCGGTGACGAGAGAGCACCGTTCGCAGGTCAGCTACTCCGTCAACCGGAAGTTCCTGTGGATGTGGGCCTACGAGAGGACGGGGGACGGCACCCTGTACCTCAACGTGACCCTGGACCACCGGCAGGACGACGAGCACATCCACTCCATCACTCAGGTCAGCCCCCATCGCTGGAACCATCACGTCGTGGTCAGGTCGCTGCAGACGGCGACGAGCCAGTGGATGCGGGCCCTGATCAGCGCGGGCGTCGAGTTCTCCAGCCGGTGACCACCGGGGGCCGGTGCACGCCGAGCACGGTCGGGCGACGGCCTCACAGGTGAGGCGGTCCTTGTGGGCGGCCCGGGTTACGTCCTGCGGCGCCAGCGCTCGCCGTCTCGACGCACCCGCCCGGCGAGCTCAAGCAGGCCGAGGGCGCCGCGCACCTCCCGCTCGCTGAGCCCCGCCACTCGGGCCAGGCCCGCGACCTCGGCCGCGCCCCGGGCCGGCATGGCGTCCAGCACCGCGGCCGAGACGGGCTCGAGCCCGTCCAGGAGCCCGCCCGTCTGCCTGTCGCTGGCCCGCGAGCGCTCGGCGTCCGGGTCGAGGGTCCCGACGGGCGTGATGAGCTCAAGGGCGTCGTCGGCGTCGGTGACGCACACGGCCCCCTCGCGCAGCAGACGGTGGCAGCCGACCGACTCGCGTGAGACCACCGGCCCGGGCACCGCGCCGAGCGCACGGCCCAGGTCGCGCGCGTGCCGGGCGGTGGACAGGGCGCCCGAGCGCCAGGCGGCCTCGACGACGACGGTGCCGTCCGTCATGGCGGCGATGAGCCGGTTGCGCGACAGGAAGCGGTGACGGGCGGGCTGGCAGCCTGGCGGGACCTCGGCGACGAGCGCCCCGCAGCTCAGGACCTCCTCCAGCAGGCGGCTGTTGGCCGCCGGGTAGAGGCGGTCGACGCCCCCGGCGCACACGCTCACGGTCCGTCCCGTGCGCAGGGCGCCGGTGTGGGCGGCGGCGTCGATGCCGAAGGCGCCACCGGAGACGATGAGAGCCCCGGCCTGCGCGACGCGCCGTCCCATGTCGCGGGCGACCTGCTCGCCGTAGCGGGTGGCCGAGCGCGAGCCGACGAGGGCGAGAGCCAGGCCGTGCCCGGGTCCCTGGGGCACGTGGTGCCGGGTGAGCAGCATGGGATCGCCCCTCACCCACAGGCAGAAGGGCGGCTGGTCGAGGTCGCCCAGGCCCTCGGGCCAGCGCGGGTCGCCCGGCAGCAGGAGGCTGCCGCCCAGGCGCTCCAGCGTGTCGAGGTCGCGGTGCGGGTCGACAGTGGTGAGCCTGGGCGCCCACCTCGCCGCGGCCCGCGCCCAGGCCGCGCTCGCACCCGGCCCGCGGGCCGCCCGGCCGGACGCGGTGCTCCCGCTCCCCTCAGCCGTCGATGCGCGCAGCGGTGGCCGGGGAGCCGGGCGCAGGTCCCCGCTCGCGTCATGGGCCTCCTCCAGCAGCCAGGTGAGCGCGGGTCCTGGCCCGAGGGCGCCCACGAGGGTGCTCGCCGCCCGGTCGGCGGGCTCGGCCAGCCGCGACCAGGCGGCTGCGGCGAGCACGCGGTCGCCCGGGTCGAAGGGGAGGCGGGCGCTCATGACAGGGCTCCTCGGGTGCGCAGGGACAGGGCGGTGCCGAGCTCGGCGACGCCGGGGCGCTGCTCCCCGGCGAGGTCGGCCAGCGTCCAGGCCAGGCGCAGGACCCGGTCGACGCCCCGCAGGCTGAGGTCACCGCGGTCGAGGGCGTCCATGAGGGGCGCGACCAGCGCGGCGTCCGCCCGGGCGGTGCGCTCACGCACCCAGGGCCCGGGCACCTCGCCCATGAGGCGCCAGGGCGTTCCCTCCAGGCGGCGGGCGGCCCGCAGGCGCGCCCGCCTCACCCGGGCGGCGACGACGGCGCTGGACTCGCCGCGCACGTGCGTGCCCAGCTCGTCGGCGGTGACGGCACCGACCTCGAGCTGGATGTCGACGCGGTCCAGCAGCGGCCCGGACAGGCGCGAGAAGTAACGTCGTCGTTGCAGGGAGCTGCAGGTGCACTCCAGCGCGCGCCCGGCTCCCTTGCCACAGGGGCAGGGGTTGGCGGCCAGGACGAGCTGGAAGGCCGCCGGGTAGGTGGCGCGCCCGCCGGCGCGGTCGATGGTGACGGTGCCGGACTCCAGGGGCTGGCGCAGGCAGTCGAGGACCCCGGAGGAGAACTCGGGGGCCTCGTCCAGCAGGAGCACGCCGCGGTGCGCGAGGGAGACGTCCCCGGGGCGGGGCAGGCCCGAGCCCCCGCCGATGACGGCGGCACGGGTGGCCGTGTGGTGGGGTGCCCGCAGGGGCGGGGTGCGGATGAGCCCGTGCTCGGGGTCGAAGGCGCCGGCCACCGAGTGCAGGGAGGTGACGGTCACGGCGTCCCCGTCCTCCAGCTCGGGCAGGATCGAGGGCAGGCGCTCGGCAAGCATCGTCTTGCCTGCCCCCGGCGGTCCGACGAGCAGCAGGTGGTGCCCTCCTGCGGCGGCCACCTCCAGGGCGTGGCGGGCCTCCTCCTGCCCGACGACGTCGCTGAGGTCCGTTACGCCCTGCCGTGCCGCCACGGGCGGTACGAGGCTGCTGTGCCGCGGCGTGGCGGCCTCGGCCAGGGCGAGGACCTCCGGGCTGAGGCGTCCGCCGAGGCTGGTGATGAGTGTCGCCAGGTGCTGGGCACCGGTGACCCGGGCTCCGGGCACGAGGCGGGCCTCGGCCACGCAGTCGGCGGGTACGACGACGGTGTCCACGCCCGCGTCCACGGCTGCCCGCACGGCCGGGAGGATGCCGCGCACCGGCCGGATGGAGGCGTCCAGCCCCAGCTCGCCGATGAACACGGTGCGGGCCAGGGCCGGCAGGGACCGGGCGGGCAGCTCGCCCCGTGCGCCCAGGACGGCGAGGGCCAGGCTGACGTCGAATCCGGTACCGGTCTTGGGCAGGTCCGCCGGGGAGAGGTTGACGGTCAGGCGTCTCTCCCCCCAGGAGGCGCCGCAGGTGGACAGTGCGGCGCGCACGCGCTCACGGGACTCGCGCACGGCGGTGTCGGGCAGCCCCACGAGGGTGAAGGAGGGCAGTCCCGCGGCGGCGTGGGCCTCGACGTCGACGAGGTGTCCCTCCAGGCCGGTGAGGGTGACGGCCAGGGTCCGGGCGAGGCCGCTCACAGCGTCACCCCGTGGTGGTGGCGCAGCTGGGCGGGGGCGCCCACGCGCAGCAGGACGCTGACGACGTCGACCCGCAGCCCCGGGGCGGTGCCGGGCGGACGGTGCTCCTCGGCCCAGCGTCCGGCCAGGTGGCGCAGCCGGGCGAGCTTGGCGGTGGTGACGGCCTCGGCCGGGGCCCCGGCCCCCAGGCACCGTCGGGTCTTGACCTCCAGGACGACGAGGACGGGGGTGGTGCCGTGCTGCGTCCCACCGGGGTCGAGGGCCACGAGGTCGAGCTCGCCGCGCAGGCCAGAGCCGGGGCCCGGCCGCCAGTTGCGGTCGAGCAGCTGCCAGCCCTGGTCGGCGAGGTAGCGGGCGACGATCTCCTCGCCCAGACGCCCGGTGCGGCTGCGTTGCTGTGCCCGGACGCCTCCCGCCCCGTGTTGCCCGCGCTCGCCGCGGGGGGCCTGTGCCGTACGCGTCACGTTGACCACCTCCGTGCCCAGCGTGGGGCAGGGCGGGCACGAGGGCGAGCCCGGGGACGGCCTCCTGTGGACACCGAGCGCGGAGCCTGTCGTGGGGCGGGCATGTGGAGCCCGGCCGGTGCCCGGCGGCCGCTCAGGGCCACGGCGGCGTCAGCGGTGTCAGGAGGGGATCTCCATCTCGGGCTTGGTCAGCTCCTCGACGTTGACGTCCTTGAAGGTGACGACGTGCACCGACTTGACGAAGCGCGAGGCGCGGTAGATGTCCCACACCCAGGCGTCCTCCAGGGTGAGCTCGAAGAAGACCTCGCCGCCGTTGGTGCGCACCTGCACGTCCACGGCGTTGGCCAGGTAGAAGCGTCGGTCCGTCTCGACCACGTAGGAGAAGAGCGACACGACGTCCCGGTACTCCCGGTACAGCTCCAGCTCCAGGTCGTTCTCGTATGCCTCAAGGTCCTCTGCGCTCACCGGGACATCATGCCGTACGGCGGGTGGCACAGCGTCCGACGTCTGCCGGGCGCGTCGGGAGGCCCAGGACACGCTGCCCCGCTCCCACGCAGGCCGTGTGGGCCCCAGGGCTGCGACGTGCGGGCCTCAGCGGGCCGCGCCGGGCCCGGGCAGGCCCGGAAGCCGCCAGCTGCGCCGGTGGTGCTCGCTCGCTCCGAGCCGGCTCAGGGCCTCGACGTGCGCGGCGCTGGCGTAGCCCTTGTTGGCGGCCCAGCCGTAGCCGGGGTCCTCGAGCTCGCTCATGAGGGCGTCGCGGTGGACCTTGGCCAGCACGGAGGCGGCGGCGACGACGGCGCAGCTGGCGTCCCCCTTGACCTGGGTGCGTACCGCGGGCGTCGGCGCCGCGTCCCGCGGCGCCTGACCGGCCTGGAGCGGGCTGAGCAGGTCCTGCGCCGGCACGCTGAGCCAGTCGCTGGTGCCGTCGAGGATGACGAGGCCCGGGGTGTGGGCGCGGGCGGCCACCTGGGCCAGGGCGCGCTGCCCGGCCAGGCGCAGGGCGCCGACGATGCCCAGGGCGTCGATCTCGGCGGGGCTGGAGGAGGCCACGGCCCAGTCGGTGACCCACTGCTGGCAGGGCTCGACGAGGGCCTGGCGGCGGCGCGCCGTCAGCTGCTTGGAGTCGGCCAGCCCCGCGGGCACAGACGGCGAGGTGTCACGGCTGACGACGGCGAGGCCGACGGTGACCGGGCCGGCGAGGCTGCCGCGCCCGACCTCGTCCATGCCACCGACCAGGGTGTGGTGGCGCAGCGCCTCGGTCTCCACGAGGCGGTCGGGCACCGGGCGCGCACCGCGTGCGCTCACGCCCCTTCCTCCTGAGCGGGCCGGGAGGGGGCCGGGGCGGACCCGGGCTCGGGGACGAGGTCGAAGGCGCGGGTGCCGTCCGACAGGCCGGACCAGTGCGTGACGGGCCAGATGATGGCGGTGCCCTCCCCGATGACGTCCTCCATCGGCACGAAGCCGCCGTGGGCGTCGTCCTGGTGGTAGCGCGAGTCGGCGGAGTTGGACCGGTTGTCCCCCATGACCCACACGTAACCCTCGGGCACGACGACGTCGAAGGCGACGTCCGAGGGTGAGCGCCCGTCCTTGACGTAGTCCTCGTCGAGCACCACCCCGTTGACGCTCAGGGTCCCCGATCCGTCGGCGACGACGTGGTCGCCGGGCAGGCCGATGACCCGCTTGATGAGGATGTGTCCCGTGTCCTCGGGCAGCTGGTGGATGAGGATGAGCAGGTCCTGGACGATGCCGCGCAGCCCGGTGGGCTCGTTGACGTCCAGCCAGCCGTCGGGGTCCCGGAAGACGACGACGTCGCCGCGCTCCAGGCCCTCAGCGCCGGTCATCCACACGGCGACGTGGTCGCCCACGGCCAGGGTGTCCTCCATCGAGGAGGAGGGGATCTCGAACCAGTTGACGACGTAGGTCTTGATGAGCGCGGTGACGACGAGGACCGCGATGAGGCCGACGAGCCCCGACAGCCCGGGGCCGCGGCGCCTGCCGCGGGTGGAGGCGGCCGCCCGCCCGCTCGAGTGGGAGGTGGAGCGTCGGGGTGGTGGGAAGGAGGGGGGAAGGTCGTGGGAGGCCACCGGCAGCTCGTCGGGGGCGGCGTCGGGGGTCTCCGCGCTGCGCAGGCCGCTGGCGACCGCGCCGTCAGCGGGCGGGACGACGTCGTCGTCCCCGTGCTCACCCGGCTCGTCAGGGGACTGGCCGCGGGACGCTGTCATGCGGGGCACCTCTCGTCGGTTCGGGCCTACGGGTGTGGTGGGTGGGTGTGCCTCCACGGGTGGTGGCACGGGCGTCGCCCGGCGCCCGGAGGGACACCGGGCGACGCCGATGAGCCAGAGGAACGAGCCGGGGCTCAGTCCTCGCGACGCTCCTTGATCTTGGCGGCCTTGCCGCGCAGGTTGCGCAGGTAGTACAGCTTGGCGCGACGCACGTCACCACGGGAGACGACCTCGATCTTGTCGATCGAGGGGGTGTGGACCGGGAAGGTGCGCTCGACGCCGACGCCGAAGGAGACCTTGCGGATGGTGAAGGTCTCGGTCAGGCCCCCGCCGTGGCGGGCGATGACGATGCCCTGGAAGACCTGGACACGGCTGCGGCTGCCCTCGACGACCTTGACGTGCACCTTGAGGGTGTCGCCCGGGCGGAAGGGGGGGATGTCGTCGCGCAGCGACGCGGCGTTGATCTCGTCGATCAGGTTGCTCATGGAAGTGTCTCCGTACGCTCCTGCCACTGGTCAGAGGCGCGTGCTCGTCGGTGCCGCCGCATCGAGCCGTGGCTCTGGGCTGCGCCGTGTACTGGTACCCCGGGTCCTTCTCAGCGGACCGTCCCCCCAGTGGCAGGGACGGTCCGAGGCCCAAGGGCCCGGCCAGTCTGCCACAGCGCCCCCAGGGCCGCGACCTTGCCGAGGAGGACGTGCCTGACCTCACGCACGGTTGGCGCTGTGACCGGGAGTGATGCTCATGACGACGTCGCGGCACCGCTGGCCGCCGACGTCGTAGCTGCGGGTGCCGGCCTTGACGAAGCCGCGACGGCGGTAGGTCTTCTGCGCCCGGCGGTTGCCCTCGTGGGTGCCCAGCCACAGGACGTCCACGCCTGCCGCGGCGGCGTCACGCACGACCCGCTCGAGCAGGGCGTCGGCCAGGCCGGAGCCGCGCAGACGGGCGTCGACATAGACCTTGCTCAGCTCGGCGGCCAGTGCCTGCCCTGCCCCGGGCTGCTGGGGGTCGGTGACGGCCGCGGGCCGCGGGTCGAGGCCCACGGGCAGCTCGCCGTCGGCGTCACGGGACTCAAGGATGACGACGCTGTAGCCGACGAGCTCACCCGCCCGCACCCGCCCCGCCTCGGCGGGGGCGTCCTCGCCCAGGCAGGCGACGGTGAGGATGACGCGCGGGTCCGCCAGCCAGGCGCTCATGCGCTCGGCACCGAGGTGGAGGTCCATGTGGGCGGCGACCTGCTGCGCACCCAGGTGGGGCGGGCAGGCGTCGGGGAAGGTGCGTCGGGCGAGGGACACGAGGGCGGGCACGTCCTGCGGCCGGGCGGGGCGCAGGACCAGGGGCACCGGGTGGCCGACGCCGCTCGGCACCGCCCACCCCGCGCGCGCCAGGGCGGCACGGTCGGCCCCGTCGAGGTTCTCGGGCCGCAGGCGCGCGATCATGTCGGGACGGCGCTCGGCGGTGCGGGCGATGGCCTGGTCACGTCGCTCACGCCCGATACGGGCGTGGTCTCCCGACAGCAGGGCGGGCCAGGTGGCGGCGACGTCGTGCCCGCGCCAGGACACGGGGCGCGTATGGACGGCGTACTCCAGCAGCCCCGCCTCGGAGTGGGACTCCTCGACGACGGAGGCGGGGTTGCCCAGCACCCCGGGGCGCAGGCGGACGAGCGCCTCGATGATGACCAGGGCGGCCACCTCGCCGCCGTTGAGGACGTAGTCGCCGATGCTCAGCTCACGCACCTGCACGCCGAGGTCGCGGTAGTGCTCGGCGACCCGGGCGTCGATGCCCTCGTAGCGTCCGCAGGCGAAGACCACCTGGTCTGCGAGGGCGAGCTCCTCGGCGGTGCGCTGGGTAAAAACCTCGCCCGAGGGGGTGGGGACGACGAGGACCTGGCCGCCTCCCCGACGGCGGGCCGCGACCGCCTCGCGGGCGGCCGCGGGGTCGGCGGGCAGGTCGAGGACGGCGTCGAGGGCCTCACCCCACACGTCGGGGCGCATGACCATCCCGGCGCCGCCGCCCAGCGGGGTGTCGTCGACGCTGCGGTGACGGTCATGGGCCCAGTCACGCAGGTCGTGGACGGCCAGGTCGATGAGGCCGGTGCCGGCGGCCTTGCCGATGAGGGACAGGTCCAGCACGCGCAGGTAGTCGGGGAAGATCGTCACGACGTCCAGGCGCAGGCCCTGGGAGGCCTGCGGCGCGGCGCCGGCCGACGGCGTGTCCGCACTACCAGTGCCGGCCGACGGCGTGCCCGCCGGGGTGGCGTCCGCGGCCATCAGCGCCCCTCCTCCGCCTCACCCAGGCCGGGGAAGAGCCCGCCGGGCGGCGCAAGGGTGACTGTGCCGGCCTCGGGGTCGATCTCGGGGACGAGCTCGGCGACGAAGGGCACGGCCACGTCCTCGCCCTGCGGTGTGCGCACGACGAGACGGTCCTGGGCGACCCCGGGCTCGAGGTCGACGACGGCCCCCAGGACCTGGGGCTCACCGTCCTCGCCCTCGCTGGCGGCGAGCACCGCGGTCAGGCCGATGAGCTCGTGGGCGTACCAGGCCTCGTCGTCGGCCTCCTCCTCGTCGGTCTCGACGAGCAGCCGCACGCCGCGCAGGGCCTCGGCGGCGGTGCGGTCACCGACCTCGCAGAAGGCGGCGAACCAGCGCTGGCCGTCGAAGCGCAGCCGCGCGACGGTCAGCGGACCCGCCGCGGCAGGGTCGGTCGGCAGGACGGTGCCCGGCGCCAGACGGCCCTCGGGGTCGTCCGTGCGGATGTCGAGGCGGACCTCCCCCTTGAGGGCGTGGGCGGGGCCGATGACGGCGACGGTGAGAAGCACGGCCTCAACCTACCGCGGCCACCCCGCCAGGGCGGCGGTCCGGCGCGTGCCCCCGCCCACCCGGGTACGCGACGGCGCCGCCCACCTGGGTGGGCGGCGCCGTCGTGAGTGCGCGGCTGCCGGGCTCAGCGGCGGTCGGTGTCGACGACGTCGACACGCACCGGTGAGTCGGCGAGCGCGCCGACAACCGTGCGCAGGGCACGGGCGGTGCGCCCGGAGCGGCCGATGACACGACCGAGGTCCTCGGGGTTGACCCGCACCTCCAGCAGGTCGCCGCGGCGCAGCGACC
>ERZ772917.875-NODE-875-length-19678-cov-35.686185_pt1 | contig 19678 bp, 20 predicted proteins | sample MGYA00511187_ERZ772917 | MGnify/ENA primary metagenome ERZ772917 (study PRJEB29015, sample SAMEA2737925) | human oral metagenome | biome: human oral; feature: human-associated habitat; material: dental | place: China | collected 2012 ... | reverse complement strand
CCTCACGCAAAGGCGCATTCTGCGCAGACGGTCTCACGTAAAAGCGCAGTCTGCAACCACCACCTCACGGAAAAGCGCGCTCTGGGGTCTCACTCTCACGGAAAAGCGCATTCTGCACCAGCGACGCCACCGCGACGTCACGGAAAGGCGCATTCTGCATGCGAGCGGTGGTTGTGTCGAGAGGCCATCTTCGCCGATCTGTGTACACTCTTGCATACCCACGGCCGCTCGCGCGACCGGGCGGGGGCCACGGGTCCCACGACGTCGACGGCCCCATGGCCCCCGTGATGCTCAGGTGCCCGGACCTGAGGTCCATGCTACCGGGGCGGTGACGCAACCATCCACCCACACGAGCTCACGAAGCCTCATTTTGATCCCACCGATATCTGACTCGTATCTCCCTTGCCACACCACGATGAGCTTCTCGTATGAGTCGCGGATCGAGCGAAGTGGCTTGAGCTCCCGCTCTCGTATCGCCTCGGACAGCATTTCGTCCGTAACCTGGAAGTACACGATTCTCTCATCCTTGACGGCGACGAAGTCACCCTCCTTCTCGCAGAGCTGGCCCACGTGCACGTACCATCCCCTGCAGAGGAACTGCAGGTAGACGGCGTTCTCGAACAAATGCCCCATATCAGTCGGCCTGTAGACGCCCAAGAATGACTTAATGGCCTAAGTCCAGGGCGTCTGCCACCACTCACTGCTCTGAGGTTCGTCGAGGAACATATACGTCCTGCCCTCCGGAGAGACCCTATCCCTGAAAGGGTTGTACAGCTCGTCTTCAGTCGTGATAGAGCACACTTTGCTCTCCAGGTTGAGGGAGGCGAGCGAGCGCCCGTCCTTCCATGCCCTCCGATGCGATCTTGTTTCGCGCCAGCCCGAGCAAGCTCGACTTTCCACAACGCAACACGCCAATCTCCACCTTGATGAGATCGGTATCGCGGAGCTTAAGGGCGCGGTCGAGGCACACCTGGCGATTCATGTCTAGTGATCAGTTAAGTACTAATTTACTTATCAAAGGTTATGGGATATCCTGTAATCGCAACCGCGAGGAGGGACATCCCATGACCAAGTACAGAGTTGAGCTGACGCAGGGCGAGCGCGAGGAGCTGCTCGCGCGGGTGAACCGGGGAAGCGGCAGGGCCGCGGAGATCAAGCGGGCGAACCTGCTGCTGGCGGTCGACCAGGGCGGGTTCGCCGACCTGCGGATGACCGACGCGGAGGCCGCAAGGGCCTACCACTCGACGGTCAAGACGGTCTACAACCTCAAGAGGAAACTGGTCGAGGAAGGGTTCGACGGCGTGCTCGCGCGCAAGGCGCGCAGCAGGCCGAGAAACGTCAAGATAGACGGCGAGGCCAGGGCAAAGATCGTCGCCCTGACCTACACGGACCCGCCAGAAGGTCACGCCAGGTGGACGCTTCGGCTCATCGCCGAGAAGAGCGTGGAGCTCGGCTACGTCGAGTCCATATCGCACGTCGCCGTCGGCAACATACTAAAAAAAGGGACTTCGTGAGTTCGTATGGGTAGCTGGTTGTGTCACCGCCCGGCGGCGTGGCCTCAGGTCCGAGCATCCTGGTATCGCGGGGGCCATGAGGCTGTCGATGTCGTGGAACCCGTGGCCCGCCCGGTCGCGCGGGCGGCCGTGGGAACGCAGGAGTGTACACAGATCGGCGAAAATGGCCTCTCGGAGCCGTTTTGGGGCATTTGTGTACACTGTTGCGACGCAAGCTGCGACGCGAGTTGCGTCGGGTGGCACGAGCACCCCAACCGCCATGGTGTGCCGGCAGCGCCCCCTCGGTGGCCGTCTCTCGCCTGGTAGGAAAAACAGGCTCTGCGCGAGCGGCGCTGTCAGGTTGGAGTCTTCGCCGAGGCAGCAACCCACACAAACCCCCGAAGAGCCAACGTTGTGCGTATCCTAAGTATGGGTCCTCGACGCCCCATGCGTGGACCCCCATATAGAGCTCGCATAGAGCCATCCCGCAGATGGTAGGATACTAGCACCCAAGCCGGTTGAAGAGATTCTTCAAGAAGGTACCCCGGAATCTGAGGGGCGGTTTCTCACAGGCGTTTTCCCAGTTGGGCCCTTTTCTTAGGTACCCGGGAATCTGGGGGGCGGTTGCCCGGGGAGGTGTGGGCCAGCTAGGGACGTAGGCCGGCCAGGGGGGGTATGGAAGCCGACGGAGGAGTGTGTGGGAGCCGACGGGGGCGCATCCAGCCAGGAGCGACCGGCCGTCTTGCGCTAGTCCACGCTCTTCAGGGACTCCACCATGTCTACGCGGTCGAGCTTGCGCCTCATCACGAGCATTACGAGGGCGGAGAACACGAGCGTCAGCGTAAAGGCGCACACGAAGCTCAGGGCATGGATGGATCGACCGAACATCACGTAGTCCACCTCGGCAGTCGTTATCACGAAGCGCTCGAGCCAGATGCCCAAAAGCATGCCAGCAACATCGCCCATGAGGGCAAGCAGCATGATCTCGCGAAAGATGTAGGCGTAGACCTCCCGTTTCGTGAAGCCTAACACCTTGAGGGCCGCGATCTCGCGCAAGCGCTCCTCCACGTTGATGTTCGTGAGGTTGTAGAGCACGATGAACGCGAGCGCAGCCGCCGAGACGATGAGTACCACGACGACCATATCGACGACACTCAATACATGGCGGTACTGGTTGATGACCTCATCCGAGAAGGTCACGGTCGAGACGCCTGTCATATCATGCAGGCGAGCAGAGACGGTGGCGCGCACGTCTCCGGCGTCGGGGACGCTACAGAAGATCGTGGAGAATACCGGCGTCACCGGACTCACGGACCTCCAGGCACCGCGCCCCACGTACACCAGGTTCGCGACATAGTTCTCGGTGACGCCCGTCACGGTAAGCGCGTGGCCCGTCCCTATGGCGTTACCCGCATCGTCCTGGTCGAAGAGCATGAGCTGATCCCCCGCTCTGATACCATAGAGCGACGCGAGCTTCTCCGTTACGAGCACCGCGTCGTCGTCGAAGGCCACGGCGGCACCCGTCGTGCGATCGCGAAAGGTCACGGCCTCTTGGGCCTGCAGGGAGTCCTGAGGTACGATGACCGTCACGTGGGTCTTCGAGGTGGCGCTTGTCGAGGGACCCGTGCCTGTCGCCTGCATGCTCTCGCGCTGGACGCGCACGATGTCGCTGGCGCCACCTGCGGAGCCAAGATAGTCTGTGACGGCAGAGACGTCGAGCTCCGTGGAGGCGTCCGAGAGACCCACGGTCGTGTCATAGTGGATGATAGGCCCGTACTGCAGATCGATGATGTCCCATATGGAGTCATGCAGGCCAAAGCCCACGAGCAGAAGGGACGCGCAGCCCGAGATACCGATAACCGTCATGAGCAGCCGTCGCTTGTAGCGAAAGAGGTTGCGGGCGGTTACCTTCCACGAGAAGCTGAGACGTCTCCAGATGGGCGTCACGTGCTCTAGGAGTATGCGCCTGCCCGCCTTGGGAGCACGGGGCAGCATGAGGGTCGCGGGCGGCTCGCGCAGGCTCGAGTACACGGTCACCCAGGTGGTAAGCAGCGTCACCCCCACACCGAGGCCGGCTGCCGAAAGGGCGACCCCCCAATCGACGGGAAGCGGGAGGTCGAGCGGGGGCACCGCATAGATGATCGAATAGGCCGACATGATGATGTAGGGCAGCAGCTGGGAGAGGACGATGACGCCCAAGGTCGCGCCGACGCCTGCGGCAACCAGGGCATACAGCAGGTATCTGCCCGCGATCCTGGCCTTGCCGTAGCCGAGCGCCTTGTAGGTGCCTATCTGGACGCGCTCGTCGTCCACCATGCGCGTCATCGTGGTAAGAGCGACGAGCGCCGCCACAAGGAAGAACATGAGCGGAAAGACGTTGGCTATGTTGTCCATGCGCTTGGTGTCCGCCTGGTAGGTGGCCGCGCTCTCGCTCTGGCTGCGATCGAGGGTGTAGACGTCAGGAAGGGCGATCTCGTCTATCGACCTCTGGGCGTCCTGGATTTCCTGCCATGCCTTGGAGAATCTTTTGTCCACCTCAGCCTTGCTGTCCGTGTAGCTGGCCAGACCCTCGTCGTGTTGGACTCGCGCCTCGGCGAGCTGGTCGCGCGAGCGCCGAAGCTCTCCTGCGGCAGCCTCGAGCCTGCCCTTGGCCGAGGCGAGCTGATGTGCGGCGTCCTTTCTCTGAAGCCTGAGCTCTGCCTGAGAGGCGTCAAGCCTCTTCTGGGCCGATGAGAGCTGCGAGGCGCCCTCGTCGAGGACCTCCCTGGTGTCTGCGAGCCTCTGTGCGCTGTCGCGGGCGCTCGTGAGGGCAGCGATGTCATCGTCGGAGGGAAGCCTCCCCTGGATCTGTCCAATGCCGGCCTCAAGCTGGGGGATGCCTTGCTCGGCCTCCTGGATCTGTTCCTGGGCCTCCTGCAACCGTGCGAGGGAGCTCCTGGCAGTGGCAAGGCCCTCGTCGATGGCCCTGACGGTCGCCTCGGCCTCGCCTACGGCAGCATCAAGCTTGCTGAGGTCCGCTTGTGCGCTCAAGCGCTTTTCCTTGAGCTTCCCGAGTGTCGCCTTAGCGGCAGCCAGGCTCTGCGCCTGCTCCTGTAAGAAGGCGGGCCCAAGCTTGTCCCGCTCGGCCTCTAAGCGGTCTATGTTCGCCTGGGTATCCCGGATCCTCGCGTCAAGGTCATTGAGCTGGGCCTGAGCCTCCCCTCGCCGGCCCCTGAGGATGTCGAGGGCGCCTTGCGCACGCTCGCGCTTGTCCTCAAGCTCAGAGATCTTGGGCCTCAGCTCGTTGATGCCCTCGTTGACCCTCCTCCTGTTGGCCTCGCCGGTCGCCTCTCGCGCCTGGGCGAGCTGACCTTGCAGACTCGCGAGCTGAGCCTTCGTCGCCTCTGCCTGTGTCAGCCTCGCGTCAAGCTCATCCACGTAGCCCTGGGCGGAAGGGGCCGTGACACCTGCGGATGCGAGCTGAGAGGAGAGTTGGTCATAACCCTGTCTCCACGCCCACTCGCCCGCAGCGAGCCTGTCTCTCTGCGCGTCGAGCTCACCTCTACCCGAGTCGATTTGCGCCTGGGCGTCAGAGAGTCGCCTCTCGGCATCGGCCCTCTTTCCCCTGTAGGTGGCCAGGCCCTCGTCGTACTCCCTCTGGCCCTCATCGAGCTTCCCTTGCCCGTCCGCAATGCGCTGCTCCGCGTCATCGAGCTGGTCCTTGGCATCAGCAAGCCGCCAGTAGCTCTCGTCGCGCTTTTGCTGGTACTCCTTGACCTTCTCGTTGAGCGTCACCTGGGCCTGAGCCTTGAGATCGGCCTGACGCGCACGGGAGAGGTCGCCCGAGCGCGCCTCCATGCGCCCTTTGACCTCACTGACCTTCTTCTCGTAGGCGTCTGAGCTGCTCTGGAGCCCATCGGCGCCGCTCACCTTAAGGTAGACATCGGTATAGGGGGTGTCCTCGCCAAAGGCATCGTCGGTGACAAAGAGGCACTGCTCTATCTTTCCCGAGGCAAGGCTTGTGGAGCCAAGGTTGCCCGTGTAGACGTAGTTTGACGAGCTCACCGTGCCCACGACGACGAGCTTGCGAACCCTGAGACCACGATCATGGTCGGCATCGTCGCGGAGGACCTCTACCCTGTCATTGACGCTTGCACCACTTACGTCTGCAGAGACGACGCACTCCTCGGCCGACGTGGGCCATCGCCCCTCCCTAAGGATGAGGCGGTTCACGACCGGGCTGCCACCTAGCCTCCCGCCTGCGTCCACAGCAGTGAGCGTTGTTGCGGTCTTGCTGCCCAGCGACGAGATGCGGACGGCCACTTGCTCGTTGCCCAGCCGCGCCATCACGTCCACCGTGTGCGAGGCCACGGCCGCAGACACACCCTCCGTCGAGGCTATCCTTTTGACGTCAGCGCCCTTGAAGCCCAAGGTCGAGACCACCCGCAGATCCCAGAGCTGGGTCTCGTCGTAGTAGCGGTCGGCCGCGAGGCGCATGTTGGGGCCACACATCTGCAGACCCGCATAGAAGCCACAGCCCAAGGCCACAATGCCCATGATCGCAAGAAAGCGGCCGAGAGACCCCCTGATGCTCCTGAGCACGCCCTTCGCGAAGGCCGAGCCGTGCGGCGAGTCTGCGGCGCCATCCGCCTCACGCCCTGTCGGCGTGGGCGTCGCCGCAGGTATGTAGCCCCGGGCGTTCATCTTCTCACCACTCGACGCTCGCCGCATCCGCTGGATGAGCATTGAGTTCCACGGAGCTGGCATCCCCCTCGCGCACGTGTATGACGCGGTCGGCGATCTGGGTAAACGCCTGGTTGTGCGTCACGATGGCCACCGTGCGCCCAGCCCCACGACAGCTGTCCTGCAGAAGCCCAAGGATCTGCTTGCCCGTACGGTAGTCCAAAGCACCCGTCGGCTCGTCACAGAGCAGGAGCTTGGGATTCTTCGCGAGGGCGCGGGCGATGGCCACGCGCTGCTGCTCGCCACCCGAGAGCTGCGCCGGGAAGTTGTCCATGCGATCGGCAAGTCCCACCTGAGCGAGCACCTCCGCCGCCGGCAGCGGGTCCGTGCAGATCTGGCTTGCAAGCTCGACGTTCTCGAGCGCCGTGAGGTTCTGCACAAGGTTATAGAACTGAAAGACGAAGCCTATGTCGTGGCGGCGATACTGCGTGAGCTCGCGCTCTCCCATGGAGCTCACGAGCGAACCGTCAAGCTCTATCGTGCCGGACGTGCAGCTGTCCATGCCGCCAAGCATGTTGAGAACGGTGGTCTTGCCCGCGCCAGAGGGGCCAACGATAACGACGAGCTCGCCCCGCTCAATGGTGAAGCTCATGCCATCGACGGCACGAACCTCAACGTCACCCATATGGTATGTCTTGCACACGTCCCTGAACTCAACAAAGGCCATCGTTCGCTCCGCTGACGTCCCGTCTCGCCGCGCCTGCCGCACTCATGCCCGCCCTGCTGCGACGGTCACGGCACCTTGGGCTATCCGCGCTCCGCTTTCTTGTCGGCCCAGGGGTCATTGGTCTCGTCGTGACGAAGCTGCGCCTTGAGGGCATCGCGCCTCAGTGAGGAGCCAACATAGAGCAGGGCTACGCCGCCGATAAAGAAAAGTATGGCGAAGACCGTGGTCAGGATGTCGATGCGCTTGCCGCCAGGAACAGCAAGCACGATGCTGATAACGACGAGCGCGGCACCGATGAGGGAGAGACGCCACGACCCACGGGCGTTCGCCTTGACTTCACGATAGTCTCGCCTGTCCACAAACCTACGCTTAGCCATACCCCCGCCCTCTCGTCGTCCCCGCACCGAGAGACGACTACTTGTCTGCCCATCCATCTTGCTTGTGGCCGACTCCTCCCGTCATCGACCACACACTTTCCAAATTGCACGTACTTTCCCAATTGCCCTACCATTCGATTATCGCAGCTCACATACAGAGAAGGCACATCCACCCAAAAGAAGCGCAGCATGCACACTCGCATCGCGTGAGGCATGGGTGCACGATCCGCCCTCAGCCATCCAGAACCTCGATGGCGCTGATGTCACGAAAGCCAATGCGCCTTCCCGCGACAACGAGCTCCTCATCGCTCGCAAAGAGCCCTTCCACCAGGCCCTGGGTCATCCCATAGTGATCACCCATGTAATGGGTGACGCTCACCGTGTCGCCTGGCACAAGGCTAGCAAGGTCCCTTGAGATGCGCTCCTGTCGCTCTGGCGGAAGGTCAGCGCGCGCGATGGCGCCTGCCTGGCGCTCACGCTCGAGGAGCGCCTCCCGAAACCCCCTGAGCGGCTCAAAGGGGATGAAGATCTTGGCTCGAAGTCCCAGATCCATGCGAGGATGGCGCAGGTAGAAGTCATCAGGCCCAGACGCCGCCCCATCGTGGGGACCCCGCCGCACGGCACTGCCCTCACCGCAGCCTTCGCTAAGGTCCCTGCTATGGTCTTCTTCGAGGTCTCCGCTAAGGTACCTGTTAATACCCTTGTCTATCGGGGTAGTGCTAGACCTCGACGCCACTGCGATGCCCACCAATCTGTGCGTTGCGCTCCCGCGCCATAGCCCCAGGCAAAAGGTCCATGCCTCTTAGTAGAGAGTTCCTGCCAAACCGTCGTTTGATGGCACCCACGACCTCCTGGCAGCTCCTCTCGCGGGCGCACGTCGCCTCATTGGTGAAGAGACTGGCCTGGATGCCTGCCGTCCCCTCGGGACACACATCTCCCAAGCTCAGGTTAAGCCGATGGATGAGACGGCCCCTCTTGGCCACACGTCTGAAGAGCGGAACGAGCGCCTCCCATATCCCAGAGAGGGCACATGTGGGCTCGGGTAGCGTTGCCGTACCACCGTCGGTAAGCTCGCCCCAACGGACATGGCCCCCATGCTCCCCTGGCCCACCCGCCGTCTGTCTTAGGGCCTGCCTCTGTGCGCTCGAGAGCTTGTAGCCCACCATAAGTGTCAGCGAACGGCACGCCAGACGCCTCTCGACAAGCTCCTGCACGAGCGCGTCTGCCATCTCCTTGGCGATGAGCAACCCGTCATCAAAGCTCACGTCATGAAACATGACCTGGCCGCTCGCCAAACTTTTGCCCTGCGGGCGGTACGCCTTGATATCGGCTATGGTCACGGGCTCGACGCCCCAGGCATGGTCGATCAGGATCTCTGCGTCCACACCAAAGGCCTGGTAGAGCGGCTCTTTGGGATGGGCCGCGACCTGTCCCATGGTATGGATGCCCATGCGTGCAAGACGGCGCGCCGTGCCAGCGCCGACGCGCCAGAAGTCCGTGATGGGAGTGTGGTTCCAGAGCGTCTTGCGGTAGGAGCCCTCGTCGAGCTCGCCAAAGAAGTCGGAGCTATGCTTGGCCGTAATGTCAAGGGCGATCTTGGCAAGATAGAGGTTTGTGCCCAGGCCACAGGCCGCGGGGATGCCCGTCGTTCTCACCACGTCTTCGCGGATCCTCTCCCCAAGCTCGCGGGCCGTGCAGCCATAGAGCCTGAGGTAGCCCGTCACGTCCAGAAAGGCCTCGTCGATGGAGTAGACGTGAATGTCCTCAGGACTCACGTAGCGCAGGTAGACGGCATAGATGTCCGCCGATCGCTCGATGTAGAGCGCCATGCGCGGTCGGGCCGTCACGTGGTCGATGTCCCTGGGGATCTCGAACACGCGACAGCGGTTGCGCACACCGAGTGCCTTCATCGCCGGTGAGACCGCGAGGCAGATCGTCTTCTCGCTGCGTGTGAGGTCCGCGACCACGAGCCGCGCCGCAAGGGGGTCGAGGCCCCGCTCCACGCACTCGACGCTCGCGTAGAAGCTCTTGAGGTCTATGGCGAGGTAGCTCCTCTCTGGGCATCCCGCCGCCACCTTTTGCCCTGATGCAGCACCGCCGGCCAAGGCTCCCCCTTCCAGTTTGTGCCTAGCGCATATAGACGATCTTGCCCTTGGTCGACTCGACCGCCTCGTCGCCCAGATAGCGCCCGACGAGGGTCAGCCCTAGCTCGATGCTGGTGCCAAGACCCTGGCTCGTGATCAGGTTACCATCGACGACAACGGGATCTTGGCTCAGCTTGGCCCCATGCTCTGTGAGCACATGTTGAAAGCCGGGGTTGCTCGTGGCTCTCCTGTCTTTGAGCAGCCCCAGCTCGGCCAGGATGTAGGGTGCGGCGCACACCGCCGCGACGTCCTTACCCGCCGAAGCGAACGACCTCAGCGCGTTGCAGAGCATCTCGCAGGCACGCAGGTTGTTGGAGCCAGGCATACCACCTGGAAGGAACAGCAGGTCGTAGTCATCAAACGAGAAATCGTCGTCATGTATCGTGCGGTCGCACACGATGGTGACCTCATGGCTCGACGTGACGGCCAGATTGTCCGAGATGGAGACTTTATCGGTCCGGATACCTGCGCGATAGAGCAGGTCGCAGACCACAAGGCCCTCGCACTCCTCAAGTCCCTCAGCAAAGAACGCCGCCACCCGCTTGTCACTCGTCTTCTTAAACATGTTCGCTCCTCCTTGCTCAAAGCCACTTCGTACGTTCCTAGCATACCCCAATATACTCATATTTATAGGACAGATGTTCTAAGACATCGCAAAGTGCAAGACACTGCGAAAACCGCATTCTGTTCTGTGTGGAGTCCTCACGAAAAAGGCGCACTCTGGGGTCTTCAGAACCGCCAGAATGCGGTTTTCCGTGAGGGCGTCGGGGCAGAATGCGGTTTTCCGGGGCCGACACAGCCAAAGTGCGTCTTTCGGTGAGGTGGTGCAAGACAGCCAACGCGCACCGTCGGCGGTCTCAGTGCGTCGTGCCCACGCTCAGCGCCACGTCCTCCATATGCTCGAGCGCCACAGCGAGGGCGACCTCAAGGCCCTTGGCCATGGTCTCGATGGGCATGCTCGGCGTGTCTGCAGGAAGCTGCGTCGCCTGCTCGGTTGCATAGGGGACGTGCAAAAAGGCACCACGGGTACCTGGAAACCTGGTCGCGAGCGAATGCAGGAGGGCATACATGACGTCATTGCAGACGTAGGTCCCCGCCGTGAACGAGACGGCCGCAGGCACACCGGCATCGTTCATGGCCTGCGCCATGGCGCGGACCGGCAGGGTTGAGAAATAGGCGTCGGGGCCATCCTCCACGACCCTCTTGGCGAGCGGTTGGTTACCCTCGTTGTCAGGGATGCGCGCATCGATGTAGTTGATGCCCACAAACTCAGGCGTGATCTTGCAACGCCCGCCGGCCTGACCAACGCAAAGCACGATATCGGGTCTGTTGGCCTCTATGGCGGCATCGACCGCCGCCGAGGCGCGCCCAAAGACCACGGGGATCTCCACCTTGACCACCTCAGCACCACCGATGGTGTCGGGAAGTCGCCGCACGGCCTCCCACGCGGGATTCATGGTCGCTCCACCAAAGGGCTGAAAGCCCGTCACCAACATCCTTGCACTCATCGCATCCTCCCATCATTGCCGCCAGCTCCCGCGACGGCATCGTCAATCCACAAGGCCACGCTCACAGCACGGCCACAAGCACGACCATGAGGCAGATCTGGAACACCAGCATGATGAGGGCAGGAACGATCTGCCTCTTGATGACGCCATACTCGTCTCTCATCTCGAGGATGGCCACAGGGACGATATTGAAGTTCGCCGCCATGGGAGTCATGAGGGTTCCGCAGTAGCCACAAGTCAGGGCCAACGACCCCACGATCGCAGGATCCGCTCCCAGCGAGAGTACGAACGGCGCTCCAATGCCCACGGTCATGACCGTGATGGCCGCGAAGGCGTTGCCCATGATCATCGTGAAGAGCGCCATCCCAAGGCAGTAGACGACAATACCCACGACGAGGTTACCCTGCGGGATAACGGCCCCGACGATGTGCGAGATGACGTTACCGACACCGGCTGCGGTAAACGTCGCGCCAAGGATGGCCAGAAGCGTCGGCAGCATGATGAGAGGGCCGACGATGTCGAGCATGCGACGCGAGTCCTCAAGAAAGACGCGTGCGCCGTTCTTCTTGGGACGCATGGCGACAAGGGTAGCCATGCCGACAAAGACGCCCACGGTGATGCCGACGAGCGAGCTGATCTTGGTGAGAAACGCGAAGACGAGGGAGAAGGCACCTATCGCAAATGCGGGTATGAAGATCCTAAAGCCCAGCTCCCCGTAACCCTCGCCCATCTCCTTCTCACTCGGCTTGAGTCTGTCGATGCCAGCACCCACCTGCCTGAATATGGGCGGGAGCACCATGACGACCACGAGGGCGCCGGCAACCTCGCTGGGCACCCAAGGACCAATGATAAAGAGCAGGCCTAAGACGGACCAGAAGACACAGGTGCCAACCCGCTTCTCGTTACTGTCATCCCTGAGGTTGCACAGACCTGCATAGACGCACACGAGGCCGATAATGACGTAGACAAGTTCGAGCAGCTTGTTGGAGAGCGTCACGTCTGCGCTCTGGAAGAACTGGATGGGATTCATCTAGCCCACCTCCTTCCCAGATGCCTGGGAGCTGGGCCTACCAGAGACCTCATCGCCGCCTTGGGCGGCCAGCTCCTGCGCGAGCTCCCGCTCGTCACGACCCATGAGCCGCTTATCGAGGATGAGGTAGTACACGGTGGTCACGGCGACGGCGACGATCGCCACGGGGATTTGGATGGCGGCAAGCCTTGGCAGCTCGACCGCATAGCCAAGGTCGGCCATCGTACTTTGGACCAAGAGCATGCCAGAGGTACCCACGAAGAGCACCTGGCCAAAGAACCAGGCAACGTTCTCCATGCCTGCGGCCATGCCCTTGAGTGCCTCCCGATGGCTCTCTGACATCCTGTGGCCCCCCGTCTCGTCAGCAGCCTCGGCCATAGGCATGACGACGGGCTTCACAAAACCGGCGACGCCACCAAAGCCCACGTTGAACGCGGCAAAAATGACGCGAAAGACCCCGTAGGCGCCAAGGATCAGGCCTGCCGACGCCCTCTTGATGCGACCCATGAGGGCCCTCGCGGCGCTCTTGAGGCCATTTCTCTCAAGCGTTCCCGTCAGCAGGAATATGACGACGCTGATGAGCATGTTTCGGTTTGACACGAAGCCCTTTCCCAGCGTCTGGAGAAAGACCACGGGATCCATGCCGGCAATGATCGCCGTCACGACGGCAGCGAGCATGATGGTGAGGATGGAGTCCCACTTAAGGGCAAACCCCACGACCACAATGACGATGCCAAGCAACTTGATGACTTCCACTTCCATATGACCTCCGCAGACGACGCGTCGGACCGATGCGACCGGCCATGCCGACGCGAGAGACAGGGCGCCTCCTGATTGTGAACGTTGTACGCAGGAAGCACAAGACGTAGCTTGGTTTGGACCGGAAGAAACGGCAGTAGCCTCCAGGGAGGACTTTCACGGCGAGTGAAACCACATCATAAGGCCTCGTGATACGGATTGGTAATTACCCATCAGTAGTAGTAATACCCGTAGTAATATCCTCGGGCACGTAACAGGTGTAGACATAGTCCCAGCCAGCGGGACGAAAGTCGAGGCCCTCAATATGGTCAACCCAGCGGAACTTACACGTGAGGATCATACGCTCCGTACAGCCATCCGTATGGCGGAAGTAGTAGCGAGTCTGGCCAAACTTGTCGACGTCCTGATAGAGGAAGGTGTACGTCGTATTGCGGTATTCTCTCTCAAACCGCATGAATGGGGAGTTAAGCGCCTCCTCCACACTCGGTCCGTCGTAGTACGCCTTCAACGTCCTGCCAAAATGGACGACCAAAAGCACGACGATAACCAAGACGATGGTGGTCACCGTCTTGTGCGAGCCCGTCTTGTGCGAGCCCGTCTTGTTCGCGTCCCTCTCCATATCGAAGCACCTCACGTTCACAGGCCAGAGGCTTCCCTACCACATATTCTACTGTAAATCACCTGTCCTGCCGTACGCCACCTGCCCTGCTGTATACAGGTCTGCGCTCAGCAGCTGCTTCAGATGACGCAGCCTGGAGCTTGCGGACGGGCCAAAGACAACATAAGATGACAGAATAGTTCACAGATTCTGAGCCGGATCCAATCCTTTTCAGAAGAACCCCTTACGTCAATGTGTTCGACGCTACCAGTCAACTGCCGAGAAGAGAGGAGCCTCCGAGCCATGCAAGAAACAAAGTACCTCTCTCACGCTTGGGCCCAGCTCACCAAGGATAAGGACTGGATCACAACTATCCTGATGCTGTCTGTCTGTATGCTCCTTCCCGTCGTGGGATGGATCTGGATTATCGGATATGAGACGGAGTGGGCCCTCCTCATCGCTCAAGGGATCGAAGGGCCTCCAGAACGAAAAAACATTGACATCGTCCGGTGTTTCAGGAGCGGATGCCATACCGTTGCGGCAACTCTTAGCTGGTGCGTTATACTCGGGTCGTTTCTTTACCTCGTCCTGAGGACGGTAAGCGATGCGTCGTTCAGCCCAAATATCGATGCACTTGGTATTATCAACTCTCTTTTCCACTTCTGGGCAGCGTTCATCATACTGAGCGCGAGGTCTTCCACCTTCATGCCCGTCCTTGCTGTGGTCTCCCTCTATGTGAACTTCATGGTCATAGCCAGCCTTCGGGCGGCTATCTGCCGAAATCCCGCCGCAGGCTATGAAGCGGGCCACATCCTTGGGATGATCGGTCGTGACCTTAACGGTTACCTCAATATCTCGGGCATGACCATGATCGCCATGTTTATCGGCAACATCGTTTTCATAGCCCTCTCCCAGGTGGCGGCTGCCATGATTCTCCTCTCGCTTGGGATCTCCAACATGGTCTTCAGAATCTTCCTGTTCTTGATGTTCTGTCTGCCCGTGGCCATTGTCTACACCCTCATCTCTCTGATGGACTACGCCATGGTTGGGCTATGGATGAGACAGTTCAACGAGGCTGGTTCAGCGCACCCTCACTTGTGACACCGGACATCCGCAGCGCATCGTGCACCCGGTGGCGTCGAGTGCACGACTGTCGGAAAACGCGCAGTTAGCGGGAGACTTCATGCCACTCGGTGGTGTCGAGTGGCATACGCGTCGTACACTCGGTGGCGTCGAGTGCACGCTTGGGGTATCTGCGCGGGCGTGCGCGGCAGGCTATCCCGCATGTAGCCTAAAGGCCTCGATGATCTTGTCACCCATGGCTGCGGTACCGAGCCTGTGGGCGGCATCGGTCGCCTCGTCGGCGAGATCGTGGGTGCGCCAACCGGCCGCCAGCACGTCCTCGACAGCGGCCGCGACAGCATCGGCGGCAGCATCCATCTGGAAGCTATAACGCAACATGAGCTCGACGGAAAGTATCTGCGCAATGGGGTTTGCGATGCCCTTGCTCGCAATGTCCGGGGCAGACCCGTGGCTCGGCTCGTAGAGCGCCGTACCGTCACCCAGAGAGGCGCTTGCCAGCATACCGAGCGAACCCGTAAGCATGGAGGCCTCGTCGGAAAGGATGTCGCCAAAGGTGTTCTCGGTCACGAGGACGTCGAACTGGGCAGGATTTACCACGAGCTGCATGGCACAGTTGTCGACGAGCATGTCCTCGCCCTCGACACCCTCGAACTTTGCGTTCATGCGATGGTTGACCTCACGCCAGAGACGGGACGTCTCGAGGACGTTCGCCTTGTCGACCGAGGTTACGACTCTGTTACGGCGACCTGCCGCCTCGTAGGCCCAGCGCAGAACACGCTCTACCTCGTACTCGCGGTACTCCATGGTGTCGATAGCGACATCGCCGACAGAGCCGCCAACGCCCGCGCCCTCGACGCCCTGCCGGCGCTCGTGCGTGCCAAAGTAGAGGCCGCCCGTGAGCTCGCGGACGATGAGCAGGTCCACGTCGTCGAGACGCTCGGGGCGCAGGGGTGATGCGTCGCGCAGCGCCTCGAAGACGCGGACGGGGCGCAGGTTGAGATAGAGTCCCAGGCTCTTGCGGATGGCGAGCAACCCCTGCTCCGGACGGACGGCACCTGGCGTCGGATCGTCCCACCTTGGTCCGCCCACAGCGGCGAGCAGCACGGCGTCTGCCTCCCGCGCCGCCTCGAGCGTCTCTGGCGGAAGGGCGCTAACCTTGGCCCCTGCAGCACTCGTCGCATCGATGGCACAGCCGCCGATAAGCTGGTCGTCGCAGTTGAAGTCGACGTCATAGGCCTCGCCGATGGCAGCGAGCAGGCGCTTGGCCTCGTCCATGATCTCTGGTCCTATGCCGTCTCCCGGAAGGGTGCAAATCTTATAGCTGATAGCTGCCATGGTCTGGGCCTCCTTGCCCCAATGTGGGCCTTTTTGGCCCCGCCTATTCCCGTTCGGACCTACCGCTTATCCTGTCTTCGCTCAGCCACCTGCCGCTTGGCGCGATTCACGAGCCCACCTTCGTTGATGATCTCTTGGATGAAGGGGGGGAAAGGCTGCGCCGAGAAACACTCGCCCGTGGTCTTGTCCGCAACGGCGCCCGTATCGGCGTCCACAGAGATAACGTCACCGTCACGCACGGCATCGACCGCCTCCGGGCACTCCAGGATAGGAAGGCCTATGTTAATGGCGTTGCGATAGAAGATGCGCGCAAAGCTCTTGGCCACGACCACGCTCACGCCAGCCGCCTTGATGGCCACCGGCGCATGCTCGCGGGAGGAGCCGCAACCAAAGTTCTCCTCCGCAACGATGATGTCCCCCGGCCTCACGCGATCCACGAAGCTCGTGTCCAGATCCTCTAGGCAGTGCCTCGCGAGCTCGGCCGGGTCGGAGGTGTTGAGGTAGCGTGCGGGGATGATCACATCCGTGTCGATGTCACGTCCATAGCGAAACGCGGTTCCCTCGAACTTCATTGGCCTTCCCCTTTCGATACGCCCCACAAACTCCTAGACAGGAGCTATTGTAGAGTGGTTTTGAAAACGTGCAGGCGGTGACCTCAGGCGGGACCGAAAACGTAACACAGGGCCTGTCCATGCTGTGGCCGCACCAAGGGCTATCGGACCCGCAGGGGTACGGTCAGTCCCACGCCTCGTATAGCGTCCAGCAACTAACGTGCCCTGTCTGCCCCATCCGAAAGGAGGGTATCCACGACGAGCTCCTCGACCGTCGGGCCCATGTCCGACAGGCTCCACCTCCGTCTGCAGGCGTCCGGCTCGACGTCCGCCTCCCTGTGGTGGCGCAGGATCCTCTCCTCGGGCTCGTCCTTGCTGAACACCCGGATGCCGCACGGCATCTGGCGGATCATCTTCGAGAAGACGCCCTCGACCAGGTCCGGCCAGGAGCCGTGCCTGGGCGCGGACACGAACCCGAGGCGGCCCGAGGCGGTGACCGGATAGCGCCTCGTCTTCGCGGAAGGACAGCCGCTCGCGGGGCGGCGGCGCGTCGCACGTCTTGGTCTCGAAGTTGGGGTCGCGACGCGCGCGGCAGTGGGCCATCTTGTTGGGCTTGATCCGGACGTCCGCCAGGATGTCACGCGCTGCCGGTCGCGACCATCGCGAGCGTCGGGTGGCCTGCGGCCTCCGCCGTCTTCCCGGCGTGGACCCAAGGCAGGTCGCTCGCCCTGAGCTCGGCGGCGTAGCCCAAGTCGGCGGGCCGCTGGCACGCGAGGCCCACCACGAGGGCACGGTCGGCGACGGGGGCCGGCGTCTCACCGGAGTCGCATAGCAGCGGAATCTGGACCCTGGCGGCAGCCTAGACCTGAGCCGTGCGCATGCGGGCCAGCCACCCGGGCCTCTCCCTGTCCCTCGCACCCAGCACGACCGTCGTCTTCGATCCTGTTCGTTCGTGCCTCTCGCTCCCACCCTCCGTCAACGGGAGCATACCGCACTCACAATCCAATTACTTAGTGGATATTATACTACGCGAGCATGCGCTCGACCTCTTCGGGGTCGAGCCCCAGCGACGCCGCTGCGGCGCGCACGTCCACGAGGCCGTCGCGCACGAGCTTGTCGAGCGTCTCGGCCCTCCCCTCGGCCCTCCCCTCGGCCCTGCCCTCAAGCCTGCCCTCGGCTTTGCTCTCAGCTCGGATCTCCTCAACCACCCTGCTCATCGTCCCTCGCCCCTCCTCCGTGTGCCTGAGCCTGCGCTTCTCTCTAGACGTGGCCGGAAAGCGCGTCTCGTCGTATGCCTCTGCCTCCGTGAACACCTCCATGAGCGCGGCAACGTCACTGCCGTCCCTCGCCAAGGCGTTCACGTAGACCTCGCAAAGACCGTTCTCGGCGATCCTGCCGGTCTCCCTCACGACCCTGTCCACATGATACAGCGAACGAGCAGCCCCAAAGGGGTCGAACTCGCCAACGAGCACCACGCAGACGTCCGGAACGTCCCTGAAGCGCCCTCCCGGCGGCGTCCTGTCGGCCGTCACCAGGGAGGCGTAGTAGCGCACCCGCCTCTGGTGATCCTCGTACTCCGAGCGCTGCACCTCCACGTTCACGAGCCTGCCGTCGGAGAGCTCACAGAGGGCGTCGAGCACCACCGAGCGTCCCCGCAGGTTCGTGACGGCGGCCTGCGGGGTGCTTTTCACCACTTTAAGTCCCTTGTCCTCGAGCAGCACCCTCAGCACCTCCTCGCAGAAGGCCTTGCTCAGCGCCATCACCCGAAACATCGGATCGTCTATGGGCCTCAGCCTATCCACGTCCCGTTGCGTCCCCTTCATGCGACCCTCCCATCGTAACCTCTCCTCTGTGAGAGCATTATCTCATAAGAGGGAACATATGTTTTAGTTATCTCATGAGTACATATGTTTGTCACACTTGCGCGTCCCCAGACGGGACATTTCGCGCCCATCGGGAGGGGTGTTATAACCCTCAACCTGAGCTGCCCAGGGCATCCACCTACATCCTGCGGGCGCTGAGATGACGACTCTGCTTTCGACTGTAAAGTCGAGACGTGCCCACGCACGGAAGGACCTGATCGGGGCACTCAGCATCCAGATGAGCTTGGCACCAAGGAGATGGCCTGGTCATCCTGACGTACAATAGGATGCGTGGCGCATCCCTCTCGCCTTGGGAGCATGATGGACACAGGTATGTTAGTGCCGGACGATATATCAGCGCCGGACCAACAGAGAGGACTTTCGTGGATCAAAAGCTTGCTGAGAACCCCCCGAAGGATAGCGCCTCCACTGAGGGGCGGTCCTCTGGCGAGGCCATGAGTGTCGTCCGAGAGGGAAGTCGTGCGCACAAGAAGGGGGACTACGCCGAGGCCCTCCGCCTGTTCCGGCTCGCGGCTGATCAGGGCGAGGCGGATGCACAAAGCTGGCTCGGCCTCATGTACTCATTAGGTCACGGGGTCACACAGAGCAATGTCGAGGCCTGCCGCTGGTACCGGCTTGCGGCCGATCAGGGCGAGCCTTGGGCGCAGTACAGGCTGGGTACCATGTACAAGGAGGGTTACGGGGTCACGCAGGACGACGTCGAGGCCTGCCGCTGGTACCGGCTCGCGGCCGAGCAGGGCGAGCCTTGGGCGCAGTACAGGCTGGGCATGATGTACGAGAAAGGCTGCGGCGTGGAACAAGATTACGCCGAGGCCCTCCGTCTGTTCCGGCTCGCAGCCGAGCAAGGCGAGGCGGGGGCTCAGCGACAGCTCGGTGACATGTATGAATTCGGTTGGGGTATTGAGAAGAACATCCCAATGGCTCGCCATTGGTACGAGCTAGCCGCAGGACAGGGAGACCCATTGGCTCAGAACGCTTTACGCTTGATGGGGTCGGAGTAAGGGCTCGCGAAAAGGCAAACGGGCCGTAGTCGGGGCTCGTCGAGCTCCTCGGCCTGCCGCTGCGGGCACCGTCCGACAGGGGATGCTCGACGCCGTCCCCGAGGTGCCTCGCCGCGCACAGGCGCACGCCATTGACCGCGCGCCCGACCTTCTCGGCGACAAGAGTCGGCGTCTCGCCGGAGTCGCGCAGCAGCGGGATCTGGGTCCTGGCGGCGGCCTGAACCTGAGCCGTGCGCATGCTGGCCAGCCGTCCGGGCCTCTCCCTGTCCTTTGCGCCCGGCACGGCCGCCGTCCTCGACCCTACCTCCTACCCCCGCCCTCCGTCAACGGGAGCATGCCACATGTACTATCCAATTACTGAGGCTTCGTGAGTTCGTGTGAGTAGGTGGTTGCGTCACCGCCCCAGTGGCATGAACCTCAGGCCCGAGCGCCCTGGCATCACGAGGGCCATGGGGCCGTCGGTGTCGTAGGACCCGTGGCCCCGCCCGGTCGCGCGAGCGGCCGTGGGTATGCAGGAGTGTACACAG
>ERZ772917.874-NODE-874-length-19681-cov-5.437073_pt1 | contig 19681 bp, 13 predicted proteins | sample MGYA00511187_ERZ772917 | MGnify/ENA primary metagenome ERZ772917 (study PRJEB29015, sample SAMEA2737925) | human oral metagenome | biome: human oral; feature: human-associated habitat; material: dental | place: China | collected 2012 ... | reverse complement strand
GCGCATCAGAACTCTCCTTCAGTCATCTTCATAGACTGCCAAAAGTTCTCCTTTAAAACTGTCTCAACTCAGGGGAAGGCTACGCAACAGCACCTGGAATTTGTGTGCCTCGCGCATCAGTGAATAATTCAACCGTTCCGCCGTTTTTTACTCCTAGACTATTTTTAGTGCTATTCCCGCGCAGCGCCTCGACTGCCAGCTCATCAACGTGAGCGCCAGCCCGTCCTGTCCATCGCCCGATAGACTGGCATCGTCTGCCCTAGATACTGCGGCCACCTCGTTGCGCACCCCAAAAGCTGCCTGATCAGCGCCTACGCAACCCTGAACCACATTCTCATAACGCTCTGTCTCGGACAACACTAGCATCTGTGGGCGACGATGGTTGAGATAATTATTTGTCACCTCCTTGTAAGCGCGGCCTGACCGGCGAGCAAATGCTCGTAGCTAAGCGCCGCCCCATGCCGATGACCGCACTGGAGACGGAGGCGATGGCGCTTATCAACAGGCATTACTTTAGTAAAAGTTATTTCTAGAGTATTTCTTTCCTGTAGGAATTGCATATTTTTCTTCCAAGAAGAAATTTAATTTTTCACCATGCAATAAAACAGAGTAGCCATAAATTATATTATTTTCTTCACTAATTCCAAGTATTACACCTTTCCTGCCTTTTTTGTTTCCAGGATAATCATTACTAATAATTATTTCAGAATAATAATCTAGTCTATTGTTTTTCATGTTGGTCTGGTATTTTAGAAGTTTCTTTAGTCTGTTCATTACCAAATTTATCAATATATCTATTGTTTAGGCTACGTAGCAATGGCAAATGTTGAATAATATCCTTCTGGCGGTATGCATCTAATATTTTCCTTTGTTGGTAATTCTACATGTTTAATCTTCGCCTTGATAGACTATTGTTAAGTTACTCCTAGGCTATTTTGAGATTAAAAATGGGTTTGTCAATATATGCGATGGATTTATAAAATTGCTTCCTACTTCCGCACAGCAGCTTGACAGCCAAGTCATCCAGATGGCTTCATGTCCACCTAACGGTCGTCTGCACCCCCTGACCGCCAAGGCACCCAACTCGGTTACGGAGAGCACTTCGCTGGTGACCAGTTTCTGCGCACCTAGGGCGCCTCATCATGGCGTCCCTGACTGTCGAGCTGCTTGCCAGCGCCCTGTAAACTACATCTTCCCCACAGGTATAGAGCCGGCGTTGCGCCGCTGCCAGCCGTTCGGCCTCGATCGGGGAAATTATTCACCACCTGATTGTAAGCAGCCTGCCCGGCGGGCAGTGCGGCAAACTCGACCCCGATCGTATTGCAGCAGAATACGGGGCTGGTAGGACAATATTACTCGGAGCTAGAAAATCCTTTAAACATCATCGAATTTATTTCAGAATTTGCTCCATGCATCAATATATTGTTTACTTTTTTCTCCAAGCAAGCCTAAAAGCTTGTCCCATATTCCATTTCTCTTTGCTTCTGATGTTAGCGCTTCAAGAAATCCTGTTGCCACATAAGATTTCATAATATCATTACCATTGCTCATCACTTCTTCGACTAAAGAAAAAACTTTTTCTTTTTGATTGTTTGTATAAAAATCAAAATTTTTAACCATAGATTTTCCAAGTGCAGAAAATAATAAAGTTATAGGATAATCGTCCCCCCAGGAATCAATTAAATTGTGTTTAACTTTTTTTATTTCTTCAATATCGTCAAAAGTATGAAAAAAGTCGTTGTAATTTTCCATTATTTTCCTTTCAGTGCATTTTGAATATCTCGTAAAACATTTGTTGCAGCAGAGCGATCACTAAATGGTGCATTTGGGTTGTCTCTTAGCCATTTAGTTAAGGCGATTGAATAATCCTGTGCCTTTTGAGTGTGCCATACACCACTGACAGGTTGCCCAGTTGACAACTCATACCTAACAGCGCCCGCTGTACTTCCTGAGCCTATTTTTGCTTCTTCACGGTAAAGATCATCCATTAAACTAGAAAGCCGAGTATCCTGTACAACAGGTTTTGCCATCTTTGTCGCTAAGGAATCTGCTCGTTATTGTGCTGTAGCTATATTGGTAGTTCCTTCGGAAGTGACTATATTGCTCCCTAGCCGCATTTCATTGGTGACAGCCTTGGTAGTAGACAAGACTGGTGTGCCGGTACCGGCGGGCAGATGATTGTAGCGAAGCACCGCGGTGTCCCCCATCCCGGCGGTGACACTAGCTACTGCCATAATCTTGCCTTCTCGGCGGGCGAGGGCTTCGGTTACAGCATTGGCCGAGGCCAGCATTCAAAATACCCCCAGACCCAGCTTCTCGAGCGTGGACAAATTGTGATAAACCCGCCCTTATAGCATCCCATACTGCACCAGATTGAATGTGATCCTAGCCGTCGGATCGAGATTAGCTAGACGGCACCGGGGGTAGTGATGCCCGAATGGCACATCTATTTATGATGCAATTGGAAATAACGGACCTTGATTTGGTAAAAATCCATTACTTTCAAAAATAGCTTCTAAATGTTCTATGAACTTTTCATTCAATGGTGGTAATTTATTTTCAAAGTCTTTTTTATCAAAATAATGGTTCACTATTTCAAGCCCTTTTTTTGTAATAGAAATTGATGGCGATAACCAGGCTGCTGGAGAGCGATCCAACTCTTCTAGTTTATACGGGTTCTGACGTGCAAGTTCAAAACAAAAATCTTCAAGTCCATCACAAGACCATTCATGACCTTTAATTAAATAATCGGAAGGCCAAACTTCTAATATTCCGGATTTTAATAAAATGTAAAACATATCAACTACGAACTGCCAGTGTGCATGATCTTCTTCGCCTAATGCAAAATAATATGGACTTGGACTATCTACTGGTAAATAATTAGCCAACCAGTATTGTAACCATTCAGCATGTTCTTTACTCATTTTCATGACGCGGCTCCTGTTTTACCTTTTAGTGGAAATTTGAGCTTTATCTTGATAGGTAGTCCGGAAACCCACGTAAACAGTGGGCTGGCGAGCGGGGTCTCTGGAAAAGCCCATTTTACGCGGGGTTCAGGGCAGGTGTTGCGGCGATTGTTGTCGTAGGTCTGTGGCGGTTTCTGACCGCAGACGGCGGTGACGCTGGCCACCGCCGTGATCGTCTTCTTAATTAACTTCTTTTCGAAGAAAGACAGGGAACCCTTTGGATGGGTCAAGAGGTTCTAGTGGCTTGGAATCAATATTTATTTCGAAATTTAAAGTAATATCATCATTATCTATATCGTATAGTAAGCAACTGAATTCGTCTACAACGTCCTTAATTTCCTCAATATCTTCATCCGACTTTTCATTTAAAGTAAATAATAAGTCTATATGTTCATAATCAAACGTAATAGCAACCCTCCTAAAATTTGGAGAAATTGCACCCCAGAGTGCTTGTATAAGCATAATGGCAATCATGTTTCTCGTGTTTAAATCAAATTCATTGTTCATTCTTTAGTCCTATTTGGGTTTGTTGGCACTACACTTGGACTGGCTGTGCCCTTAATAATAAATACACTAGTCGGTTGGTTTGGAATTTTCGCACCAATATTAACATTGGTTCCTACTACTCCATCTACCTTAACGATTGGAAAGCCCTGAGCAGTTTTCCCAAGAATTTTTGCCCTTCTAGAATGAAATGCGTCCAACACGGCTTGAGCATCTGATGTGCTGTTAGATTTTTCATTTATTTTAGCCCGGGCGCAGAGCATTACGTAGCGATGCCTAATATTGTTAGTTCAACTCAGAAAATAATGCTATGTCCCTATTACGAATTGACCAACCAGAATGGCTTTCCTTCTAGGCTGTCATACTCGCTCAACGGCCGATTTTTCTCTACCATAAACCATGGCTGATCTACGATCACAATTCTTACAGGTTGATAAATTTTCCAACTATCAAAAAATATTTTTGCTGATTTTATACACCGATTGAAATGCTCAAAATATTTATAAAATATATCCACCAGTGTTTCCTGATTGATATCCAGCCAAGTTTCTTTTTCATTCCATCCCATATTTTTCCATTCGATACTATAACTAGGTATTCTAGAAAATATTTCCTGAACTTGTGACATCATTTTTTGCGCCACTTCAAGCTCTTCCAGTCGTAGATAGCGACGATATAGTCGGTCTGTTAGTAATGTATAATCTGTATGTCGATATGCCTGGACTACACATAATTCCAAGCAACTAAAGAACGTTTCTATGTCTGTTGATGGGCCAAGTTCGCAAAGAAAACTTCCTCCGTCAAATCCGATATGTCTCATTTTATTTTAAACCTTATATCTACTGGGCTAATAATGCCATTTAGTTTATGAACAATATCATACTCTGTGGCAGGTGGGCTTGCCTTCGAATGGCCTGCTGCGAAAAACTATTGATCAGTCCATTCTGATTTGTAGTGATGTTGAAATTTTTTCACCTCAATACTGCAAACATTGCCTATGCACCAATCTGGTCTCACACTACCAAGTGTGCCGTATGGAACCTCTTGGCCGTCTTTGTAGCTGACTTGCGAACGGGCTCCCGGAGGCAAATTTGCTCCGACATCAATTCCAGATTGCCGTGGTGTTGGCCTTACTGTAGCAATATCATCTACAGCAGCATCAATACCTTTTCTAACACTATTTACCCCGCTCACTGGCGTGTCCATTGCATTCGAAGCGCTCCGTTCGGCGGTATTGACGGTTTTTCCGGTCGTTTTGGCGATACCCAAAGAATACCCGCCAAGGTGCCGGAAAAATACCAGCAAGCGCCTGAGCGGCCGCTACACGCCCCGGGTCACGGCATTACTTGAGGCCTGCGCCCAGAATGTCCCTGTGCCCAAGCGCTCCACGGCAGAAAGACGGTAATAACGCATCGCCGCCTCCGAGTACGTGAGCTTACCGGTCGCATCGACCCCGGTTGGGTTAAGCCCCAGATAATCATTCACCCCATAAGCGGCCCCGGCCGCCACGGCGGAGACTACGCCGGCCTTCATCCCGGCCTGGAAGGCCTCGTCAAAGGACGCCCCGGCAGAGAGCTGCCCGACCATCGTACTGCCCAGCCCGATCACGCCGGCATTGAGCGTTACTGCCGTCCCTTTTTGACTCAATATTCTTCTGCGTCCTACGTAAATTTACTATCTCCGAGAAGTTATAGTCTCTTTGGGAGGCCATTTACCGCTTTTTAATTCTATCTATTTATTGTTTGAAGAAGTACCCAGAATTTCTGTAAAGTGACGCATTGCCTCTGGATCGCACTCAAGCAGCTTTTCTAGGAATAATTCATTTTCCAATGGTTTCAATAATAATGTAAATCCATCACCTTTTAAATTAAAAACAAATCCATCGGGAATGTTGTTATTTAGTATGTTTGCATCAGAAGCCTTTACTGACAAAAGGCCAGGATAATTGTTTGGCTTTACTAAATAATAGATATTATTTGACATGCTATAAATACCATAAACATATAAAATCTCTTGCGAGTTTTTTCTGATGATTTCCATGTTATTCCTTGATGCTTGGCCCAGGTTGAAGTACAGGAGGTGTTTGCTGAAGCGTAACAATTTTGATGTCGTATGCCTTGCCAGTATTTGAGTTGTATTGATAGTGAATTGTTATATTGCTTCCATCGGGTAGCTGATGGTTCGCTTGCATTTTCTGGAACCCAGTATCTCTAGAAAAGCGGGGATCTGATCCAAGAGGCAAAGGATCTCCGCCTTTTGGATTTTCAATCACTCTATTCCACAGAGTCTGTTCGCTTAGATCACGAGGAGCTGTGCTTTGCCATGGTTTTGCTGTAGATATTTTTCGGCTTGTTCATAAAAGATAGAATTTTCTGCTTTTCCAACCAAGTTAGGGCCATTAGCATTTTTCTCAATACGATCTAGAGCGACAATTTCATCAGCGACCTTGCTGCTATTTCCTGCACTCACCAGCGTATCCCTTGCACTCAAAGCGCCTCATCTGGCGGTATCGACGGTCTTTCCGGTCGTTTTGGCGATACCCAAAGAATACCCGCCAAGGTGCCGGAAAAATACCGGTAAGCGTCTGAGCGGCCGCCACGGCGGAGACTACGCCGGCCTTCATCCCGGCCTGGAACGCTTCGTCAAAGGACGCCCCGGCGGAGAGCTGCCCGACCATCGTACTGCCCAGCCCGATGGCGGCCGCATTGGCCCCTACCGCCGCGTGATCGTAGTAGTCATGTGCAATGACTAAACGCCACCTTTAGGGCTTTGCCAACCTCTGCATTGGAACTGTTATCCGGAATTTTGACCAATCTATGGTCATCCATGCGAACCCCTTCCCATGCTTCTAATTTCACGTGATGACTTGGGTTAATAGTTATTAGCCCATCTTTTCTTTCAATAAAACAGTTCTTCATTTTTTTAAATAAAGCCCGTTTATTTTTATAGTTATATTTTATAAGAATATCTTTTACCCAAAGATTATAGCGCTCCATAGACTTCTCGTAATCATAAAGATCCGGATCAAATTCAACAGTTTCGGGATATTCACTTCCCTCACGGGGCACAGCTAAAACCCATCGACTTTTTTCAAGTGAATCAATAATCGCAGCGCCTATTTTTTCTTCTGACTCATCTGGCTTCAAGAAATATTGCATCCCTTTTGGGTCTGCATGGGTTCCACCTCTATATCCAGATACAGTTTCTATATATAAAAAATCATCATTGCAATAGGCGCTAGCCCAAAATCCTCTAACAATATTTGTCATGGTTTCACCACTGTGATTTTAACGGTTACGTTTTGAGTTTTTCCATATTGAATAGCATTGTTAATTTGTTCCCATTGTGCCGGTGTTGTACTTTCAGGAACAGCAACTATTAATTCACGCCTAAAAATATCTGCTGGTTTTAAAGTTGTTCCATTCAAAGTGTATCGTTTGTGAAAATTAGCTACCGCATTGATATTGCCTTTAAGTGAAGAGTAAACTTGACGGGGATTAGAAATTTTCGCTGTAGTTGAAGTATCCAAAGTTTTAACGCTTGTAGCTACACCAGTTTCAATATTAAAAAAATCAAAGGTCTTAAAATTTTGTGGCAAGCGCGTTGCGGGAGGTAGCGTTGATGCAACGTAATTTTCAAAAGGTATCCCTTGACCCTGAATACCTTTCCCCCATTGTATACCTGTAGTAGCTTGATCTACAAAACTAATGCCTGTCGTTTTAGCGCTTCTCAAATCACTCACCGGCGTCCATGCCTTCATCGCTATCCGCCAGGCGGTTACAGAAGAGCCCAGGCCGAAGGCGAGTTCCGCATAACTGGCGGCCTGGGGACTCAAGCCCAACTCCTGCAAAGCCTGATTAAAGATCGTGGCTTGTGAGCGACCGCTGACCAACTGCTTACTGCCGGTATAAAGCGCATCGGCAGACATCGTTCCGAAAGTGGTCGTCGCTAGATAACCCAATCTGCCAAGTCAGAGCCGGGGCGTTAGTTCCCTGTGGTGAGGCCGGAGACTCGCCGAGGCTGGGTGAGACGTATTTCGGTGCGGACGGAACGAGGAAGAGAAGTCGATTTCCCGGGGTGGGGGCGTGGCTGCGCTGACCCACCCGCTCTGGCTGAAGATCAGCCAAAAGGCTGGCAGGAAAACAAGCTACTGGTCATGGGGTGGAGAATCGGATAGCCGCCCAAATTTTTATAACTTCAGCGTAGGGATGCAAGACAAAGCAGCACAAAGTGCGGCCTTACGATGGTTTTTGCAATTAAATCCATTAATCTATAGTTTGCCGAACCTGCAATTTGACTGCGAGATTTACTTTACGCTTTGTTTCTGGAGTAAGCCTTCTTTTAAGATAGTCATCAGTAGTCATCACTCTAAACGTACTTTTTGACATAAGGTGATTGCTAGACCTAGGAACTTCTATAACACTAACAATAGAAGGTTTGATTAATATCCAAAAAATATCTTCACCTTGTTCTGGAATCCATTGCAGAATATATGCGGAGTCAGCCGTAGGAAAGTTATCTCTCAGTACTCTAAGTAGTTCTGTGCCGAGTTTTCCATCATATAGATCCTTCTGAGTGTTGAGTAAAATTTTTTCCAAATCTTGATCTGTTATTTTCCCCTTTAACATTATTGCAACCTTCCTGGAAATGTGGTGATTAAATTGCCGTATTTATCAGTCAAGATAGTCAATGTTGAAGTTGGTTGATTTCCTCCAGATTTATCCAAACCAATATTTCTGCCAACATTTACCTCTCGAATATATGCAAGCCCATTCTTGCTTTGAACAACACGAGTGACAGGAGTTGAAACAACATTCTTACTATTAAACAAAGAGCGTAGTTTACCCTCAGATATCGTAAACGGCTTGCATTTACCAATAGGTCAAAATGTCGGCCAAGAGTTTCTGTATCTGCGCGGAGAGAAAGTTACCTGCCGCATCGGTGTTCACCCGCCGCGCATCTGCCCGGAAGCGAAGAGGGCGGCGAGGGCCTCTTCCCCACGGTAACTGCGCGTGGGCGTCAACGCTTCATTGGCTCCGGCACGGATACCGTGTTCGGCGAGATGGCCAAGGACATGGCTCATTCCCGGCGCTGAACCCTGAACGCTTACCTGCTGACGCGAATCACCACGCACCACCCCCTCGGCGGTCATGAAATCAACCTCGGGCAGGGGAGAAGCGGTATCGGAAGCGGTGTTTCCGGAGGCGATTGCAGAAGACGTTCCGGCTGTGGCGCCGGCAGTTATTCCGGAAAGGGTTTTAGAAGAGTTCCCGGAAGCGGTTGCAGAATCCATTCCGGAAATGGATTCAGCAGAGTTTCCGTAAGGCGTCCGGGCAGTGATTGCGGAAATCGCGGCGGCAGAGCGGCCAGCGGCTACCTGGCCGGAAGCCCGCGTATTCTCTGCGTTCCCTGCATTGTACGGGTTGCCGGCGCTTCCCGTATTCACTGCATTGCGCCGGTCATTGCCCATTAGACGGGTGGGAAAGGCCCCTTGCATAACGCCTTCTGAAGAACCGTGTGCAGTGCCGTGTTCAGCGCCGTGTGCAGTGCCTTGTGCAGTCCTTTGCGCACGCCCTTCTGAGGCGCCATTCCGGGAAGAGGGTCTTGCCGCCGGCACCTCGGCGATGAGATCACCGCCGACCGTGGCATTGACCTTGCCGCCGGCGGTAATGGTGGAGAGCAGATAACGGGTTTCATCGAGCTCAAACTTCAAGGTTTCTTTGGCACTGGACCGGTGCGCCCGCTGTTCATGCTGGCTTTGGGCGGCGAGCAGCTTTAAGTCGCCGCCACTGACCAGTGAGAGATCCTCTCCGGCCGATAAGGCGCTGCCGGTCAGCTGGGTTGCGCCGCCGCTCTTGAGCGTTAAGTCGCCGTCGGCGGCAAGGATGCTGCCGATGGGGGTTTGCCGTACATTGGAATGACCGTGGCTGGTGCGTTTCTCAACGATGCTGACGCGCGCATCGTGTTCGGCGTTGAGCGTATCGAGACGGATGTCACCGCCGGCGCGGGCATGCAGGGCGCCGCCGCTGCGCGCCTGACTGGCCTGGACGGTGAGATTGCCGCCGGTGGCAAGGATGAGATCACCGCCGGAGGAGAGCTGCGTCGGGTTCAATGTGGTGTGATAAAGCTGGCTCGTCGCCCGGCCTTTACCGTGCAGACCGCTTGTCTGGGCGATGAAGGCATCGCGGCTGGCGGTGAGCGTCATATCGCCGCCGGCGACAAGCGCCAGGCTGCCGCCGGCCTGCACGCGGCTGCCGTGGGCGAGCAAGTGCTCTTCAGCGGCAAGGAAGAGGTCGCCGGAAGTGTGCAGGCGGCTTTCACGATAAGTGGTTTCACTGTCCCGATAGGTATTGCGGCTGTCGCTATCCAGCTCGCGCCAGGCGCTGCTTTGCTGCGCGCCGATCAGGATGTTCTTGCCTTGCAGGGCGGCTGTGCCGGCGACAAGTTCGCCGCCGACAAAGGCGAGGTTCTCTTTAGCCCGCAGGCGCACCAATTCGCCTTCGATACGGCCGGGACGGCTCTCCCGGGTAAAGGTCTGTCCGGGAGAGAAGGACGTTGTTTCGGTAGAGGTGCCGACGATCAAATCGCCACCGGAGGAAAGATCGACGAGCTTGCCGCGCACGACCCCGCCGGCGTTGGCGAAGGACTGTGTGGCAACAGCCTGAACAAGATCGCCTTCGATGAGGCCGCGGTTGTCGATGTGACCGGCGACAATGCGTGTGTATTTGCCGCCGGAGAGACGGGCGCCGGTAGATTTGACGGCGCTTGCCCCGCCAGCAGCATAGACGACGGGCACCAGTACGTTCTGGCCGTTAATCACGCGCGTTTCCATCCAGACGATGTGCTCGGAGAGCTGGGCAACCTGTTCGGCCGACAGGGAAATGCCCGGGGTGAAGTTGAAACGCTTCGCTGCATCTTTCCCCGCTTCCAGCAGGGCACGGTAACGGGCGTTGGCGTCGGCGTAGTTGTCGGCATGGACGCGGTCGCTCAACAAGCGCAGCTGCTCGGCAACCAGCTGCTGTTCGTAGAAGCCGTCGCCCAGCCGCTTGAGGGTATTGAGTCCGAATTCGTCCAGGTAGGGGGCGCTGTCCTGAAAGTTGGCACCGCCCAGCAGCGGGGTGGCGCTGACGAGGACATTCGGGTTATCCGGCTGGGTGAGGTAGAGCCGGCTTTCCGGGATGCGGAAGAGGGCTTCGCGCGCGGCGATCAGGGATGGCGCGGAAAGCGTGGGGATCGCTTGCGGCGCTCCGGCGGGCGGAGCAAAGGGCGAGAGACCGGTAGCCTGCGGGTTCTGTTGTGCAATTGCTTCGGCACTGCGCGCACTTTCGCCGTTCGCAGTCAGATTGATGCCGGGAGAACTGCCGCTTGTCATCGTGCCGTTTTGTCCGTTGCCCTGGCCGTTATTGATCGTCAGGTGGCCGACGGTCTGGTTTTCGATGGTGGCGGCGGTCAGGTTGAGCCCCTGGTTGCTGGCGATGACGCCGCCCAGCGTGCGAGCTTCGCCGAGACGGGTTTCTTCGACCCGCGTCGGCCATTGCCAGGCGCCGCCGCAACGTCCCAGGCGGCCCGGGGTGTCGCCGAGGATGTGTGAGCAGATGCCGACATAGGTGGTCTTGCGTTCGACTTTGCCCAGTTCGTAGGCGCTGTTGGTGAGCCGGCCGATGCGGCTTTGGTCGATGGCGCCGCGGGCTTCGATCCGGCTGTAGGTGTTCTCGAAGGTTCCGGCGCTGATGCGGATGTCGCCGCCGGAGAGGATTTGCCCTTCGGCGGAGGCTTCGGCCTGGCGTTCAAAGGTTTGCTTGACGATGGCGTAGCGGCGTCCAACGACTTTGTTCTCGTCCGGGTCCATGTTAAGTATGGTAAAGGTCGGGACGCTCGCCGCTTCGGGGATCGGCCAGTGCTCCGTGCCGTAATACACGGGCTGTGTCTCGGTGACGGTTTGGTCCTGGCAATCCCCGCTCAAGTCGTCGCAGGTTTTGATGCGGTGGTTTCGCCCAATGTCTCTGTTGGGGTAAACCGTGCCGATCAGCTGCGCCGGCCATTTTGCCCGGTTGCCGTCCAGCTGCTGGATGAGTTCGATGCTGGGTGCGGAGGCCACTTCGTAGGGGCGGAAGTGTGTGCGGGCGTTTTCGCCGTGGTTGACGGACAGTTCGAGCAGACCGCCGCTGCGGTCGCCAGCCTGGATGAGGGCGGAGCGGTTGAGGAAGCTGTTGATCGGTTTTAGGCGTCCGTCGGCGCCCTGTTCCGGCCCACCGGCCAGGGTCAGGTCGCCACCGCTGTAGAGCCAGCCGCCGTCGAGGTTGTGCAGGGCATTGCTGGCGTAGATTTTGAGCGTCTTGAGCGCGGCGATGGCGCCGGGGCCGCGGTTTTCGAGATTCTGGGCGCTGAGGGTGACCGTGTTGCTGCCGACGATGAGGCCGGTGTTGAGGAGGTTGTCGGCGGCAAGATCGACTTTGGGCGCGGCGAGCGTGCCGCGGTTGACGAGGGTGCCGGCATTGAGCGAGATGTGGTTTCCGGCGCGCATCGTGCCCTGCGCTTCATTGGTGATGGCGCCGGCGGTGAAGATAATGTCTTTGACGGCTTCAAAGGTACCGTAGTTGAGGAGGTGCCCGCCCAGCGTGGCGGTAAGGCTGCCGTCGGCGTGGAGAATGTTGCCTTTTTCCAGCGTGTAGTCGCCGGCGAGGTTGAAGATAAGGTCTTTTCCGGAAGCGAGGGTGCCGGCGCCGCTGTAGTGTTGTGTGTCGAATTGCAGTTCCTTGCCGGCCGACAGTGTGCCGCCTTCATTGGGTACGCTCTGCGCCTTGGCGGTTAGTTTGCCGCCGGCGGCAAGCGTGCCGCCCGTGTTGTCGAGAACGCCGGCGTTCGTGTCGAGGGTCAGATCGCCGTTGGCGGCGAGCGTGCCGCCCGTGTTCTTAAAGCCGTTTTGGGCGCTCACCTGCGCGCTCCCTTCGGTGAGGAGCTTGCCGTTTGTGTTGTCGACGGTGGCGGTGTTGAGGGTAAGGCCGGTTTTGGCGGCAAGGCTGCCGCCGGTGTTGTCGAGGGTGGCGGCGCGGGCGGTGAGCTGCCCACCGGCAAGAACGGAGGCGCCGCGGGTGTCCATGCCGCCCGGCGCCGAGAAGGTGGCGTCAGTGCCGGCGGTGAGCCGGCTGCCAGAGAAGGTGAGCGCGCCGCCGCTTTCCAGGCGGGCTGCGCCGGCGCTGGAGAGCGTGCTGCCGGTCAGGGCGAGATTGGCGCCGCGCAGCGCCAGATGTTCGCCGACGAGCGTTGTGCCGCTGCCGGTGAGCGCGCGCTCGGCGTTCAGGGCGATGTGTTTGGCGTCGATGCGGCTGCCGGCGCGGAGGTTGAGGCTAGCGGCTTGAACGTTGATGTCACCATTGGTGACCCATTGGCCGGCGGTGGTGAGGTCGCCGCCGGCGGTGAGGCTCATCGACTGGCCGGCGCTCAGGCGGTCGGTGGCGGCGAAGGTGAGCGCGCCACCGCTTTTTAGGGAGAGCTTGCCGCCTGCTTCCTGAATGCCGGCAGCTTCGTCCGAACCGGTGTGCTGGGTGTGTGTGAGGTCTCCCTGCGCCGCGCGCAAACGACCGCCGGCGTTGTCGGTGCGCTGCGTGGTCAGCGTCAGGTTTTGGTTGGCATGGAGCGTGCCGTCGTGATTGTGCAGGCGCTCGGCCGTCAGGGTCATGTTACCGGCAGAGAGCAGTTTGCCGCCGGTGTTGTCAAGTGCGCCGGACAGAGCGAGCGAGAAGTCGCCCTGACCAGCCTGGATCAGTTCGCCGCCGCGGTTGGACAGCGCCTGCGCGCTGAGGGTGAGGCTGTCGGCAGAGAGCAGGGCGCCGTCCAGACGGAGCGCTTTGGTGGTGCGGGCGGCAAAGCGGTTTGAAGCGGTCAGCCGGGCGCCGCTGGCGTCGATGTCGCCCTGGCGGGCCGTGAGCAGAATATTTGCCGCCTGGTTGCGGCTGCCGGCAAGGTCGAGGCTGCCGGCGTTGAAGGCAAGGCTGTCGGCGGCATGTGTGCCGGAAAGCGTTGCGCGGCCACTGGCGTCGACATTTAGCGTTTGTGCGCCCAGGGCGCCGCGGCTGCTGATCTCGCCGGCGTTCAGGGCGAGCTGGCCCTGGGCGGTGATGGCGCCGGTGGCCGATTGCGTTAGCTGTGCAGCGTGCAGATGGGCATCGCCACGGGCATGGATGGCGCCGGCATTGTTCAGGTTGCCGGCGGAGAGGGTGAGCTGGCGGCCGCTTTGCAGGCGGGCGGCGTTGTTGAGCGATCCGGCCTCAAGACTCAGGTCTGCACCGGCGGCGATGAGGGCGTTTCCGGTCGTCTCCAGCGCCCGGGCGATGCGTGCCCGGAAGTTTGCGCCGGCGAGGAGCTGTCCGTCTGCGTTGTCGAGCGATCCGGCCTCGATGCTCAGGTCGCCGTTGCTGGCGATGCGCCCGCTGCGGTTGGCGAGGCGGCCGGATGCCGTGACGCTCAGGCCGTGCGTCCCGCTGAGGGCGCCTTGCGTATTGTTCAGTTCGCCGGCAATGAAGGCGGCCTGTCCGCCGGAAAGCAGTTGCCCGCGCGTGTTGTTCAATACGTTTGCCTGCACGTTCAGGTCGTTGCCGCCGGCGATTTTGCCGTCCGTGTTGTCGAGCTTGCCGGCAAGGGCGAGCGAGAAGGGGTGATCACCGGTCTGGAGGAGTTCGCCGCCGCGGTTATTGAGCGTGCCGACGCTTAAGGCGAGGGTGTCGGCGCTGATTTTGCCGCTGGCGTTGTCGAGGCGTTCGCCCCAGGCGTGCAGCGTATCGAGGGCGAGCGTGCCGCCGGCGTTGTCCAGGCTACCTCGGGTGGTGAGGGCGGTGCGGCCGTTGGCGGCGATGCGGCCGCCGTCGTTGGTGAGCGCGCCTTGTACGTCAATGCGGCCGTCGGCCGGGGGCGCGGCGGCGGCAGGCGCGTCAGCGGGGGGCGGCGCGTCCGTCGCCTGGTCGGGCGTGCCGATGCGCCCGCCGCTGCGGTTGGCGAGGTGTCCGGCGGTAATGTCCAGCCTTTGCCCGCCGCTCTGGCGGATGCTGCCTTGGTGGTTGTCGAGCGCAGTAGCGGCAATATTGAGGCGCTGGCCGATAAGCGCGCCGCGGTTCTCGATCGTGTCGGCGGCGGCGAGTGTGAGTGTGCGCGCTGTTTCGATGCGGCCGGGGTTGTCGAGCGCGTGCGCCTTGACGGTTAGGTCGCCACCGGCGGTGAGGCGGCCGCTATTGGTGAGCGTGCCGTCGGCGCTGAGCTTGATCTGGCCGATGGCGGCCAGTGTGCCGGCGTTGCGTACTCCCAGGCCGTGTTCGGTGCCAACCAGATGAATTTGATCGGCGTACATGCCGCCCAGTTGGGCGACGTCGAGGGCGAATGCGGGCAGGTTGGCGGAAGCGGTGCCGGCGGCAGATGCCGGCGCGCTTTGCACAGAGGCATCGGCGCCAGCGGGGAAGTCTCCGCTGCCGGTCAGCACGTTGAGCCGTTTGGCCCAGAGGCCGGCGTTGAGGCTGGCGGCGCGCGCAATGAGCGTGGTGTAGTCGCTCTGCTCGGCGTTCATGCCGGCGCCGGCGATCTCGATGCGGCCCTCGCTGACGCGGTAGCCGGCCAGCGTGTCGCCGCGCCAGAAGGGAGCGCCGGCGGCCAAAGTGAGTTCGCCGGCGTTGATGAAGCCGCAGCCGGTGCAGGTGATGCCGGCGGGGTTGGCGACGATAACCTGCGCCCGCGTTCCGGCTACTTCGAGCAGGCCGCCGAGTTGGCTGGGGGCGCTGGAGTTGACTTCGTTGAGGATGAGGCGCGCACCGCCCGGGCTCATCCAGGGGTTGCCGGGAACGGCGCCGGAGAGTTGGGTTACGCTTCTGCCGGGGGCGTTGTTGAGGATGGCGCCGGACGCGGGAATGTCAAACTGGCGGTAGGTGTTGTGGCTGATGCCATTGCCGTTGGGGGTTTGGATGTTGATGAGCGCAACGCCGTTGCCGGTGGTCAGAACGGTGGGGCGTTGTGCGACCGGGGCATTCGGGTCGGCAATGATTTGCGCCTGTGCCGGAGCGGCGGCAAGGAGGAGGGAAAGCAGGGAGAAGGAAGCGAGGAGCGGGTGCTTCGTCAGTGCTTGCCATGAATGAGGGGCGACAAAAAGAGGACGGGACAGGGGCAATGAGGCGCGTTCCGGCGTTGGGGCGGCCGCTGTCTCGCCTTTGGCTTTGTGTCGGCCAATGGCATGGTCGGAAACGGCCATGAGTTGCTGGCGGCGGCGGTTGTAGATGAGTCGGTGACAGTGGCGGTTCATGGCGTTTCCTGCTGCGGGGAGAAGGGGGTGAAAAGGGGGTGCTGAAGGTAAAAGATAAGAAGAGAAATGTAAATACGTAAACTACGTTCGCTTAACTAGTTTTAGCCTTTAAATTCAAATCCGAGCGTAAAACCAAAGATCTGACGGGGTGCGTTGAAATGAGCCGGAGGACGAATCGGTTTGCCCCAGAAAAGATCGTAACTCAATCCATGCCAGTAGCCGCGTATGCCAAGGGCTGCGCCGGTCAGGCTGTTTTGGGCGAGGTAACGCGTTGAGGGACCGGCTACGCGGGCGTGGTCGAGGCCGAGGTAGAGTTCCTGGCCGTGAATGATCCAGCCGAGGTCGCCGCGCAGGGCAAGGCCGCGGTCGCCGGCGAGCATGTGGTCGGCATCGTAGGCGCGCACGTTGCTGCGCCCGCCGATGAAGAATCGATCCTGCGGGGTGAGCGGGGTGAGGTTGTGCTGTCCGCGCACTAAGAATTGGGCGCGGAAGGGTTGGCTGGCGAGGCGGAACGGGAGTTCGGCGCGTGCTTCGAGACCGATGAGGCGCATTTTTGCGCGACCTTCTCCGTAGGCTTCTTCCGGCGCTGGCAGCGCACCGAGCATGCGCTCACCTTGCCGGTAGACGAGTTGGCCTTCGAGACCAAGGCGGCCAAGGCGGCGTGTGTGACTGGCGCCGAGTTCCCAGCCGGCGGTGGCGCGCCGCTGCGGCCGTATTTCGGTATCGTCGATGAAGTTTCTGGAGGTGCGCCGCCAGAGTTTTGCCCAGGCCGTCGATTTGCTCACGCCGTCACGCTGGAAGAGGCGCGCCAGTTTGAGTTCGTCCGTTCTGGAACGGCCACGGTAGATGTAGTTTTGCCAAGCGCCGATGACGGTTTGCCGGTAAGTGCCGACACTGGTTGCCGCCGATAGCTGCCAGTAGCCGAAAGGCACAGCGTAGTGCAGGCTGCCGCCGCGTGTACCGCGCGCCGCCGTCGGACCGCTGCCGAGGCTCTGGTTGTAATTGAGGTAGAGCAGGTCGTTGCGGGCGAGCAGATGTTCGCCAGCCAGCGTAAGGCCGGCCTGGGTGCGTCCGGTGGCGCGCGAGCCTGAATTGTCGGCATTGGCGATCAGCCGCCAGGGGGAAGATTGGCGCCAATCGATGAGCAGGTCGCTTTCCCCGTCCTGACTGTCTGCACCCTCGGCTGGCACGATCTGGAGGCTGGCTTCGACGGTCGGCAGGCGTTTGAAGTTCTCAAGCCCTTGTTCGAGGTCGCGCAGGTTGAGCACGTCGCCCGGTGACAGCGGCAGGGCATTGTCCGCATAGGCGCGCGGGTGACTTTCTGCCGTGAAGCGGATGGCATGTATACGTCCGGCGATGATCGAGAGTTTGAGCGTGCCGCTGCCCAGATGCTGTTCGGGGGCGCCGACGCGGCTGGTGATGTCGCCGTGCTCGATCAGGGCATTTTGCAGCCGGCGCATGATGAGGTTGATGCCGTGTTCACCCAGGCAGCGGCCGGTGTAATCGTCCGGGCTACCGTCGGCGGTGCGTGCGGCTGCGTCTGCCAGATAGGCGAAATGTTGGGCAAATTCGGCGGGATGGATATCCAGTTCCAGGGTATCTACCCTGACGCAGGGACTTTCTTCAGAGAGGCGGGCGTGAGCTGGGTTGGCCGCTGTGGGTACCGGGAGGCGGACGTCAGGCGGCGTTTCCATCTGTCGACGTAGCCGTTCTTCCGCTTCGCGCTGACGTTGATATTCAAGGTCGCTTTGCGGCGTTCTTTCCTGCCCGGAAAAGGGTGGGGTGGATGGAGTCGATGGGGATGGAACAGGCGGAACAGGCGGTGGCGTCTGCGCGTACAGAAATGCCGAAAATGCCGCTGTCGATACGGCGATGAGGCTCGTGAATTTTTTACGCCATGGGCCTGCGCCGCATTGACGACATCTTGGAAAATGCATTGCTTTTTATTTCTGCTTGAAAAACTCAAAAGTGTTTTGAGCGTGTCGATATCTTTCCAGTGCTGTGACTGATGATGTATTTGGATTGGGTTTGTAACGATTTGTTTTTTACAGTGAATTATTGTATCTCAGGTAAGAGAATTTCGTAATTCTTATGATGGCTGCGCGGGGCGCTGATGGGTGGATGATGGATAGTCCGACGGCAGTGGCTGCCAGAGGCCGTCAATCAGCCCTTCGATTGGCTGAAAGCCGGCTTTGTAAGCCATTTTCCGACATTCCTTAATCCAGTAACCGAGGTAGAGATAGGGCAGGCCCAGGGCGGCGCATCGGGTGATTTGCCAGAGGATACTGTAAGTGCCGAAGCTGGCGCCGGCGATGTCGGGGTCGAAAAAGGTGTAGACGGAGGAGAGACCGTCATCGAGACGGTCGATCAGGCTGACGATGCGCAGCGCACCGCTTTCCGGCTCGCAGAATTCGATCAGCCGGGTGTCGATATGGCTTTGCAGTATGAATTCGGCGTATTGGTCGGGGTTGCTTTGATCCATGCCGCCGCCGGGATGGCGGGCGTGCTGGTAGCGCCGGTAAAGGGCATAGTGGGTTTCGTTGTAGGTGAGCGGGCGTTCCGTAGCCATCAGCGTGCCGTGCCGTCTAAGGCTGCGTTGCTGGCTGCGGTTTGGGGCAAAGCGCTGGACGGGGATGCGTACCGGCACGCAGGCGCGGCAGCCGGTGCAGTCCGGCCGGTAGGAAAACGGGCCGCTACGCCGGAATCCGTGACGCACGAGCCGGCTATAGAGGGCGCTGTCGATCAGACCGGGCGGAATGGCGACGAGCGAGCGTGCCTGTCGGTCGGGCAGGTAGCTGCAGGGGTAGGTATCCGTCCGGTGAAACTGGAGCAGCGAGAAGGGCAGACGAGCAGCGTCGGGATGTGACATGGCAGCAGGTCAATGTTCAGCGAGGGTGGCGCTTTCCCAGGATTGACGGGCGCCGTCGCATGGCCAGCGACCGGCGGGAATATCGAGTGCGCTCAGTTCCCGGATGCGGGCAATGAAGTCGCTGCGCGACATTTCGCGGGCGCCGAGCGAGGCGAGATGCGTCGTTGCCATTTGGCAGTCGATGAGTGCGTCGCCGCGCTGTCGCAGGTAGTGTGCCAGGTGGGCGAGGGCGATCTTGGAGGCATCGGTCGTGCGCGCGAACATGGATTCTCCGTAGAACATGCCGCCGAGGGCAACACCGTATAGGCCGCCCGCCAGTTGTCCGCCGATCCAGGTTTCGACCGAATGGGCATAGCCTAGGGTATGAAGCCGCAGGTAGGCGGTTTGCATTTCGCCGGTAATCCAGGTGCCGTGTTGTCCTTTGCGGGGCATCGTGGCACAGGCGCGGATAACGGCGGCGAAGTCGTAATCCAGCCGGACTTCGTAGCCGCCGCGCCTCAGCCGTTGGCGCAGGGAACGGGATGGCCGGAAAGCCGCCGGGTCGAGCGTCATGCGCGGATCGGGCGACCACCAGAGAATTGGTTCGCCCGGTGAGAACCACGGAAAAATGCCGCGCCGGTAAGCGGCCAGCAGGCGCGCAGGCGAAAGGTCGCCGCCGGCGCAGAGCAGGCCGTTAGGCGTATGTAGCGCAGTTTCACATGGCGGGAAATCATCGCTATTATCATCAAGCCAGGGAATCATTACGGATGACGGAACCAGGGGCGTGCGGGCGTCAGGAAAAAATAAAAGGACGTACAGAACGTCCTTTTCTCATCGGCGGTGAACAGGTGTAAGAGAGTGTCGGGATATTTGATTCTTGACTTGGCGAAAACTTTTTTGACCGAATCAATAATCAGGTATGCCGTTTAGTAATGTATGTGTATGCCGCTCAGCGTCAGCGCTGGAGGACGCGGCGCGCGCCATTGTAACGCTTGGCCCAGTAGCTTTGGCTCATGTCTTCGACACGAATTTCCGAGCCGGTACGCGGGGCATGGACGAAATGATTGTCGCCGAGGTAAATGC
>ERZ772917.869-NODE-869-length-19776-cov-9.318392_pt1 | contig 19776 bp, 16 predicted proteins | sample MGYA00511187_ERZ772917 | MGnify/ENA primary metagenome ERZ772917 (study PRJEB29015, sample SAMEA2737925) | human oral metagenome | biome: human oral; feature: human-associated habitat; material: dental | place: China | collected 2012 ... | reverse complement strand
ACGGGCGGTTCACGGTGCTGGACGGGAGCGGCCGGATCGTCGGGGACCTGAGCGGCCGTGGCCGGTACGTGCTGACGCTGTTCATCGAGGACGGCGGGAAGTACGACCTCGACGGCCGTGCGAACGGGCGTATTGTGGACCCGGCGATGCTATTGTCCGTTGAGGAGTCTGGTGCTCCGTCTCCGAAGCCTGGCAGCGAGTCCAGGGGGTCCGGCGGCGGGTGCGACGCTGGGCTTTTGTGGGGTTGGCTGTTGCTGACGGCTGTTCCCGTCGCGCTGCGGCGGAGGGGATAACCCCTCCGTCGCCTTCGGCGACACCTCCCCTTCCAGGGGAGGCGAAACCTATGCCTCATACGCCCCTGAGCTCTGCTATACTGAATAGCAAAGAAAGGGTTGAGTGCGCGGCAAATCACGAAACGAGGTGACGCCATGAGTGGGAAGAAAAAAGACCCTTCGGAAAAGGCCGCCAAGGAACCGCGTCGTGATGACCAGCTCTGGAAGGAATTATTAAGCAGATTCTTCGTCCCTATGCTTCAGTCCCTGCTGCCCGACCTGGCCAAGGACCTCGACGAGAAACGGGACGTTGTCTTCCTCGTCGTCGAAGCGAAGCCACAGGGCTTCGCTTCGACATAAGCGAACGACACGGCATCTGCGGCTTGTAGCCGCAGAGGGCCGGTCGCCTGCTTAAAGGAACTGCGCCGGCTGGCCCGCTTCACTCGAAGGCCAGAGGGCGGCGAGCCGGACGGGAACCGATTCGTGGACCTCCTGGCAAACGTCCACCTCCGCACCCAGGAAGACGCCTGGCTCCTCCTTCGCGTGGAGGTGCAGGGCCGCGGCGGCAACGAGGACTTCCCCCTGCGGATGCACCGCTACCGCGGCTTGCTGGAGGGACGCTACCGAAGGCACGTCAGCGCCCTGGCCCTTCTCATCGAGCCCCTATCGGAGGCGCAGTCCTGTGGGGTCTATTCCTGGGAGGGCTACGGCACGCGGGTGAAGTACGAGTTCCCCGTGTTCAAGCTCTACGAAGGAAACGAGGAGGCCCTGAAGGCGAGCGACAACCCCTTCGATTGGGCGCACCTGGCGGGCTTGAGGGCGTGGAAGAGCCGGAACAGCGAACCGAGGAAGCTGAGCTACCTGAAGGAGATGCTGAAGCTCCTGGACGAGCGGGGCTGGGACCATTCGGACAAGGCGCAGCTGTTGGTTTTTATGGAGGGCGTCATTCACTTGACGGAGGACGAGAGCTCCAGAGAATACGAAGAGTGGGAAAATACTTTGGAAGAGGCGAAGGAGGCGGGACGGATGTACGTCAGCATCATGGAGCGTAAGGGCATTGAAAAGGGCATCCAGCTGGGTCGCACGGAGGGCATTCAGCTGGGTGAGGCAAGGGGCATTCAGCTGGGCAGGGCAGAAACGGCGCGGAACCTGCTTCGGATGGGACTGGACCTGACTGAAATCGCGGAGGCCACCGGACTGTCCATGAAGGAGCTACAATCCTTGAAAAACGCGGGGCGGGCGTAAGCGCATGGCAAACCTCGACGACGATCAAGACGATCAACAGGAAGAAGGGTTGCCCGATTGGGCTCAATCCGGCAACCCTGTTTTATTTTCGTCCACCAGTGACCTACCGCACAGCGTCATTGTCTTTGCCCTTCGCAGATGATGGCCGGCCCTTCGGAGCCGGCCACGAAAAATGTTCTGCGTTATCCTTTTTTGAACGCGACAGCGGAAGCGACTTAAATCTTAATCCCCCTGGTCCGCGCTCTCGTACATCCGAGCGGTCGTGCCGACTTCAGCCCCCGAGGACTTGCCGTCGACGAGGACCTTCGCGTTCGCCTTCGTCGCCGCGTCGTACGAGCTGTCCGCGTTGGTGCGCCCGAGGATCGTCCCGGGGGTCACAGCTCCGTCGATCGTGCCGGACACGGAGCAGTTCGTGATCCTGAAGGCTGTCTCCTTGCCGTAATAGTAAAGACCCGTTCCGACAAGGCCGCCGACGTGCGTCGCATCCTTCGCGTCGATGTCGATCGTCACGGAGCAGTTGTCGATGATCGCGGGGTAGTTGGTCACAGAGTGCTTCGCCTTGTCCGGGTGCGTTCCGGAATAGCCGCACAGGCCGCCGATGGCGTGCCCGCCGTTCGTCGTGACGATCTTTACGTCGGCCCTGCAGTTCGTGATCGAATCCATCATCTCGAGGCAGCCGCCGATGCCGCCCATGCCGACCGGCTCCCTCCCGGAGGCCTTCACCGTGCCGGAGGCGGTGCAGCTGCTGATCGTGCCGCCGAAACTGCCGCCGACGATGAGGCCGCCGGCCTCGGCTATGTCGTCCTGGACGATGCGGTCGGGGAAGTTGTTGTCGCCTATGAGCTCGATCTCGACGCCCTGGGTCCGGCAGTTGCGGATCGTTCCGTGGCTATTGCCGCCGATGACCCCGCCGACGCAGTTGAGGCCGAGGATGGAGGAGCTGCCGGTCAGCGCGACGTTCTCCACGGCGCCCAGGTTGTAGCCGACGACTCCGCCGATCGCCACAGACTTTCTCTCCCCTGCGGGGAGATGAGTGACGTGAACGAACGCATTGACGACATTGAGGTCCTTGATCGTGCCGCTGCTGACGCCGAAGAGTCCGGCTCCGACGGTGAAGACGTCCGTCTCGTAGCGCAGGTTGGACACCGTGCGGCCCGCCCCGTCGAAGGTGCCGCGGAAGAAGGTCGATCGTTTCTCGTGGTCGTTCATATTGCCGATCGGCGTCCACTTGATGCCCCTGAGGTCGATGTCGGCACTCAGTTTGAAGTACCGCCCCGAATAGCCATCCCGTTTCCCGCCGTTGACGTTCGCGGCGAGGGACAGCAGGCTGTCCGCGTTCGCGATCAGGTAGGGGTCCCCCGCAGTGCCGGAGCCGCCGTCGAAGCCCGGCGAACCGCTGTCGGAAGAGCCGCCGCCGCAGCCCCCAAGGGCCAGCAGGGCAAGGAGAAAAGCGAGCAGAAGAGCGCCGATGCCGGATTTCCTGAGTTTCATGACAACCACTCCTTTATAGTTTGAGATGAAAAACTTGTACAAATATAATCCTCCATGAAACGCAAGTCAATAAGACAGGGCGGATCGGCAGCCGCTCCGCGACCATCCACGGCCAACGGGAATTCCCGCGTCCCCGACGCTGCCCCAGTGCCGCGATTCCGCCGGAAAGCGGCGTGCCGTCAGCTCTCCCTTGCCGGGGATATGATGGTCTGCTATAGTACGGCCGTGTTGCACGAGGGTCCTGATCCTATCCTTAAGGAGGGGAGACCGATGTCGAAATTTCTGGCGGCACGACAGGGCTTCACCTGACGCTTCCTCGAGATGCAAGGACTGCATTTGCCGGGGAGCGCAGCCATACGGCAAGGCCCATGGCGCGGGGTTCCGTCCGGTGTCCCGTTTCGCCTCAGCCCTTCCTTGCCTCACGCCTCCCCGACCGACGACCAATCCGAGTCATCCGGAAAAAATAATTTTATGGAAAGAGGTCGATTCTTATGAAGTACGGTCGCACGTATAACTTTTCCGCCGGTCCGGCCATGATGCCCGAGTCCGTTCTGGAGGAGATCGCCTCCGAGATGATGAACTACCGCGGAAGCGGCATGTGCGTCATGGAGATGAGCCACCGCTCCAAGGTCTTCGAGGACATCCTGGCCGAGGCGAAGGCGGACCTGCGCGAGCTCATGGGCATCCCGGACAACTACAAAATACTCTTCGTCCAGGGCGGCGGGCACGTCCAGTTCGCCATGGTCCCCATGAACCTGATGAAGAACGGCGTCGCCTGCTACATCGAGACCGGAGCCTGGTCCCAGAAGGCCATCAAGGAGGCGCAAAAATACGGCACGGTGAAGATCTCCGCGTCGTCGAAGGACAAGAACTTCTCCTACGTTCCCGACTGCTCCAACCTGGACGTTCCCGCCAACGCGGATTACGTCTATATCTGCGAGAACGAGACCATCCACGGCACCACCTACCGCAGGCTCCCCGACACGAAGGGAAAGGTCCTGGTCTCCGACCAGTCCTCGATGTTCCTCTCCCGCCCCTGCGACGTGAGCAAGTACGGGCTCATCTGGGGCGGCGTGCAGAAGAACGTCGGCCCCGCGGGCATGGCCGTCGCCATCATCCGTGAGGACCTGCTCCGGGACGACCTGGACCCCAGGGTCCCGACCTACCTCAGCTACAAGATCCACGCCGACGCCGATTCCCTCTACAACACGCCCAACTGCTGGGCCATCTACTGCTGCGGAAAGATCTTCCGGTACCTCCTGAAGATGGGCGGCCTGGCCGAGATGGACCGGCGCAACCGGGAGAAGGCCGCGGTCCTGTACGATTTCCTGGACCAGAGCAAGCTCTTCCGCGGCACGGTGGCGAAGGAGGACCGGTCCCTGATGAACGTGCCCTTCGTGACGTCCAGCAAGGAGCAGGACGCGGAGGTGGTGGCCGCCACGAAGGCCGCCGGGTTCGACAACCTCAAGGGACACCGGAGCGTCGGCGGCCTGCGCGCCTCCATCTACAACGCCATGCCCAAGGAGGGCGTCGAGGCCCTGGTCGACTTCCTCCGGAAGTACGAAGCAAAAAATTAATGGGGGCAAAGCCCCCATACCCCCCACGCCGCTATCCTGAGACTGATCGGCCCGCAAGCGAAGCGAGCGGTTGCCGGAAGGCTCCCCTTTGGGGGATAGCGGCGGCCCCGGAAAGCCTTTTCCTCAAAATAGGCAAGCTGGGGTACCACCGGGAGGCTCCATGAATTAAATCAGCGTCTCATTAGGTTGTACACAGCGAACAGCTGCATACCGTGAATAAAGGAGAAACCTCCATGTCTAAGAAAATTCTGGTCACCGATGGGATGGACGCCGCCGCCGTCGCGAAGCTCCGCAAGGACGGCTATGAGGTCGTGGAGCAGTTCTACGAGCCGGACGCCCTGGGCGGGGCGCTTCGGGATTTCGATGCCGTGATCGTCCGGTCCGCCACGAAGATCAAGCAGCCGCAGATCGACGCGGCGAAGGGAGGCCGCCTGAAGCTCATCATCCGCGCCGGCGTGGGCGTGGACAACATCGACGTCAAATACGCCGAGGCGGCGGGCATTCAGGTCCGGAACACGCCCCGCGCCTCCTCCAACGCCGTGGCGGAGCTGGCCCTCGCGCTGCTCTTCGCCTGCGCACGCAACATCTCCATCGCCGGGCACACCATGCGCGAGAACAAGTGGGAGAAGAAGGCCTACTCCAAAGGCTTCGAGCTGGAGGGCAAGACCATGGGCGTGATCGGCTACGGCCGCATCGGCCGGATGGTCGGCGAGAAGGGGCAGGCCCTGGGGATGAACGTCCTCTCCGTCGTCCACCGCAACAAGCCCGAGGGCGCGGAGTGCAGCACGATGCATTTCGTCTCGATGGACGAGCTGCTCGCGAAGTCCGACATCATCGTCCTGTGTGCGCCCGGCGGGGACAAGCCGCTGGTGGACGCCGGGAGCATCGCGAAAATGAAGGACGGCGTGGTCATCATCAACGTCTCCCGCGGCAGCAACGTGGACGAGGCGGCGCTGCTGGAGGCCCTGAACGGCGGCAAGGTAAGGGCCGCAGGTCTGGACGTCTGGCTCAGCGAGAAGGATCCCAACTGGACGCTCGCCCAGCACCCCTCCGTCTCCTGCACCCCCCACGTCGGCGCCGGCACCGTGGAGGCCCAGAAACGCATCGGCGCGGAGCTGGTGGACATCGTAGAGGAAAGTTTTTCCTGATTACCGGGGAAGGCAGACGGATGCATAAGGATACGAGTAAGGATGAACAAGATGGATAAAATATTCAGGCCGGCGGATATCCTTGTCCCCGCGAACTGCGACATGAGCAAATGGAGCGTTATCGCCTGCGACCAGTTTTCCTCGCAGCCGGGGTACTGGGACGCCCTGGACCGATACGTCGGCGACGCGCCCAGCACGCTGCGGCTGATGCTGCCGGAGGCGTACCTGAACCAGCGCGACCCGTTCGCCGAGGCGAAGACCATCAACGCGACCATGAGCCGCTACCTCGACGGCAGCGTCTTCCGGCCCCTGCCGCACAGCTACGTCTATCTGGAGCGCACGCAGTCGGACGGCAAGGTGCGCCGGGGCATCATGGTCGCCCTGGACCTGGAGGCGTACGACTACGCCGCCGGGTCCGCCTCGCCCATCCGCGCCACCGAGGGCACGGTGGAGGAGCGCCTGCCGCCGCGCGTGAGGGTGCGCCGGGACGCACCGCTGGAGATGCCGCACATCATGGTGCTGATGGACGACAGGCGAAACGGCGTGCTGGGCTCCCTGGACGCCGGAAAGTCGGCGCTCCCGCCCGTGTACGATTTCGACCTCAACTGCGGGGGCGGCCACCTGCGCGGCTGGCAGGTGACCGGGGGCGACGCGGCCGCGCTGGAGCGGGAGATGGACGCCTATACCCAGGAGATACGCGAGCGGTACGAGGGAACGGCCCCGGCGATGTTCGCCATCGGGGACGGTAACCACAGCCTTGCCGCGGCGAAGAACTGCTGGGAGGAGATCAAGAAGGCCGGGCTCCCGCCCGAGCGGCTCGAGGAGCATCCGGCCCGCTTCAGCCTGGTGGAGCTGGTGAACATTCATGACGACGCCATCGGCTTCGAGCCGATCCACAAGGTGCTGTTCGGCACTGACGCGGGGGCCTTCATCGACGCGGCCAGGGCCTTCTGGGCCGAGCGCAGCCGTTCGTCGGGCGCAGGACACACGCTTCGGCTGGTCGCCGGCGGGCGGGAGGAGCGCGTTGCGGTCAACGGCCTGACCATCGGACAGCTCATCGGCGCCGCGGAGGAGTTCAGTCAGGGCTACATCGCCGCCCACGGCGGCCAGGTGGACTACATCCACAACGACGATACGGCGCTGGAGATGGCCGGCCGCTCCGGCGGCGCGGCGACGCTGCTGCCCCGAATGGAGAAGGACGAGCTCTTCCCGTCCATCATCCGTTCCGGGCCGTTCCCCAAAAAGAGCTTCTCCATCGGCCATGCCGAGGACAAGCGCTATTACCTGGAGTGCCGGAGGATTCAGGAAAGCTGATTCATACCCTCCATATCGGGGTTCCCGCAGGCATGGGACCCCGCGGGGACCCCGGTACGGAGGCCGCGCCGGCTTGCCGCGCTTTGATTTTGTTTCGACCTGGGGAGTGATGCTTCGTGTACGAGATCGCATTGATACGCCATGGCGAGAGCGCCTGGAACAAGGAGAACCGTTTCACCGGATGGACCGACGTCCCCCTGTCCGAGAAGGGGATCGAGGAGGCCCGGGCCGCGGGGCGGCTTCTGAAACAGGAGGGCTATGCCTTCGACCTGGCCTTCACCTCCGTGCTGAAGCGGGCCATCAAGACCCTGTGGCTCGTGCTGGAGGAGATGGACCGGATGTGGATCCCCATCCGCAACTCCTGGAAGCTGAACGAGCGGCACTACGGCGGGCTCCAGGGCCTGAACAAGGCCGAGACCGCGGCGAAGTACGGCGACGAACAGGTCCGGATATGGCGCCGCAGCTACGACGTCCTTCCCCCCCTGCTGGACAAGGGCGACGAGCGTTACCCGGGCAGGGATCCGCGCTACGCGGGGCTCGGACCGGATGAGGTACCGGCCGGCGAGTGCCTGGCGGACACCGTGGCCCGCGTCGTGCCCTATTGGACGGAGGCCGTCGTCCCGGAGGTCCGGGCCGGGAAAAAGATCATCATCGCCGCCCACGGCAACAGCCTGCGGGCCCTGGTCAAATATCTGGACGACATCTCCGACAAGGACATCCTGGAACTGAACATCCCCACGGGCGTCCCCCTGATCTACACGCTGGACAAGGACATGAAGCCCCTGGGACACCGTTACCTCGGCGACCCCGAGGCCATCGCCAGGGCCCAGGCCGCCGTGGCCGGTCAGGGAAGGGCGAAATAAGCGCCGAGTGCAAGCCGCTCGGCGGCATCCGCCCGATGCCGTCAAAACAATGCCGTCAAAAAATATCGAAGGAGGCTGTATGGAGATGCATTTTTCCGACCGTATCAAGGCAATGCAGACGTCGCCCATCCGTCGGCTCATCCCCTTTGCCGACGAGGCCAAGAGCAAGGGGAAAAAGGTGTTCCACCTCAACATCGGCCAGCCGGACATCAAGACCCCCGACGAATACTTCGAGGCCATCCGTAACTTCAAGGTGGAGACCGTCGCCTACGCGACCTCGCAGGGCAACAACGACCTCCGCGACGCCGTCAGCGCCTACTACAAGTCCTGGGACATCCCCTACGAGCGCGACGACATCTACGTCACCAACGGCGGCAGCGAGGCCCTGTGGTTCGCGGTCATGACCATCTGCGACCCCGGAGACGAGCTGCTGGTCCCGGAGCCCTTCTACGCGAACTACAACGCGTTCGCCCAGTCCTCCCTTGCCAGGCTCGTGCCCATCCCCACGAGGGCCGAGGAGGGGTTCCACCTTCCCCCCGCCTCCGTCATCGAGAAGCTCGTCACGCCGCGCACGCGCGCGATCTGGATCTCCAACCCCGGCAACCCGACGGGCGCCGTCTACACGCCCGCCGAGCTGGAGATGCTGGCCAGGCTGGCCAAAAAGCACGACCTCTACCTGATCGCCGACGAGGTCTACCGCGAGTTCACCTACGACGGGGAGAAGTTCACCAGCCTGGGGCACATGAAGGACGTGCTGGACCGCGTGATCATGGTCGACTCCGTGTCCAAGCGCTTCAGCGCCTGCGGGGCGCGCATCGGCACCATCGCGATCAGGAACCGGGACTTCATGGGACAGGTGCTGAAGCTCTGCCAGGGGCGCCTGTGCGTCTCCACGCTGGAGCAGGTCGGCGCGGCCGGGCTCTACAAGACGCCGAAAAAGTACCTGGAGGACGTGAACAAGGAGTACAAGGCCCGGCGGGACACCCTTTACAAGGCCCTGAAGTCCATGGACGGCGTGATCTGCGAGGAGCCGAAGGGCGCGTTCTACGTCATGGTCAAGGCCCCCGTGGACGACGCCGAGAAGTTCATCATCTGGATGCTCCAGAACTTCGACATCAACGGGGAGACGACGATGGCCGCGCCCGGAAACGGGTTCTACACGGCCGCGGACCGCGGCAGGAACGAGATGCGACTGGCCTACGTCCTGAAGAACGAGGACCTGGTCAAGGCCATGACCATCCTGAAGGGCGCGCTTGCCGCTTATCCGGGGCGCGTCGAGGCCATCAGGGCGTAAGCGTTCAACGATTCGATTTTGCGGGGCACGGGCCGGCAGGGAACGGATAGCGCCGGTCCGTACTTTTTTGGAGGGACCTCATCCGACATGGAATTTCTGAGCGGCATCCCGGCGGGCGGAACCCTGTTCAACGCGCTCGCCATCCTTCTGGGGGGCGCCGTCGGCTTTTTTGCCGGCCGTCTCGTCCCGGAGCGCGTCCAACGCAGCATCTTCCAGTGTCTCGGCCTGTTCTGCCTGTACCTGGGGGCCGACATGGCGCTCAGGATGCAGCACGTCCTGGCCGTCCTGCTGAGCTTCATCCTGGGCACCGCCGCGGGGGAGCTGATGGACCTGGACGTCCGGCTCAACTCCCTGAGCGATCGGCTCAAGGCAAGGCTGCGAATCGGCAGCGAGACCTTCACCGAGGGATTCGTCACCGCCGCCCTGCTCTTCTGCATCGGCTCGATGGCGATCCTGGGGGCGATAGAGGACGGCGTCCGAGGGAACCCCGGGCTGCTCGTCACCAAGGGGGTCATGGACGGCACCGCCGCCCTGTTTCTGGCCGCCTCGCTCGGCGTCGGCGTGCTCTTCTCGGCCCTGCCCGTCCTGCTCTACCAGGGGGCGCTGACGTTCGCCGCCGGCGGGGCCCAGGCCCTCATCACCCCGGCGATGCTCGCCGACCTTTCGGGCCTGGGCGGGCTCATGATCATGGGGATCGGCCTGAACCTCCTGCGCATCACGGAGGTCCGAACGGGCAACATGCTTCCGGGGCTGATCCTGATCGTCCTCCTCGCGGCACTGCTCTGACCTCGCGCCCGTCCTCGAAACAGGCCCGGGCCACATAGGGAGACGTGGACAAGCTCAGCATCGCCCCGTAATCGACCCCGAAGCGCAGCACGTCTCCCCATCGCGTGACCGCCGGCCGTCCCCCCACGTCCAGAAGCGTGTGGTCGCTCGATCCCCCCAGGACCTCCACGCCCTCGTCCAGGGGCCTCAGCCCCTCCACAGGGAGATCCTGCCGGCCGATCCCCAGGATCGCTCTGAGACGGCGCCCCCGATCCTCGAACGTCTGCACCCTGCCGAAGGCGTCCGGCCCGATCGGCCCCTCGGGCCGGGAGGGCTTCTCCCGGGCCTCGATGACCTGAGCCTCCAGCTCCACAGTGTCCTGCCTCAGCCAGGGGATCGCCCGCTGCCAGGCAACGTCGCCGCCCAGCAGAATGGCCTCCCCCACCCGCAGGTGGTTGACGTCCCGGGGCAGCGTCCCCTCCTCCAGCAGCTTGAGGCTCGAAGTCTCCCCTCCGGAGCAGACCGGGACGGCATACCCCAGCCCGTCCTCCATGAAGCTGCGGGCCGACGCAAGCCTTTCGAGCGCACCGGCCGAGGGCAGCGCCCCCGCGAAGCAGGCGAAATTCGCCCCCACCCCGTGCAGCTTCACGCGCGGACAGCGCTTGAAGGCCCGAACGAACGCCTCCATCTCCTCCTCGAGGATCCCCTCCCGCCGGTCGCCGAGGTCGAACATCAGGAGCGCACGGTGCGTTTTTCCCTGGGCCGCGCACTCCGCCTCCAACGCCTCGACGGCCTCGATCATCGACACGGTCGAGCACGAGACGGTGCGCACGACCGCCTCCAGCTCGGAGCGCATGGGGATGCGCAGCAGAAACCGCTCCACGGCCGGAAAGGCCTCCTCGAGCCGGATCAGGTTGCGGATGCGGCTGTCCGCAAAGGCGTCGCAGCCCCCCTCGAGCATCGCACGCGCCGCGTTCAAGTCGGCCGAGATGCCCTTAGTCACGGCACAGACGGCGATGCCGTGCGCGCGGCACCGCTCTGCCACGCGCGCCGCGTTCTCGCGTATGCGGTCCAGGTGGATGCAAAGTCTGGGATAGGCGTCCATGATCTCCCCTCCGCTCCAAGACAAAGTTTGTTCCATTCTACTCTATATGAAAATATGAAAAGGCCCCTCGGAATATTCCGAGGGGCCTTGCCGGGCGATACGGACTTCACGCCTCCGCCGGCGCGCCGCCGGGCGACGGTTTCCCCCGCCGCCGGCCCCACCACAGGCGGGCCGCCCAGCAGACGCGATAGGCCGCGGGCACGGAGAGGAGCGCCAGCAGCCCGCCGGCGACCAGCCCCCCGACGGCGAGCACCGCGATGGGCGCGCGCATCTCCGAGCCGCGGCCCGACGAGAGCATCAGCGGCAGCAGGGAGACGACGGAGGTGACGACGGCCATGACCAGGGACTTGAAGCGCACCCGGCAGGCCTCCTCGACGGCCTCGTAGGGGTGCTTCCCCCCGAGCCTCAGGACCTCGGCGTAGTCCACGACGACGATGGCGTTGTTGACCACCATGCCCACAAGCATGATCATGCCGATCAGGGAGAAGATCGAGATGTTGACCCCCGCCATCAGCATGGCGGGCACGACCCCGATCATCGCCATGGGCACCGTGAACAGGATGACCGCGGCGTAGAGCCAGGACTCCAGGATCGCCGCCACCACGATGTAGGTCACGACGATGGCGATGATCATCGTCCGGATCAGCTCGGCGAAGTTCTCCGCCATGTCCTCGCTCTCGCCGCCGAAGGTGACCTCGACCCCATCGGGCAGCTTCATCCCGGAGACGAGCTCCCGCATCCTGGCGTTGCCCTCGCCCGACGTGATGAACCGTACGTTGCCCGTCACCACGACGGTGCGCCGGCGTTCGATGCGGCGGATCTCCGTCGGCGCGTCGCTCCAGACCACGTCGGCCATCTCGTCCAGGGGGACCAGCCCGTAGCCCGTCATGATCGGCAACGCCGACACCGTGTAGATGTCCCCCGCCTTCTCGCGGTCCAGGCGCGCCTTGATGTCGTACTCGAAGCCGCTCTGGCGGAACTTGCCCGCGTCGGCCCCGATCAGGTAGCCCCGGACGATGCTCGACAGGTCCGAGATGTTGAGCCCCAGCGGGGTCAGCCTCCAGCGGATGGGGAGCACCCGGAGCTCCGGCTTGCCCATCTCCATCGAGAGGCTCAGGTCGCGCACGCCGGGGACGCTGCGCCCGCGGCTGCGGATCTCCTCGGCCACCGAGTAGAGGGCCGACAGGTCGTTGCCCGAGACGCGGATCTCGATCGGGTCGCCGAAGCCGACCCGGGTCGCCGTGGTCGTCGTCTCCACCCCCTCCAGCGTCGCCAGGAAGGGACGGATCTTGTCCGCGACGGACTGGGTCGAGGGGCGCTCGGGGTCCTCCTTCAGGTAGACGGCGACCGAAGCCTTGAAGATCGCCGTCTCGCGCTTGGAGGCTCCCACCGTGGAGACCACGTCGCGGATCCAGCGTTTTTCCTCCATCGTGGAGATGAACGCCTCCACCCGCTGCACCATCTCCTCCGTCCGCCCCAGGGAGGCGTTGTTGTCCAGCGTCAGGCTAATGGTGATCGTTCCGTCGTCCGTTGCGGGGATGAACTCCGACCCGATGAACCCGCCGAGCCGAAGCGAGCCCCAGGTCATCAGGAGCGTCAGGATCACGGCGATCAGCGGAAACCGCATCGCCCCGCGCAGCAGAAGGAGAAAGAGGTCCTGGAACCCCTCGAAGAGCCAATTCCACCAGCCCGTGAGGATGCGGCCCAAAAGAGGCGTCTCCGCGCTTCCCGGGCGGATGCGCGCCGCCAGGCAGGGCGTCACGGTCATGGTGACCCACAGGGAGAAGAGCGTGGCGTACACGATCGTCACCGCGTAGGGCTTCAGGAACTGCCCGGCGATGCTGGACATCAGGGCGACGGGCATGAACACGCCCAGGTTCGTCAGCACGCCCGCCAGAACGGAGACGGAGATCTCCACGGTCCCCTCCTCCGCGGCCTCGAAGGGCGCGTACCCCATGTCCCGGTAGCGGTAGATGTTCTGGATGATCAGGATGGAGTTCATGACGAGGGTCCCCATGGAAAGGGCCAGGCCCAGGGAGCTCATGAGGTTTAGGGTGTAGCCGTGCATCTGCATGGGGACGAAGGTCGCCATGAAGGCGACGGGCATGGAGACGGCCACGATGAAGGTGGCCGACAGGCGCCCCAGGAACAGATAGATGACCAGCGCCGTCAGCAGGATGCCCACGCCGGTGTCGCGGATGACGTTCTTGACCGAGGTCTCGATGTAGCCGGTGTCGTCGTAGGTGTAGTTCATCCTGAAGGCGGGAAGCGATTTCATCGCATCGTCCAGAATGCGCTTGATCGCCTTTCCCGCCTCCACGACGTCGGCGTTGGCGCGCGGACTGACCCGCATCTGAACGACCTCGTGCCCGTTGGCCCGGGCCAGGGACCGGACGTCCTCCTCGCCGTCCACCACCTTGCCCAGCAGGGACAGCGGAACGGGCTGACCGTTCGCGGTGGGGATCAGGATGTCCTCCAGCTGCTCCACCTCATTGAACTCGCCCATCAGGCGCAGGGAGACCTCGTCCTTCTCCTGCGTGACGTATCCCGACGGGTTGGTCTGGTTGTTGGCCGCCACGACCGAGCAGATCCTCTGGTAGGAGACGCCGTAATCGCTCAGCGCCGCGGGGTCCAGGACGATCTGGATCTCACGGTCCCGCCCTCCCACGACGTCCACCTGCCCCACGCCCTCGACGCGCGCGACGAGGGGCTTGATCCGGTCGTCGATGAACTTCTTGGCCTCCTTCTCGGGGAGCTCGGAGGTGAAGGAGGCGATCAGGAAGGGCTGGGCGTTGATGTCGAACTTCATGGAGACCGGCTCGTTCGCGTCCTTGGGGAGGTCCGACACCTTGGCCTTGACCTTGTTGTTGACGTCCACCAGCGCCAGGTCGGGGTTCGTCCCCGCCTCCATCTCGACGGCAAGCATCGACACACCGTCGTGGGAGTAGCTCGTGATCGTCTTGAGCCCTTCCAAGTCGGAGAGGGCGTCCTCCAGAGGCTTGGACACCAGCTGCTCGATCTCGTTGGGGCCGGCCCCCGTGTAGATCGTCTGGACCAGGATGAACGGCAGCTCGACGCTGGGATAGAGCGTCACCCCCAGGCTCAGGTAGCTGCTGATGCCCAGCAGGACCCAGATGACGACAGAACAGCCCGTGAAGACCGGACGCTGGATGCAGAACCGTATGAAACCTCTCATGAAGGTCCTCGATCCTGAAAAGACAGCCCCTAAAGGGGCCGATCCTCGCCGAAGTCCAGGTTTTTGGAGACCGGGACGCCGTCGTAGAGACTGCGGTTCCCGCTCACGATCAGCTCGTCCCCGACGCTGAGCCCCGAGGTTACGACGACCCTGCCGCCGCGCCCCGAGCCCGTCGTGATCGTCACGCTCCGCGCCACGTCGCCGGAGGCGATGTAGACCGACTGCGCGTTGCCCCTGTAGATCACGACGTCGGACGGGATGACGATGACGTTGTCCTTCTTCTCCACCAGGAAGCGCCCCTCGACGTAGGTCCCGGGCAGCACGCCGGCGTCCTGCTTCAGCCCCACGACCACGGGATACAGCCCCGAACCGCTCTGCGCCTCGGGGCTGACGCGCTTGACCCAGCCGACGCTCCGCGTCCCGTCGACGTAGATATCCACGGAGGTCTGCTTGTTGATGTTGAAGATGTCCTTCTTGGAGACCATCAGCTGCGCCTCCATCTCCGAGGGATCCACGATGGAGACGAGCGGCTTGCCCATCTCCGCCACCTCGCCCGGCTCCACGTTGCGGGCCGAGACGATCCCGTCGATGCTGGCCTTGAGCTCCGTCCTCAAAAGGGTGGACTGCGAGCTCCTCAGCCCCGCCTCCTCCGACTTCAGGGCCGCATAGGCCTTGTCCACCTCGGCCTGCGAGACGCCGCCCTTCTTCCTCAGCTCGTTCAGGCGCTTGTAGTTCAGCTGGGCCTCGTCGTACCCCGTCCGGCTGGCCTGCGCCTTGGCCGTTCGGTCGGCGGCCAGGAGCGAGACCACGGTCTGCCCCTTCTTCACGTGGTCCCCGACCTGGACATGGACGGCCTTCACGATCTCCCGCTCGAAGGTCGTGACGTCCTGGGTGCGCACGGCCTTAGCCTGGCCGTAATAGCTGCGCCAGCTCTCCCATGAGCCGGGCTTCAGGACCGTCGTGGTGACCGGGAAGCTGATCTTCTCCGCCGCCTCCAGGGACTTCAGGTTGGCCTCATCCTGCGAGAGCCTGGCGTTCACGGCAAGCCACACCGCCCCACCCGCAAGCGCCAGCAGGAACACCCACAGCACGAACCTCAGCCTGTTCAAATACGACACCAAACGTCTCCACATACTCCATTCCTCCCCATAAGCGGACGACGGCGGCCCCTCACGGGGCCAGCATCCTCCGGCTCAGATCGTTCATGACCTCCAGATACCGGTGGGATATCCGCTCCGCCTCGCCGTCCGCACACGTTCCGCCACAGCACACCGCGCCGAACAGCTCGTGGTTCATCACCTTTCCGACGGCCCACATCAGGCGCTGGATCGTCACGGCCCCCAAGTCGTCCCGAACCGCCCCAAGCCTCTGTCCGGCCTCGATGAATCGGGACAGGAAACGGATGGGGCGCTCGAACGCTCTCCAGAAGGGATCGTCGAACGACAGGTCGTGCTCGCTCAGAATCATCAGGATGCGCCCAAAGGAGGGGTTCGCCACGAAGAAGGCGACCTCCCGCCGCCGATGCTCCCGGGCGGCGTCCCAGTACGCCTCCCTCGTCTCGGGGAGCTCCAAACCCTTTATCGCCTCCAGGAAGCGTTCTCCGATGTCCTCGAGGACCGTACAGAACAGGGCGTCCTTGTTCTCGAAATAGTAATAGACCGCTCCCTTGCTGAGGCCGGAACGTTCGATGATTCGGTTGTAGGAGGCGTTCTGCAGGCCATGCTTGTTGAACTCCTCGATGGCCGCCTCGATCAGCCGCGCCTTTTTGTCGTCCTTCAGCCGTTCCTGCCTGACGATCTTCCTCATCTCCCTCCCGTCTCGACAAATCCAACCGATCTTGAATCCCTCTGTAAACCCTCCGGTTCGACCGACCGGTCTAATTCGCGATGAAGGGATTATACTCCCTTCGTCACAAAAGGCAAGAGGGCGGACACACCCGAAAAAAAAAGCCTCCCATCCGCATGCGGAATGGGAGGTCGCGAAAGGGACGCCGGCGTTCCCCGCATTCGGATCGGGGCCCTTGCGGCTACAGCTTTCCCTCGCGGATCCACTGGGCCAGGGGGAGCGCGAAATACGTCAGCAGGATGTCCGCTCCCGCCCGGACGAGGCAGACCGCCGCCTCGGAGACGGCGCGCTCCTCGTCCACCCAGCCCCGCTCGGCCGCCGCCTTGATCATGGAGTACTCCCCGCTGACGGAGTACGCGCCCACCGGAACGCAGCTCCGCTCCTTGACCGCGCGGAGCACGTCCAGGTACGGCAGCCCCGGCTTGACCATGATCATGTCCGCGCCCTCGTCCACGTCCAGCTGCGCCTCCCTCAGGGCCTCGCGGACGTTGCGGGGATCCATCTGGTAGCCCCGCCGGTCCCCGAACGCGGGGGCCGACCCCGCCGCCTCGCGGAAGGGGCCGTAGAACGCCGAGGCGTATTTCACCGCGTAGGACAGGATCAGGGTCTCCTGCAGGCCGGCGGCGTCCAGCGCCGACCGCAGGGCCCCCACCCGGCCGTCCATCATGTCGGACGGCGCCACCACGTCCGCCCCGGCACGGGCCTGCGAGACAGCCGTCCGCGCCAGGAGCTCGAGCGTCGGATCGTTGTCCACGGTCTCACCCTTCAGCACCCCGCAGTGGCCGTGCGACGTGTACTCGCAGAGACAGACGTCTGCGATCAGCGTCAGGTCGGGAAAGCGCCGCTTCCCCTCGGCCAGCGAGCGCTGGATCACCCCGTTCTCCGCCCAGGCCTGGCTGCCGGTCTCATCCTTGTGGTCCGGTATGCCGAAGAGCAGCACGCCCCCCAGCCCGGCCTCGGCCGCGCGCTCCAGCACGCGCGGCAGCGTATCCGGGCTGTAGCGCTTCTGCCCCGGCATGGCCGGGATGTCCTCCTCGACGTTCGTCCCCTCGCGGACGAACACGGGATACACGAGCATGGACGGCGAAAGGCGCGTCTCCTTCACCATATCGCGGATGGCGGCCGTGCGCCGCAGCCTTCTGGGCCTTACGATCATCATAACGATCTCCCCTCAAAAAAGAAAAGAATGGACGGTACTCGAGGTCATTATAGCGCTCCCTGCAGCGACGGCAAACCGCCTGGAGGGCGCCTAGCAATATTCCAAACCAGAAAAACGCCCCACCCCCAAAATGCCGCAGGCAGGAGGATGACGCCCGGGCCGCCGCTCCGCAGCCGGCCGAAAGCCGGAGCCCCGGCCCCGACATCAGACGAGCAGGACAAAAGCCAGCACTGCCATGATCATGACGTAGAGCACTCCCGACAAATAAGTGCACTTCATGCGGCGGCGAATCTCACCGGACACCTCCAGTATCCAGGTGGCCTCCCTTCGGGTCAGCCCCGTAAGCGGATACTTTCGGTTCCTCCATCCTTGGGCCCACCACGCCCATGCGTGCGTAAAGAAAGAATAAACAAAGAAAATCATGCCGAAAAACGAAAGGTAATCACAAAATACCTCATAAAATTCAAAGTATCCTGAAGGTGAGGCGAGGAAGCGCGAACCCAGCCAAAAACAGCCGAAAACAGCGAAAAGAGACCATATCACCCGTCTGCCCAGCCACCTCTTTTGGTATTCCAGCGTTTTTCCGAGGGAAACGATCCGCGACTCACCGATTTCCGGTTCGCCCTCAGGGCGATCGGGCCTCGGTGGAAAGGCCCTGACGCAAAAGAGATAGGGGCCCGTGACAAGGATCATGGCGAGAAATCCCCAGAGCAACGACATCATAATGTAACCCAACCCATCCTCCAGGTGGCCAAAGTACGCGAATGTGGTTGCGACGTTCAACAGGACCAAAAGGAGGAAAGAAAAAAGCAGAACGATGTTCCTGACATACGCTTTTCTCGTTTTCATGAGACCTCTCCTCTCGTTACCCATCAAGAGCGGCCCCCGCCTCCCCCGGCGAAAGCCGGACCGACTATCGAAACCTCAGCCAAATGGCATCGTCCTCCACACGATAGAGCAAGGCATCCTCCAACCGCGGAGGCGTATCAATGCCACCCGAACCCTAGAGTCCGTTATAACGAGCCCCGCCCGCCGCGGTTCCCACGGGCCGTCAGATTGGAGACGAGGGCTCCGGTGCTCTCCAGATGTCCCAAGAAGGGGTTTCCCCTCGCCCCTATCAGCACCCGATCCCGTCCCCCGACAGGTCGATGTCCTTCGAGATACGAAAACGGGCTCCCCTAGCCCCCTCTGTTGACCCGTTTCGCCACCAGGGCCAACTGCTCCGCAGCCGGCCGAAGGCCGGGGCCCGACATCAGACGATCTGGACAAAAATCAGCACTGCCATGATCACGACGTAGAGCCCCCCACACACACAAGCGCAGTGCATGCGGCGGTGGATCTCACCGGACACCTCCAGCATCCAGGAGGCCTCCCTTCGGGTCATCCCCGCAAGCGGATAGCTTCGGTTCCTCCGTCTCTGAGCCCACCACGCCCATGCGTGCGTAAAGGCAGAAAAAACAAAGAAAATCATGCAATAAAACGAAAGATAACCGCAAAATGTCTCGTAAAATTCAAAGTGTCCTGAACTTGAAACAAGGAAGTGTAAACCCAGCAGAAGACAACCGAAGACAGCGAAAAGGGACCGTATCACCCGTCTGCCCAGCCGACTCCTTTGGTATTCCAGCGTTTTTTCAAGGGAAACCACTCGCGACTCGCCGATTTCCGGTTCGCCCTCAGGGCGATCGGGCCTCGGCGGAAAGCCCCTGACGCAAAAGAGATAGGGGCCCGTGACGAGGACCATGGCGAGGGATCCCCAGAGCAACGACATAAAAATGTAGCCCAACCCATCCTCCAGGTGGCCGAAGTACGCGAATGTGGTCGCGACGTTCAGCAGGACCAAAAGGAAAAGAGAAAAAAACAGAACGATATTCCTGACATACGCTTTTTTTGTGCGCGCTTTTCTCGTTTTCATGAGTCCTCTCCTCTCGCTCCGAATCAAGAGCCGCTCCGAATCAAGAGCGGTCCCCTGCTCCCTCAGTACGGCATGGCAGCAAAAAACACGCAAGGAGGAACAACATCGCGGCTCCGTCCAAGGCGCTGCATCCGCCGCCGCGCCTTTCGTCCCCTCGGCCGCCGCTGCCCGAACCACCCGTCACCTTGACGACGAAACTCCCCGTCGCCCTCACGCCGTCCTTCCGCTCGAAACCGTAGGCAATTCGATATCGGCCCTCCTTCCGAGGATGGAAGGCCGCCGTCAGGGCCAATCCGTCCGCCGAAAGACACGCGCCGTCTATCGTGGCCTCGGCCTCGTTCCGCCCCCCCTCGGCCGACAGCAAAGATGTGGACAACACGTGCCGCTCCACCGCATCGGCAAAACGGAAGGCAAGCGAGACGCTCCTTATGCCCTCAACCAGGGCCATCCCACCGGGGCCAAGGGCCCTGCCATCAACGAGGACGGCGGAGACCCCAGGCGGCAGAGGAACGGGCTCCTCGGGATCGGGCGTCTCCGGGCCTCTCGGAGGACGCCCCGGCCTTCCCGGGCCGCCTCCGCCACTGCCGCCG
>ERZ772917.866-NODE-866-length-19856-cov-17.983132_pt1 | contig 19856 bp, 15 predicted proteins | sample MGYA00511187_ERZ772917 | MGnify/ENA primary metagenome ERZ772917 (study PRJEB29015, sample SAMEA2737925) | human oral metagenome | biome: human oral; feature: human-associated habitat; material: dental | place: China | collected 2012 ... | reverse complement strand
GGGGCCGGGGGTGTACTCGATGGACATGGCGGGAAGCACTCCTTTGTGATTGCTTTCGACTTTCTCCGTCGAATACAAGTCTACGGCGAGCGCTTTTGCCTGTCAACAGTTTGTTAGGACAAACTGTCAATATCTTATCACTGAGCGAAAAGGCTGGCCTCGAAGGAGTATCGCGATGCGCGGTAGATGTGGTTGCCGTACTCCACGATGCGCCCCGTGGGATCGTACGTCGTGCGCTGCGTCGTCAGCAGGGCGGCACCGCGGTGCTCGGACAGGAGCTTGGCTTCCTTCGTCGTCGCGCTGCGGGCACCGATCACCTGGCGGGCCGAGGCCAGGGTGACCCCGCGCTCGCGCATGAGGTCGTAGAGGGAGGCGGACTCGAGCTCCTGCATGGTCGGTGCGATGTCCGTCGGGATGAAGTTGGTGAGCACGGCGATCGGCTCGTCGTTGGCAAAGCGCGTGCGCTCGATGTGGACGATGAGGGTTCCCTCGGCGATCTTGAGGATGTCGGCTTCCTGAGCGTTGGCCGGGCGCGCCTCGTAACGTTGAATCGTCGTGTGGACCTTGTGTCCGGCGTCGACGAGGTCGCGCATGAGGGAGGTGAGCTCCACGGGGCGGTGGACGTGACGCGGGGACACGATCGTGCCGACGCCGCGACGGCGCGTCAGGAGGCCGCGGTCGACCAGGCGTTGGAGAGCCTGTCGTGCCGTGGGGCGGGAGACGTGCAGTCGCGCAGCCATCGACAGTTCGTCCTCCAGGCGCGTGTCTGCGGGCAGTGCGCCGGAGTTGATGAGCTGTGCGATGGGCTCCGAAATTTGGAAGTACAGCGGCACGGGGGAGGAGCGATCCAGCGTGATGTCCGGAACGTAGGGGGTGTTCTCCGGGGTGGGCGATGCTTTGGACATGTCAAACCTTCGTGTGCGGCGCGACGGCTGTGTCAATTAAATACGGTTACATGGTATCAGCGTTGATGTCAGGAGCAAGAGTGGCGCGCTGTTACATATTGTATGGACAAAGTTTGACGATTGCCTGTTGATAGTGCATTCTTGGAGGGAAAGGTCTACGGGCCACCCCAATGGAGAGGAAGGAGGCACCATGTCTCTCGAGCGCCGCTATGTCGACATTCTGACAATGGGTCGTTCCGGTATTGACATTTTTCCTCTCCAAGTTGGTGCCCACCTCGAAGACGTCGAGACCTTCGGAAAGTTTCTCGGCGGTAGTCCGACGAACGTCGCCGTCGCCGCCGCGCGCCTCGGGCATCGCTCCGGCGTCATCACCGGCGTGGGGGATGACCCCTTCGGCCGTTTCGTGACCCGGGAACTGGAGCGCCTGGGCGTCTCCTCCGACCATGTCGTCACCGTGCGCGACTTCCATACCCCCGTGACCTTCGCCGAGCTTTTCCCGCCGGACTCCTTCCCGCTCTACTTCTACCGTGAGCCCAGCGCGCCGGACCTGGAGCTGAGGGAGGACCAGGTGGATTGGGACGCCGTTGAGCGAGCCGGAATCTTCTGGTTCACCGTGACCGGCCTGTCGCGCGACTCCTCCTTCGGCCTGCACCTGCGCGCCCTCGATCACCGCGACCGCTCCAACGGCGTGACGATCCTCGACCTCGACTACCGCTCCAATCTGTGGAGCGGCATGGCCCAGGCGCGTTCGCGCGTCGCAGCCGTCCTGTCCCGCGTGGACGTCGCCGTCGGTAACCGCCAGGAATGCGAGATGGCCGTCGGCGTCTCCGACCCCGAAGGTGCAGCCGATGCCCTCCTTGAACGGGGCGTCAAGCTCGCGATCGTCAAGCAGGGCCCCAAGGGAACTCTCGCCAAGACCGCCGACGAGCGCGTGTGGGTCGACGCCTGGGACGTGGACGTCGTCAACGGACTCGGTGCGGGGGATGCCTTCGGAGGCGCGCTTATCCACGGCCTCGTCGAAGGGTGGGACCTCGAGCGCACGATCCGTTACGCCTCGGCCGCGGGAGCCTACGTGTGTTTGCATATCGAATGCTCGACAGCGATGCCTACCCTCGAGCAGCTGCACACCTTCGTCGAAACGGGGGTCCTCCCGTAACCCACCCGACTCGCCCCAGCCTCGTCCCCTTTTCAACCAGCGGCACCGATGCCCAACTTTCAGGAGACTACGATGACTCTTCCCGACATTTACGTTCCCGCCGGCTCCTCCGGCCACGGCAATTTCACCGTCGATATTGACCCCCAGCGTGCCGGTTGGGCCTTCTCGGGCCTGCGCGTCCTCGTTCTCGAGGCCGGCGCCTCCCAGGTCGTCGAGACCGGCGAGGCCGAGCTCCTCGTCCTACCCCTGGCCGGCAGCGCGACCGTCGAGGTCGACGGGCAGACCTTCGAGCTGGAGGGCCGCCGCGGCGTATTCTCCGGCGTCACCGACTACCTGTACGTGGGACGCGGCAAGACCCTGACGATCACCTCCGCCGAGGGCGGCCGTTTCGCCTTCCCCTCCGCGATCGCCACCCGCGGCATCCCCGTTGCCTACTACCCCAAGAGCCAGGTCCGCGTCGATCTGCGCGGTGCCGGCGACTGCTCGCGTCAGGTCAACAACTACTCCCTGGCCGTCGAGGGCGTCACCACCTCCCACCTGCTGGCCTGCGAGGTCATCACCCCCGGCGGTAACTGGTCCTCCTACCCGGCCCACAAGCACGAGCAGGACTCCGAGGACGAGCGCGAGCTCGAGGAGATCTACTACTTCGAGATCGAGGACGGCCCTGAGGGGTCCAAGGGCTTTGGTCTGCACCGCACCTACGGCAGCCCCGGCCGCCCGATCGACCTGTGCTGCGAGGTTCACGACGGCGACGTCGCCCTCGTGCCTCACGGCTACCACGGCCCCTGTGTCGCGGCCCCCGGCTACGACATGTACTACCTGAACGTCATGGCCGGCCCGAACGAGGACCTCGTGTGGCTCGCCCTCGACGATCCGGCGCACCACTGGATCCGTGCGACCTGGGAAAACCAGGAAGTGGACCCCCGTCTGCCCATGAACAAGTAAGAAAGCCCCGAAAGGAGTACCTATGAGCAAAGAAGCCTACAAGGGAACCGTGCGCCTGACGGTCGCACAGGCAATCATCCGTTTCCTGTCCAATCAGTACACCGAGCGCGACGGTGTTGAGCACCGCCTCATCGCGGGCGCCTTCGGTATCTTCGGCCACGGTAACGTTGCCGGCATTGGTCAGGCCCTGCTGCAGAACGAGATCGCGCCCGCCGAGGGCGAGAACCCGATGCCCTACATCATGCCCCGCAACGAGCAGGGTGCGATCCATGCCGCCGCGGCCTTCGCCAAGACGACGAACCGTCTGCAGACCTGGATGACGACCGCGTCGATCGGCCCCGGCTCGCTCAACATGGTGACCGGTGCTGCGACGGCGACAACCAACCGCCTGCCCGTCCTCATCTTCCCCTCCGACCAGTTTGCGACCCGCATCCCGGACCCGGTCCTCCAGCAGCTCGAGGATCCGACCTCGCTCGACGTGACCGTCAACGACGCGTTCCGTCCCGTGTCGCGCTTCTTTGACCGCATCAACCGTCCCGAGCAGCTGATTCCCTCGCTCGTGAACGGCATGCGCGTCCTGACCGATCCGGCTGAGACCGGTGCCGTGACGATTGCTCTGCCCCAGGACGTTCAGGCCGAGGCCTACGACTGGCCGATCGAGTTCTTCGCCAAGCGCGTGTGGCACGTGCGCCGTCCCCCGGCCGAGCGCGCCGCCCTCGAGCGCGCGGTCGCCAAGATCCGCGCCGCCAAGCGCCCCCTCATCATCGCCGGCGGCGGCACCATCTACTCCGAGGCCAGCGAGGAGCTGCGCGCGTTCGCCGCCGCGACCGGCATCCCGGTCGCCGACACGCAGGCCGGTAAGGGTGCCATCAACTGCGATCACCCCTGCTCCGTGGGCGGCGTCGGTTCGACCGGCGGCGACTCGGGCAACCACCTCGCCGACAAGGCCGACCTGATCATCGGCGTGGGCACGCGCTACTCCGACTTCACCACGGCCTCGAAGACACAGTTCAAGAACCCCGACGTCTCCTTCGTCAACATCAATATCACGCCCTTCGACGCCGCCAAGCAGAGCGCCGAGATGGTCGTGGCCGACGCCCGTGAGGCGCTCGTGGCGCTGACCGAGGAGCTGGTCGACTACCGCGTCGACGAGTCCTACACCGCTGAGATCGCCGCCGAGCGCGAGGCGTGGGCCGCCAAGGTCGAGCAGTGCTTCCACGTGGGCAACGCCCCGCTGCCCGCGCAGACCGAGGTCTTCGGCGCACTCAACGAGCTCATGGGTGATGAGGACGTGGTCATCAACGCTGCCGGCTCGATGCCCGGCGACCTGCAGGCCCTGTGGCAGGCGAAGACCCCCGTCCAGTACCACGTCGAGTACGCTTTCTCCTGCATGGGCTACGAGGTGCCGGCCGCGATGGGCGTCAAGCTGGCTCGGCCCGAATCCGAGGTCGTATCGATCGTCGGCGACGGCACCTACCAGATGCTGCCCATGGAGCTGGCCACGGTCGCCCAGGAGGGCATCAAGGTCATCTACGTCCTGCTGCAGAACTACGGCTTCGCGTCGATCGGTGCCCTGTCCGAGTCGCGCGGCTCCCAGCGCTTCGGCACGAAGTACCGTCAGCGTGGGACCGGCTCTCACCTGGAGGACACGGACACGATCGCTGGCGTGGACATCGCGGCGAACGCACGTTCCTGGGGTATCGACGTGATCGAGGTCCACACGATCGATGAGTTCAAGGAGGCCTACAAGGCCGCCGCCGCCTCGGATCGTGCGACCATGATCCACATCGAGACCGACCTGATGGGCCCCAACCCGCCCGGATCCTCCTGGTGGGATGTGGCGATCTCGGAGGTGTCCGTGCTTGAGTCGACGCAGCGAGCGTACGAGGACTACCAGAACGATCGCAAGCCGCAGCGCCACTACCTGTGAGGTTGTGAAGCTGTGTGGGCGGCCCCGGAATGGTCTGGGGCCGCCCCTGTCGCGTATGCCTTCGGTATGTCAGTAGTCCTGGCGTGAAACGCCTCGTGAAACGGCGCGTTGGCTGGAGTGGGGAGTTGGCGATGGGGGAGTGTGTCCAATAGACGGGACAAATCTGGCTCCGTAATCCCTGTTAGTGTGGATGTCGCGACATTGGTCCTGCGCGCATGCTACCCTTTGTCCTAACAAAGTTGTTTCGCCATTCGTGGATGAATGGGAAGAAAGGTAAAACCAATGACAATCAACCTGTGGGTCAACGGTGAAGAGTACGTCGCTCACTCCGAGAAGACCATCGGCGTCGAAAACCCCGCCACGGGCAAGGTCGTCGACCAGCTCGCCCTCGCCGACAAGCATTGCCTCGACCGTGTCGTCGAGATCGCCCGCAACGCGCAGAAGGAATGGGGTCGCACCGCCCTGGCCAAGCGCGTGGACATCATGTTCAAGTTCCGCCAGCTCGTCATCGAGCACCAGGATGAGATCGCCGACGCCATCGTGCGCGAGGGTGGCAAGACCCACGGCGACGCTCTCGGCGAGATCGCCCGCGGCCGCGAGACCATCGACTTCGCCTGTGGCATCAACGCCGCCCTCAAGGGCGAGTTCACCGACCAGGCCTCGACCGGCGTGGATGTGCACACCCTGCGCCAGCCCGTCGGCGTCGTCGCCGGCATCTGCCCCTTCAACTTCCCGGCCATGGTCCCCATGTGGATGCACCCGGTCGCCCTGGCCACCGGTAACGCCTTCATCCTCAAGGTTGCCTCGGTCGTCCCCAGCGCCTCGCTGATCATCGCCCGCCTCTACAAGGAAGCCGGCCTGCCCGACGGCCTGTTCAACGTCATCGCCGGCGACCGTCACCTGGTTACCGACATCCTCACCCACCCCGGCATCGATGCCATCTCCTTCGTCGGCTCCACCCCGGTCGCCCACATCGTGCAGGACACGGGCGTGGCACACGGCAAGCGCGTTCAGGCCCTGGGTGGCGCGAACAACCACGCGATCGTCATGCCCGACGCGGACATCGAGTTTGCCGCGCAGCATATCGGCGCCGGTGCCTTCGGTGCGGCCGGCCAGCGCTGCATGGCCCTGCCTGTGATTGTCGCCGTCGGCGGTGTTGAGGAGAAGCTGGTTCCCGCGATCAAGGCTCGCGCCGAGAAGATCGTCGTCGGCCCCGGCACCGACCCGGCCTCCGAGATGGGTCCGGTCATTACCCGTTCCTCCCAGGAGCGCATTACCAAGTGGATCGACGAGGCCGAGGCGAAGGGTGCGAACATCGTGCTTGACGGCCGCGGCTACCGCCCCGAGGGTGAGGAGTATGCGGACGGTTTCTGGCTGGCCCCCACGATCATCGACAATGTGGACCGCGACCTGAGCGTCTACTGCGAAGAGGTCTTCGGTCCTGTCCTGGTCGTCGTGCACGCCGACACCTACGAGGAAGCCATTGAGATCGTCAACTCCTCCGAGTTCGGCAACGGCTCCGCGATCTTCACCTCCGACGGTGACACCGCCCGCCACTTCGTCGTCGATGTCGAGGCCGGCATGGTCGGCGTCAACGTGCCGATCCCGGTTCCTGTCGCCTACTACTCTTTCGGCGGCTGGAAGGAGTCGCTGCTGGGCGATACCCACATCCATGGCCCCGAGGGCGTGCGCTTCTACACGAAGGCCAAGGTTGTCACGACCCGCTGGCCCAAGCGTGGCGAGAAGGTTGGCTACGTCGGGATGAACTTCCCGACGAACGCCTGAGTCTGACAACTCCGCGGGTGGAGGGGTGGGTGCAGAGCGCCCACCCCTCCACTCTTTGTATCTTTGATAGAATGAAATATATGACGAACGTCGATGAAAAAAGCTGATTATCATCAGTGTGTCAATGAAGTTGCGATGCCCAATTGAATGGTTGGAAGGTCAAATCTGAGATCTGGCGAATGCTTGACCACTGCTGACATGGGGTAGTGGAGAGCGCGAGGCCCGTGACGCACAGGGACGATGCCGTCAAGAAATCAGTGTCGAGACTCGAGCGATTCCATGATCGTCGGAGAGGTATTCTCGCTCCCCGGGAGTGGGACTTGATCAGCCGTCAGGCCGACCAAGGGTGAAGAGCCCTTCATTCGCACAGCTCCAAAGAAGAAGCACCAGGAGAACCGCATGTCACACGCTCCAACGATTGACGACTACACGCCCGACAAGGTGCGCGAACTCGTCGAGAAGACCCCGGCCTCTGGCACGCAGCGCTCCCTGGGTGCGATCGCCCGGCTGGAGGTGGCTGCGGTGCCGGTGGGTGGCGGCAGGGTCAGGTGGTAGTGGCCGCGTGGTAGTAGCCGCCCGACTGGAGGGCGGTGCGAGGCCGTCCTGATGTTGCCGCGGTTGTGCTCTGCTCCGTTGGACAGCGAGGGAGCAACGGAAATTCTGCTGCATGCGGATAGGTTGCGACGTTGTGGATAGGTTAGGCGCATCCGGATAGGTTATTTTCCTATCCGCATCGGCACAACCTATCCGGACATGGTCGTCATGGCGTCGTTACGTGAGGGAGAGACGGTGGTCGCCGTGTGGAGGAGCTGAGGGTGAGTGCTGTCGGTCCCGGCCTGCTGCCCAGGTGACATGCAGTGGGGGGGGGGGATAGCGTCAGTAGAACACCGACACGCCGACGACACGCCGGCACGGAGCTCCTAATGCTGTAACCCCCCATTGGTGTCCGAATGGATGGGTGCGAGGCCTGTGGGCTGGAGGTGGCTGCGGTGCCGGTGGGCGGTGGCAGGGCCAGGGCGGGCCTCGAGATCGAGCACTCCGAGCGTAGCTCGCGTGTGGCGATCTCGCGGGCGGGCCGCCGCCCACCGGCGCACAGAGCAGCCACCGGCGACAAGACGGCGCACAGAGCGGCCACGTGCGACAAGGGGTGCGTTCGTGGCGCGGGCGACGATCGTCAACGCTTAGTGCGCCACGGCCTCGTCGATGACGGAGGCGACCTCGCGGGCCACGGACTGCCACGTGAAGTGCTCGCGCACGCGTGCGCCTACAGCCGCCGCGCAGGACGCGCGACGCACCGGGTCGGTGACAGCCTCGCGCAGGGCGGGGACGAGCGCATCCGTGAGCTCGGCGGACGTGCGGCCATCCACGATCCATCCGAGCGCGGGGGAGGTGATGACCTCCTCGGTGCCGCCGCGAGGGGTCGCCACGATCGCGCAGTCGCCCAGGGCTGCCTCGAGGATCGAGGTGGGCAGGCCCTCGGGGTACATGGACGGGTAGACGAACACGTCGGAGCGGCGGTACAGGCTCATGACGGCGGGGAAATCCAGCTTTCCCAGGAACGACACAGCCGGATCCGACCCGTAGCGTTCGTGCAGCTCGTCTTCGATGGGGCCAGATCCGGCGACGGCCAGGCGCAATGGTACGTCCGGCAGTTCGGCGCGCAGACGTGTGAAGGCATCCAGCAGTGCGACGATGCCCTTTTCAGCGATGAGGCGCCCCGCGTAGGAAATGACGATCTCGGAGTCCTTGCGGTCTCGCGGCCATTCGCGCTCGTAGCGGTCGTCCGCCACGGCCGTATCCTCCGGCGTCACCGCGTTGTACCACACCCCCGACGCTTCGATCCCGAAATGGCGCAGCCACTTGTTGCAGTTGCGCGACACCCCGTAGTAGGACGTCACGTGCTTCTTGACGAAGTGCGTGAGGCCATGCTCGTAGATGCCGCCGAAGAAGTCCAGCACCGGGTTGCCCACGCTCATGTGTGCGGTGCCGTGTTCGATGAGTGCGACGGGGCGGCCCAAGCGGTGTGCGAGGCGTGCGCCGAGCAGGCTCATCAGGTGGAAGCGCGTGTTGACGATGTAGAAGTCGGCGTTCTCGGCCTCGACCGCCGCCATCGTTTCCTTGAAACGCTCGTCGCGCTTGAAGAAGGGGTAGCGCTGCTTGAAGATACCCTTGGTGGGCAGGCGGTAGATGCGCAGGCCGTCCTTGTCTTCGAAACGAGGAAGGGACTCGTCGTGCAGGGACGTGACGATGAACAGGTCGTAGCCGAGAAGCCGCAGCTGCTCGCTCAAGCGATCCTGGTAGCGCTCGATTCCGCCCAGGTAAGGCAGGAAGAACTCCATGAAGATGCCAACCTTGACGGGGGAGTGGGGGCGATCAGTCACTGATGGACTCCGTTTCGGTGGGTGCGTTGCGCACGGGGATGAGCATGAATGCGATGAAGAGGATTGCGAGCAAGCCCATGGTGGCCGCGTAGGCCAGGGATGCGCCCATCATAGCGAAGGAGCGCACCAGCGGTGCCGCCGCCAGGTAGGCGGTCCCTCCCGCGATCAGGAACGCGACGAGGACCGCGCGCAGGCGGCGCATGGTCGCCAGCGCGTAGTAGAGGATGACGCCGGCGGCGTTGAGGGCGCCACCGAGGACGAGCACCATCAGCTCAGGCACATAGTCGGACACGTCCGTGCCGAACACGAGGGTGAGGAGAGGCGCGCCGATCACGTAGGTGACGAGCGCGACGAGGACGAAGGCGAGCGCGGTCGTCAGGAGGCCGCGGCGAATGATCGCGAAAAACTCCCCGCGTTTGCCTTCCGCCCAGCGCAGCGCCATGCGGGTCAGCAGGGGACGGAACACGAACAGCGACAGCATATTGATCGCGACCGCGGGCATGTAAATGATCGCGAAAACGCCCAGCTCCTCGTCTCCGAGGCTCGCGTGGATCGCGAAGCGCGGAGCGTTGGCCAGGTACTGGTTGAGGAACGCGGCGATGAACAGGGGCATGCACTCCCACAGGATCCCGGTGATGCCTCGGACATTGAGGGAGGGCAGCAGTGAGAACACGCCGCGCGCGGGCAGCCCGTAGGCCACCACGAGCACCACGCAGGTGACCACGAAGGTAATGATCGTGGACACGAGGAGGTCCTGGGTGAACCAGTAGAGCCCCGACCACAGGAACGTCGTTGTGAAAATGCGCGCGAAGCAGGCCTTGCCCGCGATGTCGAGGCGGCCCGAGCGCTGGAACTCCGAGTAATACACGTCCTCGAAGGCGTCGAAGATGCGCAGGAGCGCCATCGCCGCGATGACCGTGAATGCGGGGTAGGGGTCTTTGGTCGAGGAGTTCCACGAGTGGAGCAGGACCAGGCTCACCATCACGAGGCAAGTCAACAGCCTCGTGGACAGGTAGGTTCCAAAATCGAAGCGGCGACGCACGTCCGTCACGTGGAAGGTGCGCACCTCGTACAGGCCCACCGTCTGGTACTGCTGGCCGATCGCCAGGGCCAGGGTGAAGAGGCCGTACTGGGCGCGCGCGAAAGAATCGGTGGCTCCCGAGCGCACAATCGCCACGCCCATAATGACCACGGCGAGGCTCGACATGAGTGAGGCCGCCGTGTTCCACAGGTAGTCGCGCCCCAGCTGGCCGCGGGACTCGAGGGCCTCCTCCGTGGCCTCGACCTGCGCGTCGTCGGCGGCCTGCGCGTCAGGAAGGAACGAGGCCGTGGTGTCCTTCTCGCTCACGCGCCGGCCTCCTCTGTGGCCTCGGGCCTCGGATCATTCGGCCCGAAAACGATGTGGAAGGGCTCGTGGGTCACCCGATCTTCAGGATCCGGAATGCGCATGTAATCCCCGTAGCCGCGCGTGAGCACGACGTCGTAAGCGGCCGGGATGCGCACCGTGATGTCCTCGAAGGGGACGGAGCGAGCCGGGAAGAGCTCGGCCTCGGAGGCGCTCCAGCGACGCGGATCGCGCGTCGAAAAATCGCCGAACAGGATCGAGCCGTCGGCCGCCTTCTGCGGGTTCTCGCGGCCCTTGAGGGCGGCGCGCAGCCAGCGTCGGTACAGCGAGGCCTCGTTGACGCGCAGCGCCCGCATGCCCCAGTGGGCACAGGCCATCGCCGCGGAGGCCAGCTGGCGTGCGGGCGTGGGCAGACCCGTCGGCGGGTTGGGGATCGAGCGCAGGAACATGAGGCGCGCCCAGAGCCACGTGCCGCGCGACTGAGCGCGGAAGCGGCCGGGGTCGTCCGCGATCTCATCCAGGACGAACAGATCCACGCCGATCGGCATACGGAACGAGCGGTCCTTCGCGACCTTCGAGACGAACTCCGAGCCCTTCAGGCCCAGGACGCCGAAGCTGATCGGGTAGTCGGGGTGAGTGGCGGGGGATGCGATGAAGAACTCCTCCCCGAGGAGGGCCGGGGCCTCGGCGATGAAACGTTCGTAATCCGCCCGGGGCATGCACACGTCCCCGTCGTCATCCCAGGGGATGAAGCCCTGGTGGCGCACAGCTCCGATCGCCGTGCCTCCGTAGGCGACGTAACGAATATCCAGGAGTGTGCAGACGCGATCGATTTCTGCCAGGCACCGCTTGGTCACGCGCTGAATGGCTGCCAGGGTTGCGGGGTCTGCTGCGCTCATCAGTTCTCCGATCGTTTCAGGGCGGTGAGGCTTACAGGCTGTCTGCGTAGGGGCCGAAGTCGATGACCGCGGCCTCGTGGTTGTAGCGCTTCTCCGGGGGAGGCAGCTGCATGTAGTCGCCGTATCCGCGGCGCAGCAGGGCGTCGTATTCGTTCTGGATCATCACCGTGATGTCCTCGAAAGGAACGTCGCGGGTGGGGAAGAACTCCTCCTCGCGCACGATCCAGTTCTGCGGGTCGCGCATCGTGAAGTCGGCGTACACACCCGTGCCCGCGCCCTCGTAGCGGCGAACCGCGCGCTCCCACCGAGCCTGCAGGCTCGCCGGCGTCGCGCGCACAGCCTTTAGACCCAGGTGCGCGAGGGTCGTCGCTGAGAAAATCAAGGCCTTCTTCCAGGTGGGCGTGTTGATCAGGTGCGGACGAGGCGTGCCCTGCAAGAACAGCAGGCGACCCCACAGCCATGACTGGCGCGACATCTCCTGGAAGGCCTTGTCGTCGTCCGGAATCTCATCCAGGGGCAGGATGTCCAGGAAGAAGGGCATCCGGTACTTCGAGTCCTTGTCCGCCTCGGGGATCAACAGGGTCCCCGGCATGACCATCTTCGTGAACATGAAGGGGAAATCGTCGCGCGTGCGCGTGTTATCCAGGCGGAAACGCTCATCCAGCAGGGCGGGAGCCTCGGCCAGGAAGCGCTCGTAGTCGGCGCGCGTCATCATCACGTCGATGTCGTCATCCCACGGAATAAAGCCGCCGTGGCGGATCGCGCCGATCGCCGTGCCGCCGTAGATCGCGTAGGACACCCCGATGCGTCGGCACACCCGGTCCAGCTCGGCCAGGATCAGCGTCAGGAGCTTTTGGACCTTGCGCAGGTCGTTCTCGGGTGTCATCATCAGTCCTCCGAATATGACAAAGCGGGTGAGCGTCTGTCCGCCCACCCGCCATTGTCTCACGCCTACTGGCCGCTGACCTTGTCCGCGCGCCTGGGAAGCAGGTCACCCCAGTTGGACGTGGCCGCCAGGACCGTGCCCACGAGGATCACGACGCAGCACACCACCTGGGTGGTCGTGGGCACTGTGCCCTGCAGGACGAGAGCGAAGATGATCGCCCACGCCGAGTAGGAGATGTTCAGGGCCATGCCGCGCGACGCGCCGATCGCTGACAGGGCCTTGTAATAGAAGAGGTACGAGGCCGTGCCAGCCAGGCCTGCCAGCGCCACGACGCCCGCCGACAGGTGAGCCAGCGAATGCAGTGTGAAGCCGAAGACTCCGGCGATGGGGGCCACGATGAACAGGTACACGACCGCCGAGGTCGTCTCGCGGATCTGGAGGGCCACCTCGTTATCCACGGCCTCGTCGCGCATGCCCCACGTGAGGATCACGGCCTCGGACCCCCAACCGATCACGCAGGCCAGCGCGCCGACCACGCCGAGGATCGCATTGCCGCCCTCGATCGGCTCCGACGTCGCCGACCAACCCGTCGCGACTATGGCCGCGAGGGCGACCAGCAGGGCCGCGATCTGGCGGGGAGCCATGCGCTCCTTCAAGAGGATGAAAGCCAACAGGGTGCCGAGCGCCGGGTAGAACGTCGAAATGATCGCGGTCAGGCCGGGGCCGATGTTGTCGATCGCGATCAGGTAGCCGCTCATACCGATCGGGCCGCCCAGGAGGGCCGCTGCGATGACCGACTTACCGGGGCGCGTGCGCAGCGCCGCCCAGGTGTCCTTCAGACGACCACGAACCGCCATGTACACGAGCAGGATCAGCGCGCACGCGACGTCGTGCAGGACCGCGCCGGCGAGCGCCGACTGGCCGAATTCGGCAAATGGGATCATGGCCAGTGCGATCGCCAGCACGACCGTGTCGAGGCCCCACAGGACGCCCGAGAAGATGCCGTAACGCTTGCCTCCGTGCTGAGTTTTCATGCCAGTTCACCTTCCGTGGAGATCTGAGTGCTCGAGGCGGCCTCGTAGGCTGCGAGCAGGGAATCGAGCGTGCGTGTCGCGTGCGAGTAGTAGATGTAGAGCCACTCGCCGACGTCGTCGCCTTCGGCCTCCTTGACCAGCGCCCACAGGTACCAGCACCAGCCGGCGAACACCTCGTAGGCGAAGAAGTGGCGCGCCTCGCGCTCGGAGGGGGCGTGGCCCAGGTAGTACTCCAGGGCGGCGGCCGCGCGCTCGCGGGTCATCTCCGCCGTGCACACGGTCATCGTGCCGAAGTCGGCGGCCATGTCCGACATGCCCGCATACTCCCAGTCGATGAGGCTGATCTTTCCGTCCTTATCCACCAGGAAGTTCGGCGGGAAGAAGTCGTTGTGTGAGGGGACTTTATCGAAGCCATCCGCGTCAGCGAAGGCCTTCAGGCGCAGGACCTTGTCGCGCAGCTCAAAGTATCCGGGCACGTCGATGGGGCCGAAGGCCTTGAGGAGGCCCTCGTAGCGCAAGCCTTCGGTGACAAAGTCGAAGGAGCGGTCCAGCACGCGACCGGAGGTGTGCAGAGCGCGGTCCATCTCCATGGCCGCCTTGAGCTCCTCGGGGCGGGTGACGTCCAGGTTGCGCACGTCGCGCACGAAGCGCGAGATCTTCCAGCCGGCTGCGGGGTCACCCGTGAGGAAGGTGTCGTCGATGCCGAGCTCTGCGGCCAGGCGCAGGCCGGCGAACTCCGCGCTGCGGTCCACGATCTTCTCCGTGCCGATGCCCGGGTGGCGATACACGTACTCCTCGTCGCCCACGGCGAAGTGGCACGACAGGTTCGTGATGCCCTGCTTGAGCGGGTAGAAGTCGCGGATGTCCGACTTCTGACAGCCCAGGGTTTCCACGATGTGATCGAAGACCTCGGAGTCGACGTTCTCCATGAAGAGGGGGTCGAAGCTGCGCAGCTCGTCGACCGAATCGAACTCGTGGATGACGCCGTCCGGGTAGCGGCGGATCACCATGTCGAAGGACTTGATGTGATCCAGGTAGATGGACTCCCACAGCTTCGACACCGTCTCGGGCAGGTGGTAGACCTGTTCGAGGATCTCGCGGAACTTCGCGGAGAAAACGCGGTCGAAGTAGACGTGGCCGAGCATGACCCACGCGTCGGCGCCGCCAACGGTCGCGCCCGTGATGCGGTCGCCCGGGCCCGTCTTGATGCACCACTCGTCGGTGGGGCCCTCGACGTAGTTCGCCGAGTAGTAGGCCTTGTAGACGTAGGGCTCGAAGAGGTTCGTGGTGAAGTAATCGTCCGAGGAACACACGTAGGTGTTGTCGAGGCGGTCCTTCACGAGCCACAGGGACCCGTTGTTGTTGCGCGTGGAGTACTCGCGGTTGACGATGATGTCGACGCCGTACTTGTCGGCCAGGTAGAAGAAGTATTCCTTCTTGTAGCCCACGACCAGCGCGATGTTGGTGATGCCGGCTTCGTGGAGCTGGCGGATCTGACGCTCGACGAGGATCTCTCCGCGCACCTTGAGCGTGCCCTTGGGGCGTTCGTAGCTGATGGGGGCGAAGCGCGAGGATAGGCCCGCGGCCATGATGACGGCGCCCGTGACGCGGTAGGGCTCGAGGGCCTCGCGGCCCGCGTCGGTGATCGCGCGCTCGTCGATGTAGCCGGCGGCCTCGCACTCGCGGGTGGCGGTGTTGACGCGCCCCAGGCTCATGCATGTGGCCTCCGACAGGGCCCGCTGCGTGAGGGGAGAGTCGGCCTTGGCCAGTGCGTTCAGGATGTTGAATTGGGGCTCGCTGAGCGTGCCGACCTTGGTCGTGGGCATGCGATCACCTTTCGTTCATGGAGGTCACCTAAGTGCTACATGTTCGAGCATAACACTCGTGTGACCAAATGTGAACACTTGGTGGTGGTAAGCACATGATCCGTGTCGTGTGGCGGTCGTGTTTTCCTTGACATGTCGGTCCTGATGGCCTGTCGTCACGCGAGTGGTTAGGGTCGACGCGTCCTGACAGATACGGCTCGTTCGCAGGGGTGCGTTGTGGCCCCTCGCCTGCTCGGCGCGCCTTCGCCTACCGGGCCACGGCCTCGTAGATCGCGCGCAGCTGGGCGACCGATGCGCGCAGAGAGCGCTCGGCGTCAACCCAGGCGCGGCACGCCGCTCCGCGCTCGGCTAGCTCCGCGTCCGACCATGCCAGCGCCTCGTCGATGGAGCGGGACAGGGCCCACGGCGTGCGCTCGGCGGTCAGCAGCGAAGCACCGGGCGCGACCATCTCCGGCGTCCCGCCCGTCCGATACGCCACCACGGGCACGCCGCACGCCTGCGCCTCCAGCAGCACCAGGCCCGCCGCCTCCTGCCGCCCCTGCGTCGGCTTCGTCGGCAAGACAATCACTCGGGCTCGGCGCACCCACTTGCGCACGCGCTCGCGCGGAAGGGGCCCGGTGAGCCTCACGTGCGCGGGTGCGCTCGCTCTCAGAGCGGAAGCCAGGGGACCGTCGCCCACCAGAACTAGGCGATGCGGGCGGCACGTCGCCAGCGCGGCGGAGGCCTCCACCAGATCATCGACGCCTTTCAGGGTGGACAACGCCCCCACGAACAGGACGACAGGGGTATCGGCATCTGCTGGCAGGGAGGCATCGATGAGGCCGTGGCCGGGCTCGGCGGGAACAGGGTTGCGGGTGGGGGCCGGGCGGTGAGCAGGGGCCGGAGTCCACCAGTCGGTATCCACGCCCTGGTAATGCACGTCCAGTCGCGCCGGATCCGCGCCCGCCCACAGGGCCACGTCCGCCAGGTAACGCGACACCGCCAGGAGACGCGTCGCGCCCTCGAAGGCCGCCTTCCGGTTGCGTGCGTTCCACGCGGCACCCGCGCCGCGCCCGAGCCTCGGGTAGGCATCCCCACCGTGCAGCGTCACCACGAGGGGAACGCCCGCGTCACGTGCGGCCCCCACGGCCGGCAGGGACCAGGTTGCCTGATGCTGGTGAATAACGTCCGGATTCCAGGCAGCGATCGCGCGGCGCATCTGGCCCAGGCCTCGCGCCTGCGCGGCCACGCGACGGGGGAGAGGGCCTCCGAGCGCGCGGGGCGCGGCCTCGTCAATCGGGATCGTGACGGCCGGATCGGTAATGCGCGCCGCGAGCGTGAAAGCCCGCCAATCGAGCTCCGGCATCGCCAGGGCGTGCGAGAGCACGAAGTAGGTCGGGGGAACCAGCAGGGTTCCCTTCGTCAGGGCGACCTTCACGGCAGCCGCCCGACGCTGCGGGCGCTCGCGGCGCGCGGGGAAACGGGCATGCCACCATCCTACGGGCTGCGGAAGGCGACCTGGTGATTTAATGAACACATGACGACTGCACCTGCCCGACCCGCCCGCTCGGGCGTGCTGCGCCAGGTGCTCACCCTCCTCGGCGGCACCCTCCTCGCCCAAGTCATCGCCTTCGTCGCCCAGATCGGCATCGCCCGCCTCTACACAGATACTGACCTGGGGTATCTGGGAATCTTTACCTCCGCCGCCACGCTCGGTGCCGCCGTCGCGGGCGCCCGCTTCGATCTCAGTATCGTCCTGCCCGCCCCCGGGGACGAGGCCTCGGCCCGGTCCCTGGCTCGCCTGGCCTCGCGCTGCGTGCTCATCGCCTCCGCACTGGCCACCCTTATCGCGGCCGCTGCCTGGCCGTGGGTGAGCGCGCGCTACGGGGCCGCGCTCGCGGGCTGGATGCTCGCCGTCGGCGTGTCCGTCATGTTCCTGGCGCAGGGGCAAGTGTGCTCCTACTGGCTGACCCGCCACCGGCGATTCCCGGCGATTGCGCGTTCCTCCGTGGTGCGTGCCCTCGGGATCGCGGCGGCGCAGCTGGTGTGCGGTTTCCTGGCTGGCGGTGGCCTGGGCGCGGCGATTGGGGCGATGATCGCGGGCCAGGGCCTCGCCGTCGCCTACCTGTCGTGGCGCGCCCGCGACGCCCGCGAGTGTCAGGACACCGATCCGACCCTGCGCGAGGTGGCCTCGCGCTACCGCAAGATGGCCCTCGTGGGAGTGTCCAACGTGGTTGTCGACGCGGTGCGCACGAGCGCGATTCCGATGCTCATCGCCACGTATTCCGTGGCTGCGCTCGGCCAATTCAACATGGCGTGGCTGGCCCTGCAGGCCCCGGTCGCCCTCATCGCCGGGGCGCTGTCGCAGGTGTACCTGCCGCGTCTGTCGGACACCCCTCCCGGTGAGATGACACGCGTCGTCGTGCGTGTTGGTGGCATCGCCTTGGGATGCTCGATCCCCGTGTTCGCGATGCTCGCGTGGGTGAGCCCGGCGCTCTTCCCCCTCGTGTTCGGGGCGCGCTGGGAGGCTGCCGGGTACTTTGCGCGCTCCCTGGCCCCGTGGCTAGCCCTGACGGTCGCGACCTCACCGCTGTCGAATGTCTTCGTTGCGACCTACCACCAGCGGCGCATGCTGGCCTTCGCGTGCGTGTACTGTGCGGCGCCGCTGATCTGGCTCGCGTCCAGCCCCTACGGAGTGGAGACCACGGTTGCCGTGCTGGGCGTCCTCATGGCTGCGCTGCTGGTGGGCATGCTCGTCATGGCTGTCGTGACGGCGCGCGCCTACGACCGGGGTGACGGGCAGCGGCATCAGGCCGCGTGAAACCCATGTGAAACCGGCGATCTAATGGCCATAGGAAACGCCGACCCTCAAAAGTCGCACGTAATTCCCATGTGGTCCGAATCTATGGACGATCAAAAGTGCTGATATTCTGCAGTTTTTAGCGGCGCTAAGAAACGTTAGTGAACCCAAATTACGTGCGAGGTTTGTGGGGAACTATTGCTGTCGTGCGCGCGCGGCGAGGGCCCGCTCGTAGGCCTGCCGCAAGCGCGCCGCGCCCTCCTCCCAGGTGGGGATCGTAGGAGGCGTGAAAGCCGCGATGTCCTCTCGTGTGATGCGCTCCAGGGCGCCGGTGAGCTCGTGCTCCGGATCCTCCAGTACCCACGTGTCGGCCTGATCGCCCAGGTATCGGCGGGCCTCGGATAGGGGAGAACACAGCGCGGGCACCCCTGCCGCGAAGGCCTCCATCATCTTGTTGGGCGTGGACATGCGGTGCGACAGGCACCCGGACTCGATGAGACACAGCGCCACGTCAGCCCCGCGCGTCATAGCCAGAACCTGGTCCGGCTCCACGGGAGGCAGGCGGTGGATGTTCGGGTGGGTCGTAGCCGCACGCTCAACCTCGGGCAGCAGGGCACCCGCGCCGACGAAGACGACGTGCGCGCCTCTCACCTGCTTAAATGCGCGCAGAATCAACGGAATATTGCGCCCCGGCGCCAGGTAACCCGAATGCAGGTACAGGAGAGCGTCCTGTGGGATCTCCAGCTGCCCGCGCAGGTCGATGACGCCCTCCGCGCCCGTCGGAGCGTTCGTCACGACCACCGGTTCGACGCCCGGGTAGGCCTCGCGGTACCACTGCGCGATCGACTCGTTGACCACGGACACCACGTCCGCGCGGCGGATATAGCGGCGCTCAATCACGCGCTGGAGACGCTGGCGCAGCCCCGCCGACCCCACCGTCTCGGTCTCAAGCTCGTGCGCGTTGTACGCAAACACCGCACCCGTGCGCCGCGCCAACGCGTGCGCGAGGGGCAGCAGGAACAGATTCTGCGCGGAGACAGCCGCGACGCGCTGCCTCGCGAACCGCCGGTACACGCGGGCGCTCCACGCGCCGACGACCCTCACCCCGCCCAAGGGCGCACCCAGGGACGCGCCCCGAATCCGCGTGAGGTGCACGGTGGGGGCCACGGCCTCGTCCGTGGGGAGCCCGCCCTGATCGATCCCGACGACGTGGGTTTGTGAGAAAAGCGGGGACAGTGAACGCGCAATCTTCACCAGGCGACCAGGCGAGGCCAGGTTCGACGGGTAGAGCAGGAGATTGAGCGCGCGATCCACGCCCCCATTGTAGGTGGGGCGGGGCACTACACTGGAGGGGAACAACGAGGCCGGAGACGGAAAGGGGAGCCGCATGCGCATCGCGGTCGTCGGCATGGGCAAGATCGGTTTGCCGCTGGCGGTGCACTACGCGCGCGGCGGGCACACCGTCGCCGGCGTGGACGTGAACCCCCGCGTTGTCGCTCTCATTAACGAGGGGGTCGAGCCCTTCCCGGGCGAGGCACACCTGGCCGAGTACCTGCCCCCGCTTGTCTCCTCCGGCGCCCTGCGCGCCACGACCGAGTACGCCGAGGCGATCCCCGGCGCCGATGCGGTCGTCATGGTCGTGCCCCTCGTCGTCGATGATGAGAGTCGCCCCGACTTCCGCGTCATGGACGCCGCCACACGCTCGATGGCCGCTCACCTCACGGCCGACACCCTCGTCTCCTACGAAACGACCCTGCCCGTGGGCACGACGCGCGGGCGCTACAAGCCCCTCATTGAGGAGGTCTCCGGCCTGACAGAGGGCCGCGACTTCGACGTGGTGTTCTCGCCCGAGCGGGTCCTGACGGGCCGCGTGTTCGCGGACCTCGCGCGCTACCCGAAGCTCGTCGGCGGCCTGCGCGAATCCGGGGAGGCACGCGGGGTCGCCTTCTACGAGTCCGTCCTGACCTTCACTCAGCGAGCCGACC
>ERZ772917.865-NODE-865-length-19869-cov-6.477491_pt1 | contig 19869 bp, 18 predicted proteins | sample MGYA00511187_ERZ772917 | MGnify/ENA primary metagenome ERZ772917 (study PRJEB29015, sample SAMEA2737925) | human oral metagenome | biome: human oral; feature: human-associated habitat; material: dental | place: China | collected 2012 ... | reverse complement strand
AGTATTAACCGCGGATAAAATTTTAAATTTAGAGGCGATTTTAAAATTTATACAGCGCGCAAATCTGCGCACTATGGCGCACTCTCACAGATAAATTTAAATCTCGGCTCGTTGTCGTTTTGAAATTTTGTAGCGCACTTGTAGCGTCTAAATTTCATTTCCTGCGCTGTGTCGTGCAAATACTTCGTTCGTGCCCTTAAAAGCTAGCGTTTATGACGACGGCGCAAATTTAGGTGCAGGCAGGCTTGGAATTCTACGTAAAATTTTGAAAGTATCCGCGCGCAATGGCGAGTAAAAAGCGCGCGAAAATTCGGCGTCTGGGCGCATAGCCGCTCATAGCCGCTACGGATTGGGCGAGCGAAGCGACAGAATTTAAACGCGGGGTGCGCGCGGGAAAAAGTCGAAGATAGGTGCGGAGAGATGCAAAAAAAGTGAGAAAAAAGCGTAAAGGCGCGCGGCGGTATAGAGTGGGGTAGTGCGACTGCCGCAAATCGGGCTCGTAAATTGCGGATCGAAAGCGGGCTGAAATCAAAAGCTCGGCGCGTAGATTTACGGATCGCGCGTCTAGGAAAGGACGGGACGCGCGCCGCGAATTTAGCGATTTGGCGCGCAGAACGCGAATTAAAAAGCGCCGTAAGCAAAGAGGCGCGCAGCGAAATTTTGCCGCAAAATTTACGCTTTTTAAAATTCTGCTTGCAGAGCTTGCCCGTGAAATTTTTAAAGCTCTTGGCAGTCTTTTTTGAAATTTATGAAGCAGATCGCCGCGCAAGCGCCGCCGAGTAAAATTTGAGATCAAAGCAAGCTGAAAGTAGAAATTTTAAGCGCGAGCAAATTTGGCTCGCAAATTGCGGATCGGGCGTATGCGATGGCAACGGCGCGGAGCGCAAATTTGGCGAGAAATCGATCTATAAATTTCGTGCGCAAGCCATCTTAAATTTAACGAGCAAATTTTAAAACCCGCCTCGCAGAATTCACGACTAAATTTTACGCTCTGTCTCGCAGCATTTGACGCGTAGATCGCGCAAATTTAATGTTCTGCCTGACGGCATTTGGCGCGCAAATTTTGCTCTGTGTTATGCGCGCAAATTTCACGCTCCGCCAGGTGGAATTTAACGCGCAAATTTCACCACGAAATTTCACGACGTTTCGGGCCTTGCAACTTACAGCTTCCTAAGCTTTGCGATCTCATCGCGCAGCGCTGCGGCCTTTTCAAACTCCAGCGCTGCCGCGGCATCGAGCATCTGTTTGCGAAGCTCCTTTACGATCTTGGCGCGCTCGGCGGCAGGCATCTTCTCTAAATTGGCACCCTTTCTTAAAATTTCGGTTCCATCCTCGATTTTTAGGCTCTCTTCGATATTGCGGCTCGCAGAATGCGGGGTTATGCCGTGGGTGCGGTTGTATTCATCTTGAAATTTACGGCGCTTTTGGGTGATGTCGATCGCCTCTTGCATCGAGGCGGTGATCTTTTTGCAAAACATCACGACCTGCCCGTTCACGTTTCGCGCGGCTCGCCCCATCGTCTGAATGAGGCTGGTGCGCGAGCGCAAAAAGCCCTCCTTATCGGCATCCATGATCGCGATAAGGCTTACTTCGGGCAGATCGAGCCCCTCGCGGAGCAAATTTATACCGATTAGCATATCGTATTCGCCGCTGCGCAGGCCGCGGATGAGCTCGTTGCGCTCGATCGCATCGATGTCCGAGTGCATATATTTGACCTTAAGCCCAAGCTCCAGATAGTATTTGCTCAGCTCCTCCGCCATCTTTTTGGTTAGCACGGTCACTAAAATCCGCTCGCCGCGCGCGATGACCTCCTTTGCCATATCGTGTAAAATTTCGACCTGGTTGTCGCTGTCTTTTAAGATAATCTGCGGATCGAGTAGTCCCGTCGGGCGCAGTATCTGCTCATATACGGCTCCGCGGCTAAGATCCAGCTCGTAATCATTGGGCGTTGCGGAGACGAATAGAAATTTAGCTTTTTTATTGATAAACTCATCAAACATCAGCGGGCGGTTATCGAGTGCTGACGGCAGGCGGAAGCCGTATTCTACGAGCGTTTCTTTACGGCTGCGATCTCCTGCAAACATCCCGCGAAACTGCGGCAGGCTCACGTGGCTTTCATCGACGATGACGAGGTAGTCCTTGCCCTTGCTCTCATAGTAATCAAAGAGTGAATAGGGCGTCTCGCCCGGCTTTTGACCGGTCAGATAGCGCGCGTAGTTTTCGATCCCCTTACACATCCCCGTAGCGCCCAGCATCTCAAGGTCAAATTCCACTCGCCCTTTCAGCCGCTGCGCCTCGACGAGCTTGCCCGCGTCCTCGAAAAATTTCAACCTCTGCTCAAGTTCCTCCTCGATCCCTTTGATAGTCGATTTCAGGCGCTGCTCGCCCACGATGAACTGGCTCGTCGGGTAGAGAATAAATTTTTTGACGCTCTGCGTCTTTTTGTTTTCCAGCACGTCCAGATGATACATCGCCTCTATCTCGTCGCCGAAAAACTCGATCCTAAAAGCCTCGTCGTTAAAATACGCGGGGTAGATGTCGATCACGTCGCCGTTTACGCGAAAATTCCCGCGATCAAAAAAATCGTCGTTGCGTTTGTAGCCCATATCGACGAGCTTACGAAGTAAAAATTTAGTGCTAAATTTTGATCCGATCTCAAAAAACAGCACCATGCCTTTGTATTCGGCGGGATCGCCCAGGCCGTAGTTTGCCGAAACTGACGCCACGGTGATGACATCGTCGAAGCTTAGCAAGCTCGCAGTGGCGCTTAGTCGCAATCGCTCGAGCTCAGCATTTACGTCGCTGTCCTTTTCGATGAAAAGATCCTGCCTGGGGATATAGGCCTCGGGCTGATAATAATCGTAGTAGCTGATGAAATACTCGACGTGATTTTGCGGGAAAAAGCCCTTAAATTCGCTATAAAGCTGCGCCGCGAGAGATTTATTATGTGTCATTACGAGCGCGGGAATTCCGAGGCGCTTGATGATATTTGCCATACTGAAAGTCTTACCCGAGCCGGTAACGCCGAGAAGAGTTTGGTATTTATTGCCGCTTTGAAAGCCCGCGACGATGCCTTCGATCGCTTTTTCTTGATCCTCGCTCGGGGAGAATTTACTCTCAATTTTAAAATTTTGCAAAATTTTTCCTTTTTTAAAGCCAAATTTGGGTAATATCTCTACTTAAAATTATATCAGAAAAAGGCGAAATAATGGAATCAATCTTTGACGAAGAGAAAAAGGTCGAGGGCTTAAGCAATAAAGTAGCTGAGCTGATTAGGCGATACACCGAGGCTAGAGACGAAAACGAAAAGCTACGCACCGAGCTAGCGACGATCAAGGCGCAAAATGAGGCCTTGGGGATGCAGCTCGGCACGCTAGAGAACGATCTGGCGTATCGCAAGATGAGCGACGAGGATCTGAGTAAGCAGATCGACGACGTTTTATCGGGCGATAATTTGGGCGAAAAATGAAAGAAATTTCCGTTCAGCTAACCAGCAAATCTTTGACGAAAAAATACGTGATAAATTTAGACGATGATTTCGCTGGTGTTTTCGGCAGAGAGTGGCGGATTTTAACTCGCGGCGGAGACCATCTGGACGCGGGCGAGCTACTGGAAGCCTATATCCGAAAGAGCTATGAAAATTTTATGCTGAACAAAAAAATAGATGCATTGGCAAAAGATATCGATGAAGGAGTAAAATAATGAAAATGAGAAAAGGTGCGGCAGTAGGCGGCGGCGTGAGCGGGATAATATTTTTGGCGATCATAATCTTAGTGATAGTAAAGATCGTGATGCCGAAGCTCACGGGCGCGAAAGATGAGGTTTTGGTTAAGGCGTATGCGGTTGAGCTTGAAGGAGCATTTAAGGATATTCAAAGAGACTACCTCAATCAAGGCGGATTTAGAGTGCTTAAAAGTATGACCGGCTCTAGGCAGTTTAGTGATGTTGATCTAGAAAAAACCGTCACTTTAAACCAATCCTTCGACTACGGAGTAGGACCGAAGCTAAAAAATGATATGATATTTTGTGCGACGATCACCTTGCGCCAAGACGGTGAGGGGTATTTTTTCGAGACGTCAAATATCAACCGCGCTAGAGAGCGCTGCGCCGCTTTTCATAAAGACCCTACCTACAAAGGGCTAAACGGCTTTAGGATAGGCAAATAGTTATTTAAAATTTAAAATCACACGGTTATCGTGGAGCGCGAAAATATCTGCGGAACGCGATAGCCACCGCCCCAGACTCATCGACTTTACTAAAAGCGTGCAGAATTTTATCTCTATACACATTGGCACCGGCTAAATTTAAGAATTTGCGTTTTAAAAATTTGACTTCGTGTGCGGCGGCGCAATCCATAATTAAATTTACGAAATTTGCGACCCGAAAGTGCGCGGAATTTCATCGGCGCGGGTTTTAAATTTTTCACATAATTTTATCGCCGATTCTCAACCGCTAATTTGATCCATCTGCGTAAATAATCTAGCTGCTGCGGCGTATGAAACCAATGCTCGCCGTTTTTCATAACGCTTAAGGTGCAGCCAAATTGTTGCGCAAAATTTTTGACGATCTTCAGAGGCGTCATATCGTCGTTTTCTGCGTATAGAATCCGGCTCGGCGTTTCCCATTGGGTGATCGGATTATTCAAAACAAAACTCCAATATTCCCAAAAAAGCGGTTGCCCGGCAGGGGTCAAAATCATCCGCTCTTGCTTCAATCGCTCCTCGCTAATGCCAGCCCTACGCATAATATTTGAAATAACGTATTTCATATCAAGTATCGGCGAGACGAAGAAGCAGTCGCTAAGCTTTTCGTCGCGGAAGCTTTGCAGGCCGAGCCATGCCCCTAGGCTAACGGCAAACAGCGCGACCTCGTCCCAGCACTTCTTTGCATACAATAAAATTTCGCGAAATTCCAAAATAGCGCGCCGCAGATCATAAAAAATAGACTCGCAAGAAGCGGGCTCGTGCCGCCTCTGTCCGTGCCCGGACAAATCAAAGCTAATTACCTGCCAGCCTTGCTCGCAAACGACGGAAGCCAAAAGCTCCGCATCATCTTTGCTTCCGCCTTGCCCGTGAGCGTAGATATAAACCTTTTTCGAGCGGCTCCCCCAAACGGCGGCGGGAACGCCATGGATCTCAATCGCGCTCTTTTGCATTTTTCGTTCCTTTAAATTTTTTGCGTCGATACCCGCATTTTGCGGCAATGTTACAAGCAAAACCATAAATATTGCTGAAAATTTAATAGCACGCCCTTCTAGACTGCCTGCGATTAGCGATAAATTTTAAAATTTTACGCGCGAGCTGTACCTGCCGCTTTGTTTTAAATTTAGCCGCACAAAATTTCAGGCGGCATAATTTTGATTCTTGCAGCGCAATTAAATTTTCACGCCGTAGAATTCTGCAAGCTGCGAAATTTAAAATTTAAGGCCACGCAAATTTTATCGCGACTCGCATAAAATTTTAATTTTACGTATGCTTTATTTGAGGGCTACGCTAGCCGCGAATAAATACCGCTTAAATTTTAAATTCCAAGCGGGCTCGCGCCTCAGAAGTTAAAATTTGCGCTAATTCATAAGCCGTGCTCAAGATACGGTTTTTAAAATTTCGGTGCTTGATAGCGCCCGCAATCGCGCTGTGTTTGCTGCGATCTCGCCCAAAAAAGCTTAAAAAATCAATCCCGCTGCACCGAGCTTGACCACCAAAGAGATAACTATCAAAACCCCAAGCCCAGCGAAAAAGCCCGCCAGCACGTCGTCGAGCATTACGCCGAGCCCGCCTGGTACGTCGCGATCCACGCGCCCGATGATCGAGGGCTTGCGGATGTCAAACGCCCTGAAAAACAGCAGCGCCAAAATCATCGCGACGATCGAGATCCTACTGCTCTCAAAGCCCGCGATCAGCTCCGGCAGCGGCAGCGAAAAGATCTCGCCCACGGGCGCGGCGACGCACATCGCGATCCACACCCCCACGACTTCGTCGATGACGATCTCGCTGTTATCGTGCGAGCAGGTCCGCTTCTCGTAATCGCCTACGATCTTAAGCGAGACGAAAAAGACGAGAGCGGCGCACAAAAACAGCGTCACCTCTCCTGCCAGCATCAAGATCGCCAGCCCCGCTATCCAGCCTGCGATGCTGCCCCAAGTGCCCGGCGCGGGCTTCAGTAACCCCGCGCCGAAAAATGTAACGAAAATTTTATCCATAATTGTCCTTTAAATTTTTGATTTCGTTTTTTAAAATTTTACCTGCTCGTTTGCGCTCGCTCGCGCATGAGGAATTTTAAATTTCATCCGCTCGCAGATTTCATCCGCTCGCAGAAATTTTAAAATTTTGCGAGCCGTAATTTACGGTCGCCGAGCCTTTAAAATTTTAAGTTCGTTTGCTGCGCGGGTTGCGCCGTAAATTTCGCACTAATCCGGCGCAGCGTCCACAAAAACGCTACGTCTTTAGCGCACTGGTTTGATACAGCTGCATCAGCTGCTCGTAAAACTCGCTCTCATCGTGGCTTTGCAAGATCCCGCCGTTTGGAAATAGCTCGTCGTAGAGCTTTTGCAGGTTTTCAAATCGCGCGGGAAAGAGCTCGCTTAAAATCATCGCCGAGATCTCCTTGCGCATAAAGATCGCCGGCGGCAGGATCCCCGCGTGCAGCAGGGTTTTTAAATTTTGCGTGCGGTAGTGCACGTGATGGTGCCCGCCGTGAGGGCAGTTTTTTACGCTCACCAAGACCTTGCATTTTTCGCAGTAAACGTATTCGGGCATGAGCAGGATCTCGATCTCGCCGCGCTTTTGAAGCTCATCCAGGATCGTGTGCATCCCGCCTCCGTCGAAAAACAGCTCGATATGCTTGTGTTTCTGCCCGAATACGACCTTGTTCGCGCCCAAATTTTTAGCGATGATGCACTCCAAAACGGGCTTGTCGTGGTCGCTGAAAATTTCAAGTTCGCTAAGATCGATCAGCATCACGCGCTGCGCGACGAAGAAGTTTTCAAGCAGATACTCAAGCGCCTTTTTTCGCAGCGCGGCGGGCAGCGCGTCGGGCTTTGCGGTGGCGGTAAGAAAGATCACCGTAAGATCGGCCTTGTCGATCATATGGCGCATCAATCGCTCGTGCACGCGGTGGATCGGATCGGCGCAGGTGAAAAATGCCGAAATTTTGGGGCTTTGCAGCTCGTTTTTGATCTTTCGGATCTGCAGAGCCTTGTCTTTTAGCTCGTCCTCCACGATCCTGATCTCGCCCTCCACCGCGTTAACGCCTGCGCGCGCGTTTTGAAAGATCGAGCCTTTGATCTCGTCCGCACTCGGAAGATAAACGTCCGTCACTTCGATCAGCGCGACGATCTTGCCGCCTGCGGCCTCCTCTTTTAGGCTCAGCGCGAGCGTCTCGCCTTTTTTGGCCTCCGCGCAGGAAAATACGAAATTTATCCCCGCCGCGCTTAGCTTTTTTGGGCGCAGCAGAGCGCGCGATCCGCCGAAGCCGCCGTTTGCGACGAGACTTAGCGCGCTTAGATCGGAGCGTGAAATTTCAATGATGCGATGAAATTTCGGTATGCGCTCGGATTTTGTCGCGCGCGAGGCTTTGGGCACATCGGTAGTTTTTGCAGTGCGCGAAGTTCCCGCCGCACGCGTGGTTTGGAATGTATCGGAGGCGTCGTTCGCGCAAGTAATTTCGGACGCGCTCGTAGCCTCGGATACGTGAGAAATTCCGCTCGCGCGAGAGTTTGTGCCTGCGCGAGAAATCTTGCTAGGACTAGAAATTTTACCCGAGCGCGCGCGTCTATTTTTTTCTTGCGATGCCATATTTTTTCCTTTTTTCCCAAAGCGATTTTCGCGAAATGCCCAAAGCTGCGGCCAGATCGGAGTCGAAATACTCCTGTTGATAGGTCGAGATGGCGAATTTGACGTATTCCTCTATGCTTAAAATTTTTTTATCGCTTCCGCTTTCGGCGAGTGAAATTTCATCCGCAAAGCCCTTTATATGCACGCCCTCAGAGCTTGCGATTAGCTTTGATTTCTCGGCTTTTTTTAAAATTTCATCCCTCTGCGCGCCGTTTAGGGCGCCAAAATCCTTCACGTAAAAGATCGCCATGCTTTTGGGTTGCTCGTGCAGAAGAGCCGTGCTCTGCGCGTTTAAAATTTTAATGGGGGATTTTAAAAAATTTGCGATCTTAAATATCGCCGCCGCCCGCGTCGCCGCGTCGCCGTCTCTTATCAGCAACGGGAATTTTATGCGCGCTATCCGCTCTGGCGCTATCTTGCACGACGCGGCAGCCTCGCTCAAAAGCGCGCTCAGAGCGTCGTTGGTATCTTTTAGCGAGCGAAACTGCGCGTAGTGCTCGATCTTTTTGATGAGCTCCTCTATCATAAAGGGCTTTTGGATATAATCCGTAGCGCCCGCTTTTACGGGGTTTAGCACCGTTTCGCTATCGACGTAGGCGACCATCAAAATTATGATCGAGCGCCTAAATTTCTCGATCAGCGGATAAAAGCTCGCGCCACTCCAGCTCGTAGAGAGTAGCACCGCCTCAAACTCCTCCGTAAGGCCCGCCGCGGCCGCCAAGCTCGCCGCGTTAGTGCATTCATGCCCCAGCGCGCCGAGCTTGTTTGCGATACTTTGGGCAAGATAGCTTTCGCTCTCGATTATTAAAATTTTCATACGTCCTGCACCTTTGCTGCGTGCTTTTGCCAGTTGTAAAATTTCAAATTTACCGCAGCCTGCGCGGCGATACCCTCGCTTCTGCCCGTAAATCCCAGCCCTTCGGTCGTGGTCGCTTTGACATTGACGCGCGCGCAGTTTAAAATTTCGCTTAAAACCTCTTGTATCTGCGCTTTGTAGGCTCCGATCTTCGGGCGTTGTGCGATGATCGTAATATCGGCATTTACGAGCTCGTAGCCGTAGCCCCTGACGCGCCGCATTACCTTTCGTAACAACTCCTTGCTATCCGCGCCTTTAAATTGAGCGTCGCCGTCTGGGAAGAGCTCGCCGATGTCGCCCAGCATCGCTGCGCCGCAAATAGCGTCGATTAGGGCGTGGATCGCTACGTCACCGTCGCTGTGCGCGATCAGCGCGAACTCGCACGGAATTTGCACGCCGCCGAGCACGATGCTCGCGCCTTTTTCAAGCGCGTGTACGTCATAACCCGTACCGCAAAAAATATCGCGCGAGCAGGGTTTTAAATTTAGCGCCGCCAGATCGCTTACGCGCGTGATCTTAAGCGCGCCCGCTTCGCCTTTTATAAATTCCAACCGCCCGCCCGCGCTGCCGATCGCCGCGCTATCGTCGGTAAAAATTTCGCTTCCTTCAAGCGCCTTTTTAAGTAGCGCCGTGCGCGAAAGCTGCGGCGTTTGGATGAGGCGCAGCTCCTCTCGCTCCAAAATGCGCTCGCCGAGATAGGTCGTATCATTTACGCCAAGATAGGGGCTGATACAGTCCGCGCCGCCTAAATTTCGTATCAGCGAGGAGATCAGCCCTGGCGAAATTTGCGCGCGGGCTACGTCGCTTACGAGCACGAGTTCGCTCTCTACGAGCTTTAGCGCGTTTTTTAGCGAGCTTTGACGGTTTGCGCCGCCCGGGGCGAAGTGAAATTTTGAATTTGCAGAGCCGCATTCATCTGCGCCGCATTCGACCTGAGCTTTAAAATTTTCCGTGCTCTGCGGCTTGCTTGCGTCGTTTAGATCGTCTGCACCGCATCCGATCTCGTCCTGCTCGCTTTGAAATTTATACTCGCTCGTGTCGCACTCCGTACTCTCGCCGCGCGACGAGGCTAGGCTGCACGCATAGAGGCGCTCGCAATAACTCACGTCCTCCTCGTTTACGGCGATTATGATTTTTTTAAATGGGTGCGCCCGCGCGATATTTTGCGCGACGTATTGCCAAAGCGGCAGCTCGCCCACGCGCAGCCACTGCTTTTTGACGGGGAGACCAAACCTGCTCGAATCGCCCGCGGCGAGCAAAATCAGCGATATATCTTTCAAATTTTATCCTTGAAATTTTGTTACGAAATTATACGTATTAAAAATGAAAGCAAAATTAATCTCGGCTTGCGAGCTAAAATATCTTGAGTTTAGGCGCAAATTTACGCGGCGCGGCGGCGAAATTTCAGCTTACGTTACGAAAATAAACGGCAAAAGAAAAGTAAGGATTAATGAAATTTGTTATATTATACGCGCATTTTTAAGAAGCGAGGCGAAAATGACCGAAAGCTGCGTAACGCAGATCTATTTTGCAAAAAGAGGCGAAGTGACGCCGCAGATGAGAGAGGTCGCGCAAAGCGAGCGCATGGACGTGCGGGCCTTATGCGATCTCATCGCGCAAGGAAGAGCGATCATCCCCGCAAACGTTAATCACAAAAGCCTAAAGCCCATCGGCATCGGGCGCGCGCTGCGGTGCAAGATCAACGCCAACATTGGCTCCTCGGGCACGACGAGCGATATCGAGGGCGAGCTGGAAAAGCTCGAAGCCTGCTTAAAGTACGGCGCCGATACGGTGATGGATCTAAGCACGGGCGGCGATCTGGACGAGATCCGCGCCGCGATAATCGAGCGCTCGCCCGTACCTATAGGCACGGTGCCGATCTATCAGATGATCCATGAGCTGGGCGATATTAAAAATTTAAAAACGAGCGCTATTCTTAGTACGATCGAGAAGCAGGCGCGGCAGGGAGTGGATTATTTCACGATCCATGCGGGCTTTAAGCTCGAGTTTATGCCGCTGCTGTCTCGTCGCAAGATGGGTATCGTAAGCAGAGGAGGCTCGCTGATAGCGTCGTGGATGATGAAATTTCACAAGCAAAACCCCTTCTACGAAGCGTTTGATGAAATTTGCGATATCTGCGCCGCCTACGACGTATCGCTATCTCTAGGCGACGGCTTGCGCCCGGGCTGCTTATACGACGCGACCGATAGGGCGCAGCTTAGCGAGCTTGAAATTTTAGGCGAGCTGGCCCTGCGCGCGAATGAAAAAAACGTGCAGGTAATGATCGAGGGGCCGGGGCACATCCCGTTTAACGAGATCGAGCTAAATATGCAGCTAGAGCGCAAGCTCTGCCGCGACGCGCCGTTTTACGTACTGGGACCGCTTCCGACCGACATCGGCGCGGGCTACGATCATATCAGCTCGGCTATCGGCGGGACGATGGCTGCGTATTGCGGCGCAAGCATGCTCTGCTACGTAACGCCCAAGGAGCATTTGGGGCTTCCCAATGCAAGCGATGTCAGAGAGGGCATCATCGCGCACAAAATCGCCGCTCATGCCGCAGACGTCGCGCTAGGCAAAGCGGGCGCAATAGAGCGCGATCACGCGATGAGCGATGCGCGGTATGGTTTTGATTGGAACAGGCAGTTTGAGCTTAGCTTTGATCCCGCGCATGCGCGCGAGCTGCACGACGAGAGCCTGGGCGATGAAATTTACAAGGGCGCGGAGTTTTGCTCGATGTGCGGGCCGAAATTTTGCGCATATAAAATCAGTAGAAATTTAACCGAAAATAAGGAGAAAGAATGAGTAAAGACGAAGTCTTAAATTTGCTTAAAAGCGTGATCTATCCGGGCTTTTCTAAAAGCATCGTGGATTTTGGATTTGTAAAAGAGGTCGAGATCGGCGATAGAATTTTCGTAGGGATCGAAATCCCGAGCGCCAAGCCTGAGATCGCCGCAGAGCTCAGATCGGCGGCGCAAAAGGCGCTAGGGGCGGATGCCGAAATTTTAATCAAACAGCCTAAGATCGCCGAGGAAAAGAGCAACTCTCGCAGCGGCAAAAATATCGCGCCGCAGATCAAGCATTTCGTGATGATCAGCAGCGGCAAGGGCGGCGTAGGCAAGAGCACAACGACGCTAAATTTAGCCATCAGCACGGCAAAGCTCGGAAAGAGGGTGGGGATTTTGGATGCCGATATTTACGGGCCGAATTTGCCGCGAATGATGGGCGAAGATAAAACGCAAGCAAGCGTCGTGGGGCAGAAGCTAAAGCCGATCTTAAGCCACGGCGTGGAGATGATGAGTATGGGCGTGCTGATGGAGGAGGGCGCGAGCCTCATCTGGCGCGGCTCTATGATAATGAAAGCGATCGAGCAGCTGCTAAAAGACGTGGCGTGGAGCGATCTGGACGTGTTGTTTTTGGATATGCCTCCGGGTACGGGCGACGCGCAGCTTACGCTCGCTCAGAGCGTGCCGGTAACGGCGGGCGTGTGCGTTACGACGCCACAGACAGTCGCGCTGGACGACAGCGCTCGCGGGCTTGATATGTTCGAAAAGCTCCACATCCCGATCGCAGGCCTTATCGAGAATATGAGCGGCTTCATCTGCCCCGATAACGGCAAGGAGTACGACATCTTCGGCCGCGGCGGCGCGCAAAAGCTAGCGCAGCGATACAATACCGAAGTAATCGGCGAGATCCCGATCGAGATCGCTATCCGCGAGGGCGGCGACAGCGGCAAGCCGGTAAGCTTCTATGCGCCAGGTTCTTTGAGCGCGAAGCGCTACGAAGATGCCGCGCGCAAGCTGTGGGAAAAGATCGAGAAGATTGACCGCGAGGAGCTGGCGGATAACTCCGCGATCCAGCCGGTGATGGACGGCAAGAGCGCCTGCTCGAATTAGGGCATTGACGGGCGCGGCGTCAAATTTCGCGCGGAATTTCGCAATTAGAATTCCGCGTGAAAATTACGTCATAGAATTTTGCCAGTAAATTTAGCGGACAAAATTTCACGCGGGTTGCGCAGCTTGGAATTTTGCGCTAAGCTTCACAGCCTAAAATTTCGGGCTAAATTTTAGAGTTCGGAATTCCGCGTTAAAATTCCGCCGCGAAATTTCGCTGCGATTTTGCGGCGAAATTTTTTGACGTTTGCAAAAATTTCAGATGCTCCGTTCGCAGCGTGAAATTTAGCGGACGATCGGTCGGGGTCAAAATTTATGAATTGCGCGAAATTTTAAAATTTCGGCTTCTTAAGCCGTTTAAATTTAAACGCGCAGAGTAAATTTCGCTCTAAATTTAAAACCGCCCGCAGCAAAGTCAAAATTTAAATTTAAGGCGTCGCTGCAAAAGCTCGCTTTAAATTTAAGTTTTAATGTCTGAAGCCGAAGTATTTTTAAATTTAAAAACACTTCAAACGGCGCCGTAAGCAAGCGTTTTGAGCGGAGGCGTCGCTTCTAAATTTAAAATCGTAACGAAAGGCGAATTATGAAATTTTTACTCGTTTTTATGCTGGTTTTTACGGCTGCATTTTGCGAAGAGAAGCCCGCAAACGGAACCGCCATGCAAAAATGGGCGAAGGAGATCACGGCGGGCGCGCAGATCCCTACGGATAAATTTTTAGCGTTTTATCTCAACAAGGATGAGCCGAAGAAGGTGATTTTTTCGCAAAATGTGGATAGAATCAGCGTAAATTACGAAGGAGAGGGCTTTCGCGATATACCGTCGCAAAATTTAATGGCGTATTGGGTCGGCGAGTTCAACTTCGATGCGGACGTCGAAAAGATGGTGCTAGGAGACTACGGCTGGTCGACGCTCGTCATCGCCGTGGACGGCACGGACGTGCTTGGCGGGATGTCGAGCAATAAAAAGCGCCCGCTTACCTATAAATTTAGCAAGGGTAAGCACAAGATCGAGGCGTGGTTTCTCAACGATGCGCATTCCAGCGGGCTTTTCGTGGATTTTAAGGATGTGGTGCCGTTTTATCGTCAAAAGGACGCCGTGGCCAAAATAGCGACGGATCGCGATTACGACGTTTGGCTTGGCGCGGTTTACGAAAGCGCGCAGATGGACAATAAGGTCAAGGTGGTTTTAGAAAAGTCGCAAAAGCCCCTCGTGTTACTGCTTAGCTCATATCGCGCCGTGGAATGGGAGATCTCGAATCCACAAAACAACGAAATTCTGGCTACTTTGGTTTTTAACCCGATAAGTAGAGCCGAGGGCGGTAAAAACGTGCTTTACGTCGAGGATTACAGATACTCCGAGGCGGTGGACGGGCTGAAATGCCAGTGCATCTCCGGTAAAGTTTTTCACTGCGAAGGCAGCGAAATTTACGATATGAACGAGCGAGTTTTGGGCGTGTTCGGAAAGGGCCTGAGCGGCTTTGCGGGCAAACACGGCGCAAATTCTTTAAACCTGCCGTCTATCGCGATAACGCCGAAGGAGATCGAAGCGAGCAAAAGCCGCCTCGCCGCCGTCGAAGCCGATCGCAAGAAATGCGAAAGCACGCCGATGGATGATGTGTTTAGGTGAGAGGATTTACGAAATTTTATTTTAAGTAATTTGAGTTTTTAAATTAGTTATTGGCTTAAATTTAAATTGCGGTTTTAATATTAAAAACATTATTAAGCCTCACGATCAAGATTGACAAAGAGGCTTAATTTAAGATAATTTTTTTAGGGCCGCTTTTCGTCCTGAAGTGTTTCTAGGTAGTCGTTTACTTCTTTTTTAAATTCTAATGGCTTCGCGATTGCGGGGATCGGTGCGTAATTTCCGGCGCCATTTATAAATATATAACCAAAGTCAAAAATTCTACCAAATATTCCTTGATCAAAATTTACGCTTTCTACTTTTTCTAGCCTAACTTCGATACTCTCTCGTTTGATAAAGCCAAATTTTGCAACAATTCGCTTATTGGTTAATGCTAGCTCTGTTGTCAAAACCAACAAAATCGACGGCACTATGAAATAAAGCCCTAGTATTATTGCAGCTATAGCAAATATTCCTTGATTGTTAAATAGCCACACCAATCCTAGGCATAGAAAAAATGTACCTATTAATACTTGAGGAATCGCATACCACCAACTAACCTTCGCTCTTTTGACGATTTCTTCGCCTTTTGAGAGATTGCTATCTATATAGCCCATCTTAAACTCCTTTAAAAATTTACATAATTTTATCCACCGCGCTCTTAAATATTAATTAAATAAAAGGAATATATCCTCCTAAAAAAATAATAATAAGTAATTATTACTTAGTTGATAAAACAGCGAAATTTCTCGACAATTCTCATAAAAAGGCCTGAAAATGAGAAAAAATCTATCACAGAGAGATATCGCGGGAATTCTAAAAGTTGATACGAAAACACTGTATAACTGGCGTAAGAATAAACCCGAGCTTTATCGTATAGTAATGCTCGGATTTAAATTTGATGAGTTGCTAAAACAGGCGCAGGAGAATTTAAATGAGCTTCAAAATCTTGCAGAAGAAAATGCCAATTTGCGCCTGAAGTGACTCCGCATCTCATTTACACTACCTGTTTAAGTCTATGTTAAACTCCTTTTTAAATTGATTTTAGCTATACTCCGAAAATTTTAAAAGGTAGGATATGCAAGAGATCAAAAATTTTAATATGATAAATTTCAAATAAAATCAGGAGATGAAAATGAAAAAATTTATACCCGCCCTGTTCGGCGTATTTATCTGCAGCGCGGCGTTTGCGGAAGATGCCGATGCCGAGCGCTGCAAGGCTTTGGCGGACGCCGTAAATGGGCACAGTCACCCCGCGACTAAAAATATAGAGTTGAGCGCGGCTACGTGCGAAGGCGATAAATTTATAGTTTCCATGACCCTAAAAAACGTAATTTGGGATAAAGTAGATCCCAAGATCAAGCAAAATTTTGAGAGAGTTTTGCGTGCCGATAGGCAAAAGGACGTTTGCGCTACGATGAAAGCGGGCGGTCTAAAGCGCATAGGCGTGCGACAATTTCTGCAAAGCGGCGAAAAAATCGCCGATCTGACCTATACGCGCAGCGATTGCGGCTTAGAGTAAAATTTCAAAGGAGAGATAATGGAAGTGCCTCAAGCGGCGTATAGCAGAGATAAAATCATCATTCGCACCGGTGCGATCGGTATCGTTTCAAATGTAATTTTAGCGGCATTTAAGGGCGTCGTAGGGCTGATCTCAGGCTCGATTGCGATCGTGCTTGATGCCGTAAATAACCTAAGCGACGCGCTTTCGTCCGTCATTACGATCGTGGGCGTGCATCTTGCTAGCAAGCAGCCCGATCGCGCACACCCATTCGGGCACGGCAGGATCGAGTATCTAAGCGCGATCGTAATCGCCGTCATCATCCTCTACACCGGCGGCGTCTCGCTAGTAGAATCGATCAAAAAGATCATCCATCCGCAAGCGGCGAATTATAATGCAATTTCGCTCGCCATCATCGCCGTGGCGGTCGCGGCGAAATTTAGCTTAGGACTCTATACGCAAAAGACGGGCGAGCGCGTAAATTCTGACTCGCTCATCGCTAGCGGCGTGGACGCCAAATACGATGCGCTCGTATCGCTAGCCACCCTCGGCGCGGCTTTAGTTTCGCTTATTTTCGGACTGAGCTTGGAGGCGTATCTGGGCGCGATAATTTCGGCTCTTTTAATCAAAACGGCGTATGAAATTCTACGCGACACGATCAGCAAGCTTTTGGGCTCGCGTCCGAGCCTGGAGCTTACGAATGAAATTTACGACGTCGTGCGGGGCTTTGAGGGCGTCATCGGCGCGTATGATCTGATGTTTCATGACTACGGGCCCGACAAGATGGTCGGCAGCATCCACATCGAGGTCGCAAGCGATACGACAGCGGCGCAGATCGACGCTCTTACGCGCCGCATCCAAAACGCCGTTTTTGCGAAATTTAATATCATCCTAGACGCCGTAGGAATTTACGCGTTTAATAGGAATGATCCGCGCGCCGCCGAGATCTATGAGCATATCAAGCAGATGGCGCTTTCGCACGAGTTCGTCTCGCAGATACATGGATTTTATCTCGACGAGAGCAAGCGCGCGATCAGCTTTGACGTCATCGTCGATTTCGCAGCGCCCGATATGGAGGCGACGTTTCGCGCGGTCTGCAAGCAGGTGCGCGCCGCGTATCCGAACTACACGCTCATCATCACTCGCGATAGCGATTACAGCGGCTAAAATTTAAATTGCTCTAGCGGTTTAAATTTAATCGTGCCCGCCCGCGCCCCCTTCGGCGAAATTTTAGAATTTTAAGCTACAATAGGAGAAATTTATCGCGGCTCCGCGCGGCGCAAAATGCCGCAATAAACCGCGACGTGAAATTTGCGCGCAAAACCCGGCAGAAGCCCGCGTGCAAGGCAATGCAAAGAGAAATTTAAAAGGAAAAATATGGTTGAAATCAAAGATCTTACGATGCGCTTCGGCAAACAGCTGCTTTTTGAAAACGTAAATTTGAGCCTCGATAAGGGCAGACGCTACGGTCTCATCGGCGCAAACGGCGCGGGCAAATCGACGCTGCTTAAAATTTTAAGCGGGCAGATCGAATCTAGCAGCGGCGAAATTTTGATCGAAAGCGGGCTTAAAATCGGCGTTTTGGGGCAGGATCAGTTCGCATTCGAAAGCTTCAGCGTCAAAGACGCCGTACTCTACGGCAACAAGCGCCTTTATGACGCCGTGCGCGAAAAGACGCAGCTTTACGAAGCGGGCGAGTTTAACGATGAGATAAACGAGCGCCTCGGCGAGCTTGAGATGATCTGCGCCGAGGAGGATCCTGCTTACGAGTACGAAACGCGGATCGAGAAAATTTTAAGTTCGCTGGGGCTGAACGACTTCGATAAAAAGATGAGCGAGATCGAGACGAGCGATAAATTTAAGGTCCTGCTCGCGCAGGTGCTCTTCCCGCGCCCCGACGTGCTGTTTTTGGACGAGCCTACGAACAACCTCGATATCGACGCCATTTCGTGGCTCGAGTTTGAGCTAAATCGCCACACGGGCACGCTCGTAGTCATCAGCCACGACCGCCACTTTTTAAACCGCGTCTGCACGGACATCCTCGACGTTGATTTTAGGCGGGTGCGCGAATTTAGCGGCAATTACGACGACTGGTTTATCGCGTCCAATCTCATTGCCAAACAGGCGCAGTTCGAGCGCGAGAAAAAGCTCAAAGAGAAGGCTGAGCTTGAAAAATTTATCGCTCGCTTCAGCGCCAACGCAAGCAAAGCAAAGCAGGCCACGAGCCGTCAAAAACAGCTCGACAAGCTCGATCTTAGCGAGCTTGCGACCTCTTCGCGTAGGGAGCCTAGCATTTTATTCAAGCCTGCGCGCGAGATCGGCAATGAAATTTTAGAGCTAAGCGGCGTGGATATGAGCTTCGGCGAGGTTCAAATTTTGAAAAATTTTAATCTCAAGCTCGCTCACGGCGATAAGATCGCGATCATCGGGCGAAACGGCGTGGGCAAAAGCACGCTTTGCAAGATCATCATGGGCGAGCTCGCGCCTCTTAGCGGCAAGGTGCACATGGGCGCCACGATCGAGCCCGGGTACTTCGCGCAGGATACGAATAATAAAATTTCAGGCGAGCTCAAGCTCTACGAATATCTGCAAAGCCCGCAAAATAGGGATCTGGATGAAATTCGCAAATGTCTTGGACGTATGCTTTTTAGCGGCGCCGAGCAGGAGAAAAGCGTGGGCAGCCTAAGCGGCGGCGAGAAACACCGCGTGATGCTAAGCAAGCTAATGCTGCAACGCCCGAACCTGCTGGTGCTTGATGAGCCCAACAACCACCTCGATCTTGAGGCGATCATCGCGCTTGGCGAAGCGCTGTATAACTTCGCGGGCTGTGCGATCTGCGTGAGCCACGACCGCGAGCTCATCGACGCGTTTGCAAATAGAATTTTACACCTCAAAGGAGACGGCGAAATCGTCGATTTTAGGGGCACTTACGAGGAGTACCGCGAGAGCTTGGGAGCGAGCGATGATTGAGATCTGCGTAAACGGCGAGCCTCTGCAGCTGGCGCAGGATATGAGCGTGAGCGAGTTTTTGCGCCGATGCGGACACGATCTGCGCCTAGTAGCGCTCGAGCGCGACGGCGAAATTTTAAAAAAAGAGGCGTGGGAGCGCACGCAGATCTCAAGCGGCAAAAAATATGAGATCGTCGAGTTCGTAGGCGGCGGTTGAGGTCGGAGCTTTGAATTGCGTTAAAAATTACGACGACCGAGTTTTAAATCCGCGTTGAAGCTGCTAAATTTAAGCGATACGGCGACACAGCGGCTGGGGCTTAAAATTTGCGCGCCCGTCGTTAAAATTTTAAGCGCGTAGCGTCGCAGCTGCATAAATAGACGCAGCGGAGAGATAGCGGCGTTTGGGTTTTCAAATTTATTAGAAGGACAGGGCGGTTTGGCGCCTGCGGCGAGCTTTAAATTTTGAAAGCGAGCTAGGCCGCGGCAGCCGAACGCAGGAGTTTTAAAATTCGCTCCGCGGCGATAGAGTTTAAATTTTTATTGCGGTAATGGAACGCTAATTTGCGTCGCCGGTCGCGGCGACTGGGTGTGGAGCTGTAAACTGTGCCGCCGCCGCGAGCTTGAGTGCACGGCTTTAAATTTACGCCGAAGTTGTGGGGTTTGGGCGCGAGGTTTTTAAAATTTACCCCGAGATTTCTGCCGTTGTGCACGCTAAGACGTATGCTGCGGTGTGCCGTTTTTTCGTCGGTTGGGTTTAAAATTTTAAATTTAGCCGTAGCGCGGATTTATTCGGGCGTTTAGCGGCTTTTAAATTCGGCGGATCGCTCTAGCGCTTCGCGACTTAAAATTTAACCGACAAGCGCGGTTAATCCGCTAAATTTAGCGGATTTGATTGTGTTGCGCGTGCCGTACGAAGCCCATGCGACGCGACGTATTGGCTGGATGCAATGCGCGCAGGAGCTGAAACGTTACGCGCTAAAAGCACGATGAAATTTACAGATCAAAAAAATCGCGTGCGATGCGCTCGGTACGCCTAGTTTGCGTCGCAGCTCGTGCGAGCTTTGCGCGGTGCGTAGTAGCCGCGCAGATTTCTGCCGCAACCGCGCCGCAATACCGCAATCAGTGCGCGCTATGTTCGCGCAGATGCAAGGCGCCGCGCGTTTAAATTTGCGCGATAAATTTAAACGGCAAAAAGATAAAATTTAGGATCAAAA
>ERZ772917.862-NODE-862-length-19907-cov-13.022567_pt1 | contig 19907 bp, 19 predicted proteins | sample MGYA00511187_ERZ772917 | MGnify/ENA primary metagenome ERZ772917 (study PRJEB29015, sample SAMEA2737925) | human oral metagenome | biome: human oral; feature: human-associated habitat; material: dental | place: China | collected 2012 ... | reverse complement strand
CGCTTGAACGAAAGAAATCCGCAGGGGGCGAGTCGAACGCTTTTCTCCGCTTGCTTCACTAGGGTTTGCTTAGGAGTACTGCATGACGGCAGACGCATCCACCTACTTCAAAATACGCGGCAGGAAGCTCTCGCCCTTTGTTGTAAGCTCTGCTCCAAATATATCGGCAATCGTTGCGCCGATCATGGCGAAGGTCGGATAGGTGCCGAGGTTGACAGGCGCGATCTTTTCTCCATAGATGAGGAGTGGGACGTACTCGCGCGTGTGATCCGTGCCCGCAGCACCCGGGTCGCATCCGTGATCTGCCGTAATCATGAGCACATCGTCTGCGCGCATGGCGGGGAGGAAGCCTGCAAGCCAGTCGTCGAACTCCTGCATGGCGCGCGCATAGCCGGGCACGTCGCGGCGGTGTCCGTAGATCATGTCGCCGTCGACGAGATTGACGAAGGCAAGCCCCGTGAAATCCTCCGCGAGAAGCCCTGTGGTCTTTCTCATGCCGTCGGCGTTCGACTCGTTGACGCCGAGCGAGCGCGTGAGTCCGCGCCCGCCGAAGATGTCCGAGATCTTGCCGACGCCGATCACGTCGTACTGCGCGTGGCTGAGTGCATCGAGTATCGTGTCTCCCGTCGGGTCGAGGGAGAAGTCGTGGCGGCGCGCCGTGCGCGTGTAGTTCGGATACGTACCGACGAAGGGGCGCGCGATGATGCGTCCAACGCCATGTGCGCCCTGCATGATTGCACGTGCCTTGCGGCAGTAATCGTACAGCTCCTCCACGGGGACGTGCTCCTCATGTGCTGCGATCTGCAGCACGCTGTCGGCGGAGGTGTAGACGATGAGCGCACCCGTCTCCTCGTGCTCCTGTCCGTAGTCGTGGATGACCGCCGTGCCCGAGTAGGGCTTGTTGCAGAGTATCTTGCGCCCAAATGCTGCCTCGAGCTCTGCGATGACCTCGGGCGGGAAGCCGTCGGGGTAGGTCGGCATGGGCTCGTTGCGCACGATGCCCGCCATCTCCCAGTGCCCGATGGTTGTATCCTTTCCGCGCGAGAGTTCGCGCAGACGCGCATGTGCGCCGATGGGGGCTGCTGCAGGTGTGCCCGTCCCCACGCCGTCGATGTTGTAAATGCCGAGACGCGTGAGGTTTGCGGCGGGGAAGAGTCCGCTCTCTGTGACGGAGCGCAGCGTACTGCACGAGGCAGCGTCACCGAAGTCCGCCGCATCGGGCGCGGCACCGCAGCCGAAGCTGTCGAGCACGATGAGAAATACGCGTTTGATTCCACTTTTCTGCATAATCGTCACCTTTCCTATAGTTCCAGCCCCGCACGCTTACGCGCATGATATTCGCGGTCGAGGATGCCGAGCACGACGAGGTTCTCGTAGACGCCGCGATGCAGGATCGTCTCACGGATCAGCGCCTCGCGCACCATGCCCTCGCTCTCGTAGAGATGCAGGGCGCGCGCGTTGTAGTCCTTGCAGTCGAGCCATGCGCGGTGCGCGCCCATATCCTCGAACGCCCACGCCTTCAGGAGTTTCATCGCCTCGTGTCCGTAACCGAGCCCTTTCTTCCCGATGATGACATGTGTCCACTCCTGCTCCTTGGAGGCAAGCAGGAGTCCCGTGACGTGGAGATAGCCGACACATTCGCCGCTCTCGCGCTCTTCGACAATGATGTCCATCGCCGCGCGTCCCTGTGTGACGATCGTCTCGTGATCTGCGCGTGAAAACGGGACGATGTAGTCACTGTTATCCACTTCTTCCTGCAGGGTGCAGATGTAGTCGACATCTGCAATCTCTGCGCGGCGCAGACGCAGGCGCAGACCCTCTCTCAATATTTCTGCCATAAGATCTCCTTCACTTCGAATGATTTCCTTTATTTTACATTGAACGGACATGGAAATGCAAGGCGTCTGTGTCGGCACGCGTAATTATAGATTGACGATAGGGGACGAACATCTTATAATGGAAAGACAAAATAGGGAATGTATGTCGAATGGGAGGCAGGGCATGGCAGCACAGAAAAAACCGTCGGTGCGCGATGTGCTTTGGCGCAAGAAGCGTGCGCGTGATCAGATACTCGATACCGTGGGGAAACTCTGCGACGAGTCATGGGCGCTTTTTGAAAGAATTGCGGCAGAGCGTTCCGCGCGCTCAAAGGATGCCATAACAGCAAGGGAAATTACGCTGCGCCTGCGCGCGCTCGCCTATCTGATCGAGGGCGAGCACTATATCGACCGCATTGCCTTTGAACTGCAGACAAAAGATGTCTATATGGCTGCGAACGAGGTTGCAAGAGCCTACGTTTCGGAAATGGTTCTGCGGTATCTCGATGCGATTCTTCTCTTTGGAAAGCAGTCCGAATGGGACAATGAGGCTGTGCAGGAGGAGTATCAGACATCGCTCGAAAAAGGCCTTGAGGAGATACGCGAGGCACTCGTTCCTGCGGCGCCGCAGCAGGTGGCCGAGAGTGAGAGCACCGAGAACGATTGACAGCAACAGATTGTAGGAGGCTCGTCGCTGATGTTCGGTATGTCGATGGATATAGGAATTGACCTTGGGACGGCGAATGTGCTCGTCTATGTCAAGGGCAAGGGGGTTGTCCTCAAGGAACCCTCCGTGGTCGCGGTGAACCGCGACACGAATCAGGTGCTTGCGATCGGTGAGGAGGCGCGGCAGATGATCGGGCGCACGCCCGGCAACATCGTTGCAATTCGTCCGCTGCGCGACGGCGTCATCGCGGATTATGATATAACGGAGAGCATGCTGCGCTTCTTCATCGAAAAGGTGGTCGGGCGCAGCATAGTCTTCCGCCCGCGCATCATGATCTGTATCCCTTCGGGGGTGACGATGGTGGAGCAGCGCGCCGTGCAGGAGGCTGCTGAGCAGGCGGGGGCGCGGCACATCCAGCTCATCGAGGAGCCGCTTGCCGCGGCGATGGGCGCAGGTCTCGACATCGTGGAGGCACAAGGCTCGATGGTTGTCGACATCGGCGGCGGCACAACGGATGTCGCCGTCATCAGCCTCGGCGGCGTCGTGACGAGTGAGAGCATCCGCATTGCGGGCGATACGTTTGACGAGGATCTGATTAACTACGTCAAGCGCGAGTTCAATCTGCTCATCGGCGAGCGCACGGCAGAGGATCTCAAGCTGCGCGTCGGCGCAGCGTATACGACTGCACGGCGCGAGCAGATGGACATCCGCGGGCGTGATCTGCTTACGGGTCTGCCGAAGAATATCACGATCTCCACGGCACAGGCCTCCTCCGCAATTGAGGGCTCGGTCATGCGCATTGTGGACTGCGTAAAGAAGGTGCTCGAGGAGACGCCGCCGGAGCTCGCGGCGGACATCATGGATCGCGGTATCGTATTGACGGGCGGCGGAGCGCTGCTCTATGGCATGGCAGATCTCATTCAGCGCGAGACGGGGACGCCGACGCTTGTGGCAGATGATCCCATGACCTGTGTTGTGCTTGGCTGCGGCAAGGCTCTTGATATCTTCGATAAGTTTGACGGCAAGGCGACAAATACAAGTTTTGGGCGAAAAAAATAAAGGGAATTTCTATTTTACAGCGAAATTATAAACATTGGACAACTTTCGTGAAAAAGAGGGATGAACTATGTGGAGAGGACTCTATATTGCAGCCTCGGGCATGATTACGGAGACCAAGCACACGGACATGATCGCGAACAACCTCGCGAATGCGTCGACCACGGGCTACAAGCGCGACGACATGGCGATCCGCGAGTTCGAGCCGATGCTGCTTCGCCGCATCAATGACAACTCTGCAGATACCAAGGTGACGAGCTTCAAGGGCTTTCGCGTGGAAGGGAATCGTGCGCCGATCGTCGGTACGCTCGGACTCGGGTCTGCCGTGGATGAGATTGCGACGGAGCATCTGCAGGGCGCGATGCAGACGACGGGCAATACCTATGACTTTGCGATCTCGGGACAAGGCTACTTCGTCGTCAATACGATTGATGGACCGCGCTATACACGCGACGGCGGATTCTACCGCTCGACGAACGGGACTCTGCTCAATATGCGCGGGCAGGAGGTGCTCTCCTCACGCGGTCGTTCGATCAGGATTCCGGAGAATGCGCAGCGTGTGAATGTCTCGAGCGACGGACGCATCTACGCGGACGGTGCAGAGGTTGCGCAGCTCGGCTTTGTGCAGTTTGCGGGGAAGAATGCGGTCATCAAGCAGGGCGACAACCTCTACCGCCCGCAGGAAGGCGCGCGTCCACAGCAGGCGACGGGCACGATCGAGCAGGGGATGCTTGAGATGTCGAATACGAGCATTGTCACGGAGATGGTCGAGCTCATCAACAACTACCGTGTCTACGAGGCGGGATCGAAAGCGGTGCAGACGCAGGACACGCTGCTCGACAAGGCGGTCAATGATGTCGGCCGCACGAGTTAAAATAATTTAAGTAACGACCCCTTTTATTCGATATAAAAATGTGAATGACTTATCATCTTTCCTTGGAGGGGGATATCGACTATGATGCGAGCACTTTGGTCTGCGGCGTCCGGCATGAAGGCGCAGCAGGTGCATATGGACATCGTTGCGCACAATATTGCGAACGTTAACACTTACGGCGGAAAAAAGGTGCGTGCGGAGTTCCAGGATCTCGTCTATCAGACGCTGCGTGAGGCGGGCGCACAGAACGGCGCGGATTCGCAGTATCCGACGGCGCTCCAGATCGGTCTCGGTACGCGTGTGGCTGCGACGCAGCGCGTCTTTACACAGGGACCGCTCCAGACGACGGACAACCCCACGGACATCGGCATTCAGGGCGAGGGCTTTTTCCGCGTCACGATGCCCGATGGTACGACGGCATACACGCGTGACGGCACGTGGAAGCTCGACAGCGATCGCCGCATGGTGACGACAGACGGCTATCTGCTTGCCGACGGCATCACGATCGGTCAGAATGCACCGCTCGACTCCATCACGATCTCGGGTGACGGGCGCGTGTCCTACCGCGAGGCAGGACAGAATCAGCAGCAGGAGGCAGGGCAGATCACCCTTGCTCGCTTTGTCAATCCGGCAGGACTTACCTCCATTGGCAAGAATCTCTTCGTTGTGTCCGATGCTTCGGGCGAGGCGATCGAGTCGAATCCCGGCGTGGATGGTGCGGGTACGCTCACACAGGGAACCCTTGAGATGAGCAATGTGCAGATCGTTGAGGAAATGGTTGAGATGATCGTCTCCCAGCGTGCCTACGAGTCCAACTCGAAGGCGATCACGACATCGGATTCGATGCTCGAGATTGCGAACTCACTCAAGCGTTGAGCTTTCAAAGACGTACGATTACAGCCATTCTATGCCTATGGAGTGGCTTATTCGCTTTTCTGTGGGCGGGTACAGCAGAGACCTTTGCCTACAATCCTGCCCAGGGCGATCAGTTCCCCACCATTCTGTCCTCGGCGCAGCTCTCTGCACTCGCAGAGCAGAAGATCGAGGAGAAGCTTGCCGGGATCGGCGAGACGCGGCGGCATGAGCTGCGCCTGCAGCGTGTGGCGTCGACGATGCACCTCCCTGCGGGCGAGGTAACAGCGGTTGTCGAGTTCCCCCGCGGGCTGCCCTATGGACGGGAGTTCCCGGCGGTATTTACCATCTACATCGATGGCGTCATGCATCGGAAGGCGACGAGCTACTATCGGCTGACCGTCTATGACCGCGTGCTCGTGGCGATGACGGACATTCGTGCGGAGGAGGCAATCTCTCCCGCAAATGCGCGCATCGAGGAACGGGCGGTGGATACCCTGCCCGAATTGACGCTCACTGATTTTGCACGTGTGGATGGTCGTGTTGCGGGGCGTTACATTCGCAAGGATGTGACGATCACACCCTCGCTGCTTGCGATGCCGCTCGTCATACGTGCAGGCAATCCCGTGGAGCTCGTTCTGGATGCAAATGGCATCGTGATTCGCGCTGAGGGCGTGGCGCTCGAGCCGGGACGCATCGACTACACGATCCGCGTACGCAATGTGAGCTCTGGTAAAATCCTGCTCGGCAAGGTGATTGATGCGCACACGGTTCAGGTCATCGGATGAAATTTTCCCTCAATTTTCCATAAGGAGTTCGATATGAGTAAACAAAAATGGCTCGCAGGCGTGCTCGCCGCCGCACTCTGCACGGCAAGTCTCGCTCCCACTGTCTCGGCAGAATCCCTGTGGAATAATCCGAGCGGACATCCAACGAAGAGTCCGTTTTCCGATCATCGGGCGACGGGCATCGGGGACATCGTCACCATCGTCATCAGTGAGACAACAACGACTTCGGCAACGCGGAACTCCTCGAATGAGAAGAGCGGGTCGGTCAGTATTGGTGCAGGGCTTGGTATTTTCGACTTCCTGCAGGCCGCATCTGCAAACGGCTCGGACAAGTTCAGCGCCAAGGGCTCTGCCTCCTCCTCGAACCGCGTTGCGGGCAATGTCACTGTGACAGTGGTGGATGTCATGCCGAACGGCAATTTCGTCCTCGAGGGCACACAGTCCATTTGGCAGAACCGCAACGAGCACAAGATTGTCTTCCGCGGCACCTGTCGTCCCGAGGACATCTCGAGTTCAAATACGATCCTCTCGACGCGTGTGGCTGATGCGACGGTGCGCTTCGACGGGAAGGGCCCCTTGAACGCAAAGCAGCGGCAGGGCATCCTGACCCAGATCTTCAACATTCTGTTCTGACGGGAGGCGCTTTTTATGAAGAAATTGGGCATCCTTCTGCTCCTCCTTGGACTTGTGGTCGGAACACTGCCGGGAATTGCTTCGGCGGATTCCGCTGTGACGCGAATCAAGGATATCTCCAAGGTGCAGGGTGTGCGCTCCAACCAGCTCATGGGCTACGGTCTCGTCGTCGGTCTGGACGGCACGGGCGACGGCTCAAGCTCGGGGGAGACGGTACAGTCCATTGCAAATATGCTGACCACCTACGGCATCACGGTCAACAGCAGCTCGATCAAGCTGAAGAACGTCGCGGCGGTCATGGTGACGGCGACTCTGCCGCCGTTCGTGCGCGAGGGGGACAGCCTCGACGTGACCGTCTCCTCGATTGGTGATGCGAAGAGTCTGCGCGGCGGTACGCTGCTCCAGACCCCGCTGCGTGCGGGCAACGGCGAGGTCTATGTCGTTGCGCAGGGCGCGGTCTCTACGGGCGGCTTTGCCGCGGCGGGCGGCGGTAGCAGCATGACGAAGGCGTTCCCGACGGTCGGCATTGCTGTGAACGGCGGCATTGTCGAGCGTACGGTGGAGGACGATGGGATTGGTGCGAACGGGCAGCTTTCCCTTTCGCTTGCACGCCCTGACTTTACGACAGCGACGCGGGTCGCGGGGGCGATCAACGCGCAGTATGGCAGTATCGCACAGGCAAGCAATCCCGGACGCGTGGATGTGGCGATTCCGTCCTATTTCCGCGGGAACGTGGTCGGCTTTGTTGCCTCAATCGAAGAGCTGCCCGTCCGCCCCGACAATATGGCGCGTGTCATTGTGAACGAGCGCACGGGGACGATCATCACGGGCGGCGATGTCTCTGTCGATACCGTTGCAATCACGCAGGGCGGGCTGACGATCCGCATTCAGGGGGCGACAGAGGTCTCGCAGCCGGGACCGTTCAGCTATGGAAATACGGTCGTCACGCAGGATGCCGATGTCGAAGTGAACGATATAAAGGGAAATACGATCATCCTACCCGCAACGACCAATATCAGCGACATTGTGGGCGCACTCAACACCGTGGGAGCGAATCCACGTGAGATCATCTCCATCTTGCAGGCGATGAAGGCGGCAGGGGCACTGCACGCCGAACTCGATATAGTTTAAGGAGGTAGCCTATGACGATTCAGCCAATTGGCGACAACGCACTTTTGGGCGGTGCCGCACGGCCCTCCTACGATGCGGCGCGCATGAGCGCTGAGAGCAAATCCTTTCAGGCGACGCTTGACGAGCTGCAGCGCAAGGCTGCGGCAGCACCTGAGACAGAGGAGACGGGTTACGTCCCGAAGAATCCAATGAGCGCCGAGGAGCGTGAGGCGAAGAAGTTACGTGAGGCGTGCGAGGGCTTCGAGGCAATGTTTCTCAGCATGATGTATAAGCAGATGCGTGCGACTGTGCCAGAGGGCGGGCTCTTTGGAAAAAAGTCCAATGCGCTTGAGATCTTCGAGGATATGCGCGATACGGAGATGATGAATGCGGCGGCGAAGAGCGGCGGCATCGGCATTGCGGATATGATGTATAAGCAGTTGACCATCAAGACCAGATGAGATATAATGCATACTTATAAGGGGATGCTGCCGGCGCAGCCTCCCCTTTTCTATTATTTGTAGTAAAAGTTCCTTAGTTTGGAGTGTTTATGCGTATTTTAAAGAAAATCCTTGTGCTTCTGGCGGCGCTGCTCTTGACGGCGTCCTCCTATGCGTGGGCAGCGGAGCTGAACGATCTGCGCACGTCGAGTACGGCGGAGCGCGATCGGCTCGTCTTTGACTTTTCAGAGATGCCCATCTATCATGTCAGCCTTTCCGAGGATGGGCGCGAGTTGACCTTTGATTTTGCAGATGCGGATGTGGCGGCGTTTAAACGAGCTTCTGTGCACACAAAGCGCATTGACTCCGTCTCCTATGCGACGCGCAGCGGGCATTTTTATGTGACGGTCACGATGGCGAAGGGCATGAAGTATGCACTTGGCAATCTGATGAATCCTGCGCGTGTTTTTCTCGATGTGTCACCTGCGGGAGCGAATCCGTCGAAGACGACGCCCGCCGAACCTCCCGTAAAGCTGTCGACGCAGCCAAAGCCCGGAGAAGCTGCGGAAGAGGAGCCGAAGAAGCCCGCGCTTCCAATTCTGAAGGAAGAAACGATTGCGCCGGGGCTTATGCAGCGCACGTACATTTACGAAGATGAGGACGGGCAGGTGACTTCGTACTTCGTTGAGGCAGATCCCGCGCAGTACAGTGTTCGCCCCGCGCTCGCGCGCGGCATCATCCCGGGGCGGCAGACCGTAACGGGGATTGCGCGCGATACGAATGCGGTGGCGGCGATCAATGCCTCCTACTTTGCGGCAAACGGCGTGATCCTCGGCGTGACGAAGATCGATGGTACGATTGTCGGGACGACCTACTACGATCGCAGCGCATTCGGCGTGATGCCCGACGGCTCCTTTGTATTCGGCACGGTTTCCTACAACGGCACGGTGAAGATCGATCAGGTGACCCTGCCCGTCTCGGGGGTCAACGCCGAGCGCGGTGAGAATGGACTCATCATTTACAACCGCGCCTACGGCAGAACGACGGGGACAAATCCGTACGGCTTGGAATATGTGGTTCGTGGCGGGCGTGTGGCGGAGATCAATACGAATGATTCGGTGATCCCTTCGGATGGTTATGTCGTTTCCGTGCACGGCTCCTCGATGGATGCGTTCGCTGCAGCGGGGTCGCGTGTCGGTGATCCGACCGTGCTCAGCGAGGAGACGGGGGCGATGTGGGATCGTGCCGTGCAGATCGTCGGTGCGGGCCCGCGTCTTGTCGAAAACGGGCGCGTGCACGTGACGGCGGGTGAGGAGCAGTTCCCAGGGGACATCCGCTACGGACGCGCACCGCGCAGTGCCGTTGGCGTCACATCGGGCGGCAAGATTGTCTTTGCCGTGGTTGACGGGCGGCAGTCGCACAGCCACGGGCTGACGCTGACGGAGTTTGCCGAGTTGCTTGTGAAATTCAAGGTGCAGAATGCAATCAATCTCGACGGCGGCGGCTCCTCTGCACTTTACGTCAAAAATGAGATCGTGAACGCGCCCTCGGACGGATCGGAGCGCGCGGTCGGCAGTGCTCTAATTTTGCAGAAGCGATGATTTTCCCGCAGATGAGAGAGTCATGAAATAATTTTGACGGTCTGGGCGCAATATGATAGAATGTGTGGAGGTTTACGTGATCGAAGAAAGTAGACGGTGCTCTTCCATGAGCCCAATGTAGGTGATACGACGTTGAAGAACGACATGTTTGATGTCATACAGGCGGATCTCGAGGAATTTGAACCTGCGCTTGCAGAATCCATTATCTCCGAGACCTCTCTTATAACAGATGTGGGAGTACATCTCGTCTCCTCTGGTGGGAAGCGCTTGCGTCCCGCCCTCTTTCTGCTTGCGGCGCGCGGCGGTGCGGCATTTGACCGTGCACGCGCCATGCCCGTTGCCGTTGCACTCGAGCTGATTCATACGGCATCCCTCGTGCACGACGATGTCATCGACGAGGCAGATACGCGGCGCGGTGCGGCGACGACGAATGCGAAATGGGGCAATCAGGTCGCCATTCTGAGCGGCGATTATCTTTTTGCGCGTGCGTTCAAACTCGTTGCGGAGGCGGGCTATGATTCCTCGGTCTACGTCAAGCTCGCGCAGCTCGTCTGTACGCTGAGCGAGGGTGAGATTCTCCAAGATCACACAGCCTATCAAGTGCCCGCGAGCGAGGATGCGTACTATGAGCGCATCCGCAAAAAGACGGCGGACTTCCTTGAGATCTGCTGTGAACTCGGCGGCGTGATCGGCGGCATGAGTGCGGCAGATACGGAGCGCATGGCGCTCTATGGGCATGCCATCGGCATGGCGTTCCAGATCACGGACGATCTGCTCGACTATCGGCAGACCTCGGAGGATATCGGAAAGCCCGCAGGGCATGACCTCGCGCAGGGCTTCGTGACACTGCCCGTCATCCGCGCGCTCGAAGTGTTGGACGAGGCGGGACGTGCCGAACTCACGGCACTCATTACGAACCCGAAAATGACAGAAGCGGAGGTTGCGCGTGCGCTCGAAATCGTCCGCACGACGGACGGCCTCGACTATGCGCAAGAGAAGGCGGATGCATATCTCGCGCGTGCAAAGGACGCACTGCCGGACTCGCTTGACGAGAGGATTCGCGAGACCTGTCTGATGGCGGCGGATTTTGTCGGACGGCGCGAGTTCTAATTATGTGTCGAAAAATATTTTAGGAGAGAACATGGCGCAGCCATAAGAAGGAGTCAATATGTTTGGAATCGGCGTACCCGAACTGATCTTGATACTGGTCGTGGGACTCATCGTCTTTGGCCCCGGCAAGCTCCCCGAGATGGGGCGCTCGCTCGGCAAGGGCATCCGCGAGTTCCGCAAGGCATCGAACGCCTTGACGGCGGCAATCAACGCACCTGAGCCGCCGCCCGCACCGCCTGTAGCTACACCTGCGGCGCAGCCCGCAGCACAGCCAGCTGCCGCCCCGACTGAGGCACAGGCAGCACCCGCTGCACCCACGGCAACGCCCACAGCGGAAACCGCTGCGGCGGCAGTCGCGGCGCATGCAGCGGAGCAGAGTGGAGCGGACAACAAGGTGTAATCGTAGCGTGTAAGATTAACGCCGTGCATGTCCCGTAGCGAACCCTAGTGAAGTAATCGAGAAAAGCGTGCGGTATGCCCCGACGGATTTCTACCGTTCAAGCGAAGCGCGTTTGAAATCCGTCGCTATTTGAGCATACAAGCACGCGGTCGATTACGCAACGAGGTGTTCGCGAGGGACTTGCACAAGCATCATAAATGAGTGAATTATCATTTTAGGAGGTTCTTATGTTTGGTCTGGGAGTTCCCGAACTCGTACTCATCCTCATCATCGGCCTTGTGATCTTCGGCCCTGGCCGCCTGCCCGACATCGGCAAGGCGCTCGGCAAGAGCATCAAGGAATTCAAATCGGCAAACAACGAGTCGCCGCAGGATGCCCGTGCGGAGATCAACGTCACCGCAGAGGCAAAGCAGATCGAGGACGGCGAGAAAAAAGAGGCGAAGAGCTGATCCATGGCGGAGGAATCGAAAACCCCTGCGTCGGAGCAGGATGGGGGTGCAGGCGGGGAGCAGCCCATTCCCGCTCCCGCTGAAAATCCGCCCGTGACGCCGCCCACCCCGCAGACGGAAACGCAGGGCGCGGACTCCGCAGCTGTGGATGACGACGGCAGCATGACGCTGATTGCGCATCTCACGGAGCTGCGCTCGCGTCTCATCAAATGTCTCCTCGCCGTCGCCGTCGGCTCGGGCGTCGGATACTACTTCATCGACGACATCATGCACTATCTGACCGTGCCGGTCGGAAAGCTCTACTATATGCAGCCCGCAGAGGCGTTCTTCACCTACATCAAGATCGCCGTCGTCGTGGGCTTTCTTCTCGCGCTGCCCGTGATATTCTATCACGTCTGGCGGTTCTTCCTGCCCGCACTCACGCCGGCGGAGCGCCTTGTGCTCGGCATCATCGTGCCCGTCTCGGTCATCCTCTTCTTTCTCGGGCTGGCGTTCTCGTTCTTCCTCGTCTTCCCTGCGGCAATCATGTTCTTCAAGGGCTTCGGCAACGAGGAGCTCGAGGCGCTCTTCTCTGTGAACCGCTACTTTGAGTTCGTCATCATGTTCGTCCTGCCGTTCGGCTTCGTCTTCGAGCTGCCACTTGTCATCACGATTCTCGGCAAGATGGGCATCATCACGTCCGCATTCCTACGGAAATACGCCCGCATCGTCATCTTCCTGTCGTTTGTCATCGCTGCCATCATCTCGCCGACACCCGACGTGTTCACGCAGTCGATGATCGCCCTGCCGATGATACTGCTCTACGGCGTGGGCTATCTGATCGTGAGATTCATACTGAGAAAATAATCTAGGAGGGAAAATCTTGGCATATAAGGATCTGCGCGAATACATCGCCGCGCTCGAGGAGCGCGGACTCCTCAAACGCATTACGGCGGAGGTCGACCCCGAACTCGAAATCACCGAGATCACCGACCGCATCTCGAAACTGGAGGGGGTGAAGAATGTCGCCCTCCTCTTCGAGAATGTCAAGGGCTCAAAGATGCCCGTGCTTATGAACGCGTTCGGCAGCTACGAGCGTATGTCGCTCGCCTTTGGCGTGGAGAAGCTCGATGACATCGCGGACGAACTCACGGAGATCCTGAAGATCCCGCACATCTCCCTTCAGAACAAGATGAACCTCATGACGCTCATTCCGATGGCACGCAAGGCGATCAACTTTCCGAAATACGTGAAGAATGCGCCCTGCCAGGAGGTCATCGAGACGGAGAATCCGAACCTCGACGAGATCCCTATTTTGAAATGCTGGCCTGACGATGGCGGCCCGTTTGTGACCCTGCCACTCGTCTTTACGAAGAACCCTGCGACGGGCAAGCGCAACGTCGGCATGTATCGTCTGCAAAAATACGACAGCCGCACGACGGGCATGCACTGGCACATCCACAAGAACGGCGCGGAGAACTTCCGCGACATGAAGGCGCGCGGCGGACAGCGCATCGAGGCGGCGGTCGCCATCGGCACCGACCCCGTCGTCACCTATGCAGCGACGGCGCCGCTCCCGCGCGACATCGACGAGATGGTCTTTGCGGGCTTCCTGCGGCACAAATCCGTCGAGATGGTCAAGTGCATCACGGTCGATCTCGAGGTGCCCGCGACGGCGGAGATCATCCTCGAGGGCTACGTCGATACGAACGAGATGCGCCGCGAGGGGCCGTTCGGCGACCACACGGGCTACTACTCGCTCGCGGACGATTATCCCGTCTTTCACATTACGGCGATCACGCATCGCAAGGATGCAATCTACTCTGCGACGGTTGTCGGCAAGCCGCCGATGGAGGACTGCTTCCTCGCGAAGGCGACGGAGCGCATCTTCCTGCCGCTCCTCAAGCAGATGCTCCCCGAGGTCATCGACGTGAATATGCCGCTCGAGGGCGTATTCCACGACTGCATTGTCGTCTCCATCAAGAAGCAGTTCCCGATGCACGCGCGCAAGGTCATGCATGCGCTCTGGGGCATGGGGCAGATGATGAACGTGAAGATGATTATTGTCGTGGATGCGCACGTCAATGTGCAGGACATGAAGGAAGTCTGGTGGCGCGTCTTCAACAACATCGACGCGAAATACGACCTCGAGATCGTGCAGGGACCTCTCGATGTGCTCGATCACTCCTCGCCGATGGCGAAGTGGGGCTCGAAGCTCGGCATCGACGCGACGAAGACGTGGCCGGAGGAAGGTCATACGCGTGAGTGGCCCGATGAGATCGAGATGTCCGAGGAGATTGTAAAGCGCGTTGACGCGCGGTGGAAGGAGTTCGGTCTGGATTGAGCTGGTGGATGGAGCGCCTGCGGGCGCACATGAACAATACCGCCTTTCACCATACGGTGTTCTCCCTGCCGTTTGCCCTAATGGGGGCGCTGCTCGCGGCAGGGGGCAATCCCCCGCTCGGCGAGCTCGGTTGGATCGTGCTCGCCATCACGGCGGCGCGCTCGGCGGCGCTTGCACTCGACAATCTCGCCGATCTGAAATACGATAAGCAGCAGCCCCGCCTCGCCTATCGTGCGATGGTGCAGGGGCGCGTGACAAAGAAGGAGGCGCTCGTCTTTATAGGCGTGTGCCTCCTTGTGCTTGTATTTGCGGTCTTGCAGCTGAATCCCGTCTGCATCCGACTTTTGCCGTTTGCGGCTGTGCCCTTTCTCATCTATCCGTATATGAAGCGCGTGACAGGCTGGGTGCACATCTTCCTCGGCATCGCCATCGGCATGGCACCGACGGGCGGCTGGGTGGCGATCAGCGGCAAAGTTGAGCTGCCGACGGTCGTGCTCTTCATCGCAGTTGCACTCTGGATTGCGGCGTTCGACGCGATGTACGGCGCACAGGATGAGGAGTTCGACCGCAGTCAGGGACTCCACTCCCTCGCGGTCACATTCGGTGCGCATGGTGCATTCCAACTTGCGCGCGCCATGCATATTTTTTCGATCCTTCTCTTTATTGCACTCGGCATGATAATGCACCTCGCATTTCCCTACTACATCGGCGTCGGCATTGCGGCGGGGACGCTCGTCTATCAGCACCGCATTGCGAGCCCGACGGATTTTTCGCGCGTGACGCAGATGTATTTCATGCGGAACGGGATTGTGTCGATTGCGATTTTTGTCTTTACGTGGATCAGCTATTTGGTATAAAGGAGAGCATATGGCACGCATTTTATACGGGAAAGAATTCGCCGGGCGCATCAAGGCGAGCGCGGAGCACGGGGCTCTTCTCCTGCGTGAACGCGGCATCCATCCGCGCCTTGCCGTCATCATTGTAGGCAATGATCCTGCATCCGAGGTCTATGTCCGCAACAAGCAGAAGACCTGTGCGGAGCTGGATATTCTCTCAGATCATATTGCCCTGCCCGCAGAGACGACGCGGGGGGAACTGCTTGCCCGCATCGATGCGCTGAACGCGGATGTCTTGGTGCACGGTATTCTCGTGCAGCTGCCGTTGCCCGCCGCGCTCGCAGCGCACGAGGATGAGATCCTCAGCCGCATCGATCCCCGCAAGGATGTGGACGGATTCCATCCCATGAACGTCGGGCATCTCTCGATCGGTGCACCGGGGCTGCGTCCCTGCACGCCTGCAGGCTGCATCCGTATGCTCGAGTATGCGGGCATCCCCATTGAGGGGAAGCATGCCGTCATCATCGGGCGCAGCAATATCGTCGGCAAGCCGATGGGGATGCTCCTTTTGGAGCGTCACGCCACCGTCACGCTTTGCCACTCGCGGACGGAGAACCTCGCCGAGATCGCGCGCGAGGCGGACATCCTCGTTGCGGCGGTCGGACAGCCGCACTTCGTCACAACGGATATGGTGAAGCCCGGCGCGACGGTGATCGACGTCGGCATCAATCGCATTGCGCCGAAGAAGCTGGTCGGGGACGTCGACTTCGAGGCGGTCGAGAAGGTCGCGGGTGCGATCACACCCGTACCGGGCGGCGTGGGACTTCTGACGGTTGCAATGCTGATGGAGAACGTCGTGCAGGCGGCAGCGGCGCAGACGGCATAGGGGAGGAGCAGAGCATGATGAAATCGGATGTAGAGATTGCACGCGCGGCGCGGCTGCGCCCCATCGCGGAGATTGCAAAGACGCTTGGCATTGCCGAGGAACATATCGAACCCTATGGACGCTATAAGGCGAAGCTGACGCCCGAGGCACTTGCGGGCGCAGAGAAGAACGGGAAGCTTATCCTCGTCACGGCGATCAACCCGACCCCTGCGGGCGAGGGCAAGACAACGACGAGTGTCGGGCTTGCCGACGCACTTCATCAGCAGGGCAAAAAAACCGTCGTCGCCCTGCGCGAACCGTCGCTCGGCCCGTGTTTCGGCATGAAGGGCGGCGCGGCGGGCGGCGGCTATGCGCAGGTTGTGCCAATGGAGGACATCAACCTCCACTTCACGGGGGACTTCCACGCGATTACAACGGCGCACAACCTCCTCGCCGCGCTCATAGACAACCACATTTTTCAGGGCAATGCGCTCGACCTTGACGTGAACCGCATTGTGTGGAAGCGCGTCCTCGACATCAACGACCGCGCCTTGCGCCACGTTGTCACGGGGCTCGGCGGACGCGTCCACGGCATCCCGCGCGAGTCGGGCTTCGACATCACGGTCGCCTCGGAGATGATGGCGATCCTCTGCCTTGCAGACGGACTTGCGGACATGAAGCGTCGCCTTGGACGCATCCTCATCGGCTACACGCGCGGCGGGTGTCCCGTGCACGCGGAGGAACTGGGGGCGACGGGCGCATTGACACTCCTCTTCAAGGACGCCATCAAGCCGAACCTCGTGCAGACCATCGAGGGCACCCCCGCGCTCATCCATGGCGGTCCGTTTGCGAACATTGCGCACGGCTGCAGCAGCGTCATGGCAACGAAGTACGCGCTGAAATGCGCCGACTACGTCGTCACCGAGGCGGGCTTCGGCGCAGATCTCGGCGCGGAGAAATTCTTTGACATCAAGTGCCGCCTTGCGGGGCTGAAGCCCGATGCCGTCGTCATCGTCGCCACCGTGCGTGCGCTCAAGATGAACGGCGGCGTGCCGAAGGACGCACTTGGCACGGAGAATTTGGATGCCCTTAAAAAAGGCGCGGCGAATCTCGAAAAACACATCGAGAACATCGGCAAGTTCGGTGTGCCTGCCGTCGTTGCCGTCAACGTGTTTCCGACGGATACCGAGGCGGAGCTCCTCCTCCTCGAAGAACTCTGTGCGCGGCTCGGTGCGAAGTGTGCACGCTCCGAGGTCTGGGCAAAGGGCGGCGCGGGCGGTCTCGCACTCGCGGATGCGGTGGAGGAGGCGATTGCAAAGCCCTCGAACTTCCACCCGATCTACGACGAGAAGAAGAGCATTGCGGAGAAGATCGAGATGATTGCACGCGAGATCTACGGCGCGGACGGCGCGGACTTCACACCCGAGGCGAAAAAACAACTGGCGGAGATGGAGACGCTCGGCATGACGGAGACGCCCGTCTGCATGGCAAAGACGCAGTACTCCTTCTCGGATAATCCCGCCCTCCTCGGACGCCCGACGGGCTTCCGCATCACCGTGCGCGAGCTGCGTGCGTCTTGCGGCGCGGGCTTTGTCGTCGCGCTCACGGGCAACATCCTCACCATGCCGGGACTGCCGAAGGTGCCGGCGGCAATGGGCATGGACATCACTGAGGATGGGGTGATTACGGGGCTGTTCTGACTTAAAAAGCGCCGGCAGAAGGGGGGGAGGAGTGTTGGACGTGGATGTAGAGGAACGCTTTCAGCTCCTGTGTGCACAGGGATTTCATGAAGAAGCCTGTGTCTTAGCTCGGGACTACATTGCCTGTGATGAGAAAAAACAGAATCTTGATACAGCATATAGAATGCGCATTCTGCTCGGTGAAACTTTGCTGAGCCTGTCTGTCGACTCCTGTGATGTAAATGCTTATGTAGAAGCGATTCATCTTTTGATGCAGGCCTACAACGAGCGAGGCAACGAAGATCTGTATCATTTCTTATACACGATTTCCTGTGCGCCAAACGAAGAGTTGATGCGTACGACCTATGCTTCAAATCGGTCCGCTTTTTCGTCAATTGAGCATTTCCCTCCGTTGTCCGACTATGAACAATTGCCGATCAGATTCTTTCGCCTGACAGATGATTACAGTGTGATTTTTGATAAAGACCAGAAACGTTTTCTTCTCAATGTGGAGGAAAGCAGTCTGCAGATTTTGTACCGTGATCTGGTTTTAAATGATGCTTTGCATGAGAACATTGCACTTTGCGAGGAGCGGCTTTCTCGTGCTGATCAAGACAGCAAGATACAAGAACTTGGCAGGCAGCTCATGGAGGCGGTTCATAACAGCAATTTTTGTGCAGAGATGGGGGCATGCGCTGAGACCTACAAGCGTATATGCCCCTATGGAGAGATGTACGAAGTTTTTCGTGCGGAGGAAGCTCTTGCACATGGAGATGCAGAGGCTGCTATTCGATATGGTGAAGCAGCCTATGAAAAACGTAAGATGAGCCGGGTCGTGTATGACCTGTTGTATCGTATATATAAGCAGTCAGGGCAGATGGATCGTGCATTGCTGTTTATGATTCTTCCGCAAGGAAACGCCCACATATCTTTTACGAATGACCCGGAGGAAATGGCGAAATGGCTGCGTGCAATCAAAATTGCAACAACAGGCGCTCAATTTGCTCCTTTTATTACAGATACAAGGCAGACAGACCATGGAATGAAATCGGTGCTCTGTATAGATTTGTGCGAGGAGTTGCCGCGGTTTTCTGAGTCAATGCCGCGTTACAGGACAGGAATCTATAATCCATATGGGCAAATGTACATCAAGAGTAAAGTAATTGAGCTCATGAATACTGCCACAGAGCAGGACAACTTATTAATTTTTAACGATTTTGTTTTTGATGTTGTGAAAGCGGAAGAGGCATCTGAGTTTCGTGCAGCGCCGGTAGCGTCTGCTCCTGTACTCATTCCTATTGCGGCTAAGCAGTCGCATCAGATGATACGTTTCCGTACTGCAGCTTTGGATCGCACTCGAATGTTCAGTAAGGGGGAGCTCAATTTTTACCGTGTTGAGGAGGCGGTGGCCTTTCAGTCGGCCACTCCGTTTATTGTAGGAGAACCGATCATACTCCAACATAGACCTCAGTGCAGAAAGCTTGTATTGAGCATCCTTGCGGATGGTCTCAGCTGGAAGGGGATAGATAGGGAAGCGCCAACACTTGTCCCCAACATCCTGAAATTCTTTTCCAAGGGGATCATTTTTGACCATCATTTTTCTACTGCAGAGTATACGTATCCAGCACTGGCGACGATCGAGACAGGGCTGTATCAGCATAAGACCCAGATTGCAAAGCCGGGCATTCCGCTTGCTCTCGATCCATCCTATGTGACGATATCTGAACAAATGAAGAACCTTGGATACTACTGCACGAACATTCAAGGAGATGGGGAAGGCATCTATAATGGCGTGACACGCGGCTATGACCGGCTCATCGTGAACCATTGGATGCTGCGGGCAACGGATGGGGTTGAGCGCACGATTCGTCATCTCGAAACCTTTGACGAATGCGATAACTTCCTTTTCATGCACTTTGCGGATACACATCCGTACAATGCGGATGTCAGCACGCCGGCCTATGCGTCAACCCATCTTCCCTTATCGGATGTATTACAGAACCAGGATAGGAGCGCCTCTGTATTTTTGAAGCCGAATCCGTTGAGCAAGTATGTGAATCACGGTGAAATTGCAGCTGTGGACCGGCAGCTTGGCTATCTCTTTGACTATCTCACCTCACACTACGACGACGATGAGTACATTGTTATGCTCTATTCCGACCACGGAACATCGGTGCATGCACGCAGCCCGTATCTCCTGAGCGAGGAGCAGACGGGCGCGGCATTGATGGCGCGCGGCGCAGGCGTGCCGGCGCTTGGACGCGTAGATGAGCTGACGAGCTCCGTAGATATCTACAAGATTCTCGGGAAGCTCGCGGGCTATCCGATCGACGCGGCATATCTCGACGGCAATCTGCCCGAGGCATTTGGAGGTCAGCGGAGGGAGTATACGGTCAGCAACTCGATT
>ERZ772917.861-NODE-861-length-19922-cov-5.545226_pt1 | contig 19922 bp, 24 predicted proteins | sample MGYA00511187_ERZ772917 | MGnify/ENA primary metagenome ERZ772917 (study PRJEB29015, sample SAMEA2737925) | human oral metagenome | biome: human oral; feature: human-associated habitat; material: dental | place: China | collected 2012 ... | reverse complement strand
TTTTCAATCGACAAAAACCGTAAGTGATAGAAATGTAAAAGATTTGTAATCCGATCCCCCTTGGAAAGACGTCTTCTTTTTGGTATCATAAGACAACGGAGGATGCCATGAAATTTGAAAAGATAGAACGAGCTTACAACTTGATTTTAGAAAATGTGCAAAATATCCAAAATGCTCTGGCAACCAATTTTTACGATGCCTTGATTGAGCAGAATGGGATCTATCTGGACGGGGATACCGATTTACAAGAAATTCTGAAAAATAACGAGAAGCTTCGCGCTTTGCATTTGACTAAGGAAGAGTGGCGTCGGGCCTATCAGTTTATTTTTATGAAGGCCTCTCAAACAGAGCCGCTTCAAGCCAATCATCAATTCACGCCTGATTCGATCGGTTTGTTGATTAGTTTTTTGATTGACCAGCTGGCAAAAGGTGAAAAGGTCGATCTTCTCGAAATTGGAAGCGGTATGGGAAATCTGGCTGAGACCATTCTCAATCATACTCAAAAAAATATTGATTATCTAGGTTTGGAAATTGACGATTTACTGATTGATTTGTCCGCTAGCATTGCTGAGGTCATGAATTCCAAGGCACATTTTGCCCAAGGTGATGCTGTGCGGCCTCAGGTTCTGAAAGAAAGTGATCTGATTATCAGTGATTTGCCAGTGGGCTATTATCCAGATGATGCAGTTGCAGACCGTTATGAGGTTGCCAGTCCAGAAGAGCATACCTACGCCCATCATCTCTTGATCGAGCAGTCGCTGAAATATTTGAAGCCGGGAGGCTATGCTATCTTTCTCGCACCAAATGATCTGCTGACGAGTAAGCAAAGTCACTTGTTTAAAAAATGGTTGCTTTCCAAAGCCCAGCTTTTTGCGATGATTGTCCTACCAGAAACTATTTTCTCAAGCAGTCAGCATGCCAAGACACTTTTTGTCTTAAGGAAACAAGAAGAGACAGACATTCAGCCTTTTATCTATCTCCTACAGGATTTGCAGAGCCAGAATGAGATTTTGAAATTTCGGGAAAGTTTTCAAAACTGGCGCAAAGATAGTGAAATTTAAACAAATTTTTGATATAATAGGTTTGAAAACGCTTAAAGAGGTGACGAAATGTCAAAAACTATTTCTATTAATGCTGGAAGTTCGAGTTTGAAATGGCAGCTTTATTTGATGCCAGAAGAAGAAGTGCTCGCAAAAGGCCTGATTGAACGGATCGGTCTCAAGGATTCTATCTCTACAGTAAAATTTAACGGCCGATCAGAAAAGCAAATTTTAGATATTGCTGACCATACTCAGGCTGTGAAAATCCTATTAGATGACTTGATGCGCTTTGATATTATCCAGTCTTATGATGAAATTACAGGTGTTGGCCACCGTGTCGTGGCAGGTGGGGAATATTTCAAGGAATCAGCTCTGGTAGATGAAGAAGTCATTGAAAAAGTCGAAGAATTAGCTCTTTTGGCTCCTCTTCATAATGGAGCAAATGCTGCTGGAATCCGTGCTTTCAAAGAAATCTTGCCTGATATTACCAGCGTCGTGGTTTTTGATACTTCTTTCCACACAACGATGCCAGAAAAGGCTTATCGTTACCCGTTGCCAACGAAATATTATACTGAAAACAAGGTTCGGAAATATGGGGCGCATGGTACCAGCCATGAATATGTAGCCCACGAAGCTGCGAAAGTATTGGGTAAACCGATTGAAGAATTAAAACTGATTACTTGCCATATCGGGAATGGAGCTTCTATCACAGCAGTTGATAAGGGAATTTCAGTAGATACTTCTATGGGATTCACTCCGCTTGGTGGTATTATGATGGGAACGCGCACGGGGGATATTGATCCAGCGATTATTCCATATTTAATACAACATACAGATGATTTTAATACGCCGGAGGACATCAGTCGTATCCTGAATCGCGAATCTGGACTTTTGGGCGTTTCTGAAAGATCAAGTGATATGCGGGATATTCATGCGGCGATGCGTGCAGGTGATGAGAAAGCTCAGTTGGCCAATGAGATCTTTGTAGATCGAATCCAGAAATATATTGGCCAATACTTAGCGGTTTTAAATGGAGCAGATGCAATCATCTTTACAGCTGGGATTGGCGAAAACTCTGTAACGATTCGTCGAATGGTTATCGAAGGAATTTCTTGGTTTGGCTGCGATGTCGATCCCGAAAAGAATGTCTTTGGTGCAACAGGAGACATCTCAACAGAAGCTGCTAAAGTAAGGGTTCTGGTCATTCCGACAGATGAAGAATTGGTCATTGCCCGTGATGTAGAACGTTTTAAGAATCAATAATCAACCACAAAGCCCTCACTAGGATTATAGGCCTAATGAGGGCTTTTGATTTGTTTTCATCCGTTTGCAAGTGATTGCGTAGCAATCATGGACATCTGTCTCACTTGCTTTTAGTAACATATTTAGAAATTAGCTGTACAGGATGGAAAATTTTCGCTATACTAAGAAAATAGGAGGAAAGTATGAAAAGTTTTTTGAAAAAAATAGAATATAGTTTACTTGTTTTGTTTGTGGCTTTGCAAACTCAGGTTCCTTTTGTGGTGATTCAACAGTTCAAAGAAGGAGGGAAAGGTTTTTCAATGGGGCAGACCTTGCTTGTCTTGATGATTTATTTGCTCATTATCTTTTATGCCCTACGAATGGCCAAGAAGGAGGCCTTGCTGACCTTAGATTTTCGATTTTTCAAATGGTCATCAGTCGGCTGGCTGGCTCTGTCTTATCTGATGACTTTTGGGGTTAGTATTTTGGCAGTGATTATTTTGATTTTAGAAGGTCAGCTTTCAGGAACGACAGCCAATCAAGCTGCTTTAGAAGGTTTATTTCAGCATATGCCAGTTGTTTTGGTTGTTGTGGGAGCTGTCTTTTCAGCACCGATTTTAGAGGAAATTATTTTCCGTGGCTTGATTCCGAAAAAGTTATTTCCTAAGCATGATGTGATTGGTTTGGTGGTCGGCTCAGTTCTTTTTGGCCTTTTCCACGGTCCGACCAATATTGGCAGTTTTGTCCTTTATGCTGGTATGGGTGGAGTTCTGGCATTTGTTGTTTATAAGACTAAGCGTCTGGAAATGGGGATTTTAGCCCATATGTTGCGTAATGGCCTCGCTATCCTAATCATGTTGGCCATGAAGCGCTAATGATAGTCAGTTGAGAGATGAAGAGGTCATTTTTGGCCTCTTTTTGACCTTTTAGGGTTAAAAAGTGTTTTTTTAGGATAGACAGCTAAGATGCTAATCCTTTTTCATTATAATTAAAGTTATAGTTCAGCTTTAGGGAGTGAAAGGGAGATTATGCTCAGATTACAAAAAATGATTCAAATTTTATTAGTGGCGATGTTGACTCAAGCAAGCTTGCTGCTTTTGGCCCAACCAGTGTCGAATCGGCTAGTCTTATCTAGGCCTAGTTTTCTCTTTATCCTTGGCCTGATTCTCTGTCTCTTGTGTTATGCCTTTTATTTTTCACATGAGCTAGAGGATTTTAAGGAAGAAGTGCGCTCTTCAGAACGATTTCAGCACTTGCGCTGTCTCTATTTTTTGATGATTGCAGCCAATGCAGTGGGTGTGGTTCTTCTCTGTAGTTGGGAGACCTCGCTGCTAGCACCCTTGCAGCAAATGTTCTCAGACGCTTTTTTCTCTTCCTCACTATTGCTGCTGGGCATGGATTTATTTATCTCCTCACCACTGACCGCCAAGAAAATTACGCTAAAAGTGCGGATGAGCTATCGAGAAAATTGGGGGCTTGTGCTAGGGATTGCTCTCTTTTCTCTTTTTCGAAATCCTGGAGAATTGTCGTGTTTTCTTCTTTATCTTGGGTTAGGAACATGTTTTGTTCAGCTGTTAAAAGGGTGGGTGCAGCCACTGGAGCTGTCCTTGCTGGCTCATGTCATCCGAAATATTATCGTTCTCGGTCTTTTGCCCTTCTGTTTGTAAAAAGTATTTTCTTAAATGGTAGAATTGTGGTAAAATGATAAGTGAAACAAGAGTCTGAAAGGGCTGCTTGTAGGATCAAGTGCAGTTTGTAAAACTGATGCTGCATCTGCTGTTAGCTTTGCGGTACACTAGATGAGTGTGCCTTTTTTGTTGAAAGGCAGAAGTAGCAAGAGGAAAGGAAATACGATGAATCTAAGACAGCTTGCTCCAGATGGCAAGACGGCCCTTTGCGGGATTCTCAATGTTACCCCAGATTCCTTTTCGGATGGGGGCAGATATGATACGGTGGAAAAGGCTCTGGAGCAGGCGCTCAAGATGATAGCTCAGGGAGTTCACCTGCTGGATATCGGTGGCGAGTCGACTCGTCCGGGCAGCCATTTTGTGGAAATTGAGGCGGAAATAGGGCGCGTGGTGCCGGTCATTGAGGCTCTTCGCCGGGAGACTGATATCTTCATTTCTGTGGATACTTGGAAGGCACCAGTTGCAGAAGCAGCTTTGGCCGCTGGAGCCAATATCATCAATGATATCACGGGACTCTTGGGTGATGAGAGAATGGCAGTTTTGGCTGCCAAGGCTGGAGCACCAGTTATTGCCATGTTCAACCCAGTCATGGCTCGGCCCCAACATGCTAGCTCGAAAATCTTTCCGACTTTTGGCTTTGGACCTGCTTTTACGGAGTCAGAATTAGCAAATTTTGAGCAGCTGGATATTCAGGCGCTCATGTGGGCATTTTTTGAAAAGACACTGGAAAGAGCTGAGAAAGCTGGTCTGGAGAAGGAGCAAATTATGCTGGATCCAGGGATTGGTTTTGGTTTGACCAAGCGGGAAAATCTCTTGCTCTTACAGAAACTGAATAGCATTCATCGGGCTGGCTTTCCCATTTTTCTGGGGGTCTCTCGCAAGCGCTTTGTGGTCAATATCTTGGAGGAAAATGGTTTTGAGACCGACCCAGAGACGGAAGCTGGTTTTCAAAATAGAGATCTGGCTTCAGCTCATTTGACCAGTATTGCAGCTAGTCAGGGTATCGAGGCTGTACGGGTGCATGATGTGGAAGTCCATCGGATGGCGGCTGAGATTGGCGATGCCATTCGACTGGCTCAGAAAATGGAAGATCTAAATTTACGGCAGTATAAGTGAGTATGATAAAAGAAGAATTGCCAGATTTAAGCTGGCTGGAAGCCTATCGGACGGATAGTCCTAATTTTGGCTTGGAGCGGATGGAGCAGATACTGGCGCTGCGGGGAAATCCCCATTTGCAGCTGTCAGTGATTCATATAGGAGGTACCAACGGGAAGGGCTCAACCATTGCCTACCTGCGTCAACTCTTGGAAATGCGAGGTCTGCGTGTGGGAACCTTTACCTCCCCCTATCTGATCAGCTACAATGAACAAATCGGCATCAATAGGCAGCCGATTTCTAATCAGGATTTGGGGCGTCTGCTAGAGACTTATCGGGCTCTCTTTGAGGAGCAAGCGCACGATGAGGTTTTGCAGGGGGTGACTGAGTTTGAGATCATGACGGCTTTGGCCTATGATTATTTGGCTCAGGAGCGGGTCGATGTGGCCATTATGGAGGTCGGCATGGGCGGCCTCTTGGACAGTACCAATGTCTGTCGCCCTGATTTGACAGCCATTACGACCATTGGCTTAGATCATGTGGCTCTGCTGGGGCATTCTCTGGCAGCAATTGCCGAGCAGAAAGCTGGGATTATCAAGCCAAATGTGCCCTTGGTGACTGGGCGGATTGAGCCAGAAGCTCTGGCAGTCATAGAGGGCAAGGCTCATCAAATGCAAGCCCCCCACTATGTTTATGGGCAGTCTTATCAAGTGCAGAGCATGGGCGGGACTGACTCAGGAGAGCATTTTAGCTTTTCCAATGCTTATCGGGAGGCGGAGCATTACCTAACGCCTCTTTTGGGGCAGCATCAGGTAGATAATGCTGGTTTGGCGATTCAGCTCTGTGACCTCTATTGTCAGAGCAAGCAGCTACCGTTGTTAACAAAAGAGCAAATAGACACTGCTTTACTGGCGACAAACTGGCCGGGGCGGATGGAGCAGATTTCGCACCAGCCTCGCATCATTCTCGATGGCGCCCACAATCCTCATGCTATGGAGAGATTGACGAGGACTTTGAACCAACATTATCCAGACTTGGATAAGAGAATCCTTTTTAGCTGTATCCAGACCAAGTCTCTGGAGGAAATGGTAGGTCAACTCAAGCAAGTACCTAAGAGTCAGCTGATTTTGACCAGTTTTGCAGATCCACGGAGCTTTTCCAAAGAAAAAATGGAGGCGCTGGCTTGCGAGCAGGGCTTGAACTATGCTGATTGGCAGGACTTTTTAGAGGCTTATTTGAAAGCTGAGCATAGGAACGATGAGCTCTTGCTGATTACGGGCTCCCTTTATTTCCTGGCTCAGGTCAGGGCCTATATCATTGACAAAGAAAAAGAATCTAGGAGTGAATATGGACACGAAGAAAATTGAAGCAGCTGTTGCCCAGATTATTGAGGCGATTGGCGAAGACGGAAGCCGCGAAGGCTTGCAGGAGACGCCACAGCGCATTGCTAAGATGTATCAGGAAATCTTTGCTGGGCTGGGCGAGACGGCTGAGGAGCATCTGGCCAAGTCTTTTGAAATCATTGACAATAATATGGTAGTGGAGAAGGATATTTTCTTTCATTCCATGTGTGAGCACCACTTCCTGCCATTTTACGGGAAGGTTCATATCGCCTATGTGCCTAATGGTCGGGTAGCAGGCTTGTCCAAGCTGGCCCGAACGGTAGAGGTCTATGCCAAGAAACCGCAGATTCAAGAGCGATTGACCGTAGAGATTGCAGAGGCCTTGATGGACTATCTAGGTGCTCAGGGAGCCTTGGTCTGGGTGGAAGCTGAGCACATGTGCATGAATATGCGCGGAGTCAGAAAGCCTGGCACTGCAACGGTTACTACAGCGGCGCGCGGCATTTTAGCGACGGACAAGGATCTGAAAAATGAAGCTTACAAACTGATGGGGCATTAAGGACTTGACAATAAGGAGAGGATAGTCATGGATCAGCTACGGATTAAGGATTTGGAAGTGTACGCCTATCATGGTGTTTTTGGAGCGGAAAAAGAACTGGGCCAGCGTTTTGTGCTGGATCTGATTTTGGACTATGATATGACTCGAGCGGCCAAAACAGGCGACCTGACAGCTTCTATCCACTATGGAGAATTGGCTCAAGATTTGACCCACTGGTGTCAGGAAAGCAAGGAGGACTTGATTGAGACGCTGGCTTACAAGCTGATTGATCAGATTTTTCTGACCCATCCTTTAGTGCAGAAGGTCAGCTTGGAGGTCAAGAAGCCTTGGGCACCAGTGCCGCTGCCTTTAGAGACCTGCTCAGTCAAGCTAGTTCGTCAAAAGCGGAAAGCCTTTATCGCTCTGGGCAGCAATCAAGGTAGCCCAGCTGCCAATCTGGATGCTGCTTTGGAAAAAATGGTAGAGCAAAATATAAGAATTTTGCAGGCATCAAGTCGTATCGAGACAGAGCCTTGGGGTGGTGTTGAGCAGGATCCGTTTCTCAATCAAGTTGTTGAAGTTGAAACTTGGCTCAATCCTGAGGAATTAATGCAGACCCTGCTGGCTATCGAAGCGGAACTAGGGCGCGTGCGGGAGATCAAATGGGGACCGCGTGTGATTGATCTAGATATTCTTTACATAGGACAAGAAGAGTTATACAGTCCAAACTTGATTGTTCCTCATCCTTATGTGGCGGAGCGGGCTTTTGTCTTGCAATCTCTGGTGGAAATCGCCCCACACTTTGTCGATCCCGTGCAGAAAAAAAGCATCCGCCAGCTCTGGGATACAGTTGAAAAATGAGAAAAGAAGCTTGTTATAAGACTTTTTAATGTGAAGGAATTATTTCAAGTTAATTGTAATCATATTGTTAGTGATAAAAGTAAGAAAGAAATTAGTTTTCAGGGTGTACATGACGGATTGCTGAGTTTATCTAAGATAGAAAGTTTCTCCTATGCAGATTGGCAAACGACGGATTCTAAGTATTTTTCAAATTTAGTAGACTCTAATACAACGTTTTGATATAAGGGGGTGAGACGATGAGATATAGATATTGGATTGGGATGATTGTAACAATTTCTTTCATAGTTCTTGGAGTCGTTTATTTTTATCATCAGCGCTCTTCAGAAAAAGCATCTGAACCCAAAATTATTAAATCAGTAAATGAATTGGATATAAATAAAATTAAAGTGCTAGGGGATGAAAAGAAATACATTCTTTCTGGTGCTGATACAGTTTTAGTTGGAGGACGGTATCTTTTTGGCAGAAGCTACAAGGAAAGAGGAGTGAAAGATTCTAAGAGCACCAATACAGAATTTATTAGTTTTTCTTACTATGATTTAGATACTCAGAAAGGCTCTACAGTCAATGTGTTAGAAAAAGTTCGTAAAAAGAATAAAAAAAATGAAGTTATACGTATTGGGCTTCCTACATTTGGAGGACCAGCCTATAAAGATACTATTTATATTGAGGTGTTAGAAGCTGGAAAACCTATCTCCGAAGTGGAAAAACTTTACTATAATCTAGGAAAGGAAGACTATTATAGTCCGACTGATTCAGATAAAATTCCTAGTACAAAAGAATTAGATGTTATTTCACTTTCCATGACAAATTTAAGTGATCGTATTTCTGACATAGGTTATTACTATGCAACTGATTATAGAAGTATTACTAACTCTAGTAATGTAAAGCCTGATTCTAACATTAACCTATTTAGTATATTCCCTAATATAGAGAAGGGGATAATTAATGGAGATGAAAAGTTATCCATGCGTTATGATCAAATGGGGAATGCCGAGGTCTTCGACACACTCCTTCATTGGTTTGCGCCTAAGGGAGAGGAAACTTTGTCTGGGGTTAAAATCAAAGCTGACTATTCTATAGATGGTCAAGAACATGAGATTCACTCCTATGATGAATTAAGAAATTACTATAATGGTAAAAGAGGTGAACTAAGTGAGTAAGTCAAGAAAAGAAATTCATATTGAGAAAACTGAAAGTATAGAAAAGAAACTTGTCGCAAGGCAAGTTTCTTTTCTTGTCTGAACTTTCTCTGAACTTGTCCTTGTATACTAAAGAAAAACAAAAGGAGTTCAGTATGGAACATATGGTGAAAATAGAAGGAGTCTGCAAAAAGCATGGAAGCAAGCAGATTTTAGAAGATATTTCTTTTACAGCTAGAAGCGGTCGGATTACAGCCTTTCTGGGCCCAAATGGTGCAGGGAAAAGTTCGACCTTGAGGATTCTCTTGGGGTTAGATCGGGCGACAGCAGGAACTGCGACTTTTGATGGGCGAACCTATCAGTCAATGACTTATCCGCTCAGAACGGTGGGTGCAGCCTTTGACGGCATTGGCGGTCTGCCAAATCGAAAGGTCTATGACCACTTGAGAATTATTGCGGCAAGTAATGCTATTCCCAAGTCTCGGATCGATGAGGTTTTGGAGATGACTGGAATCGCTCATAAGAGGAAGGACCTCTTGTCAAGCCTGTCTTTGGGGGAAGGTCAGCGGTTGGGGTTAGCAGCAGCTTTGCTGGGGGATCCTCAGTTTCTTATATTAGATGAGCCGACCAATGGACTGGATCCAAGTGGGATTAAGTGGTTTAGAAAGTTCATCCGTCAGCAGGCTGATTTAGGGAAAACGGTACTTCTATCTTCCCATATCTTGTCAGAGGTGCAAATGGTGACAGATGATGTGGTCTTGATTCATCATGGGCGAATTATTGAGCAGGGACGATTGGAAGAGGTGCTGCAAGATTCAGACAGTCTAGAAGATCTCTTCTTTGATTTGACAGAGGAAGTTTAAGATGAAAGAAACGATGTCCTTATTGCATTCAGAGTGGTTGAAAATCCGCTCAACCAAGGCTTTCAGAGTGAGTATGGCCTTCATGCTGCTATTGGTGCCTGTCGTATCCTGGCTGGAGGGCCGACAGTATTTATCTGTCGGCTTGGATGCCACACCTGAGACGGTTCCCGGTCTGGCAGAAGCCATTGACCCGCTGGAATATCTAGGCCTCAATGGTGCCTCAATGGCAGGCATGGTTTTGGTCATCTTAGCTGGAATTTTGGGAGCTATGGAATTTCAGTCTCATAGCTTGAGAACCAGTCTCTTGACCTGTAATAACCGCCTGAAGTTGCTTGTGGGGAAACTCATGACCTTTACTTGCTTTTCTCTTGCCACTAGCTTTTTATCAATTTACTTTAGCTATATGGTCATGCATCTGGCTTTAGGAAAGGAAGGGCTTGATCCGATTCTGCTCAATCAGGCAGCTTGGAGTCTGATTTTGTGGAAAACCTTATCTCTGACCTTATTGGGAATCCTTTCGTTTTTGTTAGGTTTATTGGCTCGGACCATGCTAGTTCCTCTGCTTTTTCTCGTACCCCAAATCTATAATCTGGGAAACTACCTGGCAGCTCACACGAGTTGGGGAACTTATTTGCCACAGCCAGCAGGAGAGTTGTTCACTGCAACGCCAACTTCTCAATATGTCAACAATCCTTTGCAAGGGCTGTTGATACTTGGTGCATGGTTGCTAGTCATCGGCGGCATGACTTCTCTGCGCTTTTTGAAGACGGATTTAGGAGGGCGCTACTGATGATCAAAGCTCTGCTTAGAAGTGAATGGATTAAGTTCCGTTCTTACTATCTCGCTCTTGGTGCAGCCTTGGTGGCTCTGGTAGCTGTTCCATTTTTTCTGATGAATCTTGACTACAGTCAGACAGCAGTTGGTCAGACGAAGGCTCTGAGCGAGGCTTTGCATGCCCTCTATCTGGCGCAGCCTGTCATGGTCATCTTTACTTCTCTCTATTTTGCCCAGGAGTTTGTCAAGTCTGGGATGCGAACGAATTTTCTAACCGTATCAAATAGAAAGGATTGGTTGGCCGGGAAATTCCTTTTTCTGACCTTGCTGCTCGTGGTTCTCTACAGTGTCATGGTAGGCAGCTGTTTCCTTGTTATGCTGGCTCGTTTTGACCTAGACTTTAGCTGGTCCTTACTGGGGAAATTCCTCTATTACAGCTCTTTTGGTCTTCTCAGCAATCTTTTTCTGGCTTTTTTAACTGCCGGCCTCGCTTTGCTCTTTCAATCTTGGGTTGTGCCGGTGTCGGTACTCTTTCCTCTCTTGATTGGTCTCAGCCGTTTATTGGCAACTTTCATCAAAGAAGCAAAATACCTGCCCGATCTGGCTACACTAAATCTTTTTGAGTATGAAGGACTTCAGCATTCAATAGATCTATCAGGGCTGGGAATACAGCTGATCTGGTTAGCTTTGGTTTGGAGCTCTGCTATATTCTTAACCTTGAAACGAGACGTTCGCTAGAGGTATGCTATAATGGAAATCATGAGACAGTATCGTATTTTGGTGGTTGATGATGACCAAAGCATTTTAAAGCTGGTGAAAAACGTCCTAGAGCTCGATGCTTATGATGTGACGACGCTTGATCGGATAGAAGACATAGAGCTGACGCATTTTGTCGGATATGACTTGATTCTGCTGGATGTGATGATGGAGCCTGTTAATGGTTTTGAGCTGTGTTCCTACATTCGTCCTCATCTTTCGTGTCCAATCATCTTCCTGACAGCCAAGGAGTTGGAGGCGGACAAAGTGGAAGGGCTCTTTCGCGGAGCAGATGACTATATTGTTAAGCCTTTTGGAACCAAAGAATTGCTGGCGCGTGTCAGAGCTCATCTTCGGCGGGAGGAAAGACGTGAGGAGCGATATTCTGAAATTGCTTCTTGTCAATTTTATCCAGAGCGCTATGAAGTTGCCTGTTTTGGTAAAGTCTTGAAATTTTCAGAGCGAGAGTTTAAGTTGCTGCATTTACTAGCTAGCAATCCCAAGCAGACCTTTGCAGCTGAACGCCTACATACCTTGCTTTATCCAGAAAGCTCAGAAACACAGCTTCGCTCCATCTCAGAATATGTGTATCAGATTCGTCAAAAATGCAAACAAGAAGGGCTGCAAGCAATCGCAACAGTGAGAGGAGTAGGCTATAGATGGCAATTAGAACCCGAAATTTCAAAAGCTTAGTCTGGACAACCAGTTTAAAAATCGTCTTTTTCCATGTTTTGATTTTTGTGCTTATAGGTTATGAATTTACACAAGGCAGCGATTATGCCCTTTTCACCTTGTTCTTTTGGGCAGGGAGCTTGCTGCTGATTACTTTTTATCATATTTTGAAATTGCTCCGAAAAATCGACAGGGAAATAAAAATGCTAAAGAGCGAGAAGCTTTTAGAAGAAAATCAAAGCCAGCTTTTTCGGATCGAGGAAATGCTCGAAGTCTATAGTGATTTACGGAGCAGCCACCAAGAAAATGCTTGTCTTCTAGAAAAAGAGCAGCAGCATAATCAGGAGTTGATTTTACAGCTATCAGCGACATCGCACGATTTGAAAACGCCCCTAACTGTGATTAAGGGGAATGCTGAGCTCTTGGAATTGGCGCAGTTGGGCCAGCTACAGGCAGACTATGCTGCTGAGATTTTGCAGGCTAGTCACAAGATGGAAGAATATTGTGGCTCTTTGATTGATTACGCTAAGACTTTTCAGATTGATGCTAATCAGTTCAGTCAGCTTTCCTTAGGGGACTTTTTGGCTTATCTACAGGATGACTGGGCACTGTTCAGCAAACAGGAAAGCCATCATTTTTATCTCCAAGAAGATTGTGATCTTAGTCTGATTTTGTTGATTCATTTGGATTATCTCAAACGGGCTTTGCTCAATATTTTACTGAATGCGCTTGAACATGCAGACCAGGATCAAAAGGAAGTCAAGCTAACGGTATCAGTGCAGCAGGACCAGTTGGTTTTTGCTATCTGGAACAACGGCCCTTCATTTTCAGAGGAGATGCTGCTGGGAGCGGAACGGCTCTTTTACCAGAGTGACCAAAGCCGAAATTCAGCTAATCCCCATCATGGTATCGGCTTAGCCTTTTCTAAGCAGGTGGCTCTCTTGCATGGTGGTCGTCTGACCCTACTCAATCCAGACCAAGGAGGAGCCTGTGTCGAGTTGACTATAGCTTTAAAAGGCAAATAACAAAGGAAATCAATCAAGATGATAAAAGAGAGTGGGACAGAAATCGGTAATTCGTTAGAATTCGATTTCGTCGTCCCACCTCCGCACAGTTGAGTAGGGCTGTAAAAGCTGATGAAATCAGCGTAGTAGAGCCCACTCAACCACTGCGTCTTGCTCGACAATCCAAAGACAATTGAGAGGCTAGGACTTTTGTCCCAGCCTCTTTTTTGCCGCTTTCTTCTTGACAAAAGATGTAAAGGAGGCTATACTATATTTGAAAAGTAAAGTTTGTTTTACATTATGGAAAGGAGGCAGCCTTGGAAAATCGAATTCAAGAATTACGAAAAAGAAAAAAGCTCAGCCAGGAGGAGCTGGCTGAGAAGCTAGAGGTCACGAGACAAACGATTATTTCTTTGGAAAAAGGCCGCTACAATGCCTCGCTGCTTTTGGCTCATAAAATTGCCTCCTTTTTCAATTTAAGGATTGAAGAAGTGTTTCTCTTTGAGGAGGATGAATCATGAAATGGATTTATTTGTGTAAATGGATATTGGCTATTTTGGTGGTGGTTGGTTTATTTTATCTCCATTTGCAAACCAATTTTATCCCTAAGGAAATCCTGCCTTTTGTGGGAGTTATCTTGATTGTGGTGATTTTGAAAATTTTCCAAGCATATGAAAAATAGGAGGCTGACATGGAAATAGTAACTAAACAAGAATTTCGGAAAAAGCTACAACAGAAAGTGATCATCGGCCGCATCCTAATTCTATTCCTCTGGCTGGGGCTGGGATGGAGCTACATTCATTCTCTGGATGATTTACAGGAAGGCATCATGGTGGGTCTGCTTTTAGGTATTTCTTTGATGGTTCTGCGTTATAATCTTGCCTTGAAACGGGAGGAAGCTTTTAATAGGCTCTACATTCAGGTGACGGATGAACGCAATCGGATGATTAACGAAAAGACTCGCACTCTGCTGTTTGATATCCTTTTGCTGCTGGCAGCAGGACTAAGCCTTCTGTCTATGATTTTTCCTATCATTTTAAATCTCAATCAGTTTCTGACCTTGACCATTATCCTAGTTTTGGCCCTTTACTATCTCTTGCGTTTTCTCCTGTCCAAGCGTTATTAAGAAAAAAAGCTGGCAGAGCCAGCTTCCTCAACAAGCTTTTAACAGAGCTTGTTTTTATTTTCTATAGAGTCGATCATACTGGTAAACAGGGTCCATGGTCACATGGATGCCTAGTTTGCGTAGGACATTTTTGTCTTCATCAGTCAGCATCACGGTCGAATGAGCTTCGCTGCCCTTGAGGTTGCCCAGTTGCTGCATAGCGTGTGCGGCATCTTGATTTTCCATAGCTGTGATTGCCAGAGCCATCAAGATTTCGTTTGAGTGGAGGCGAGGATTACGGCTGCCCAGATGATTGATTTTCAGGCCTTGGATTGGCTTGACATACTCAGGCTCAATCAGCTTGGTCTCTTTAGCGATGTTGGCTAATTTCTTAATGGCATTAATCAAGACAGCAGCTGTAGGGCCAAAGAGCTCAGAGGTCTTACCGGTTACGATTTCACCGTTTGGCAATTCTAAAGCCAGAGCGGGGTCACCAGTGCTTTCAGCCTTGGCACGCGCAGCCACGGTTACTTTCCGATCCAGCGGTGTGATGCCCAAGTCGTTCATCAAGAGTTGGATTTTCTTGATAGCAGATTCAGAGACCCGCTCTGCCTTGAAGTCTAGAATAGTCTGGTAGTAGCGGCGGATGATTTCCTGTTGAGAAGCCTCGATAGCCACATCATTATCTACAATGGCAAAGCCGACCATGTTGACGCCCATGTCTGTTGGAGAAGCATAAGGTGATTTGCCTAGGATGCGCTCCAGCATACGCTTAAGGACTGGGAAAATTTCGATATCACGGTTGTAGTTGACAGTGGTTTCGCCGTAGGTTTGCAGGTGGAAGGGATCAATCATGTTGACATCGTCGAGGTCTGCCGTCGCTGCCTCGTAAGCTAGATTGACCGGATGGTGCAGGGGCAGATTCCAAATGGGGAAGGTTTCAAACTTGGCGTAGCCTGATTTGATGCCATTGATTTGGTCGTGGTACATATTGGACAAGCAAGTAGCCAATTTACCAGAACCAGGGCCAGGTGCGGTCACTACGACTAGGTTACGACTGGTCTTGATGTAGTCGTTTTTCCCCATTCCTTCAGGTGAGATGATATGGTCCATATCAGTAGGATAGCCCTTGATTGGATAGTGGATATAGGAGTCAATTCCATTCTTTTCTAGCAGAGCGCGGAAGAGATCAGATGCTGGCTGGCCAGAATACTGGGTAATGACCACTGAGCCTACATAAATATCCAGCTCATTAAAGGTATCGATCAGGCGCAGAACTTCCTGATCATAGGAAATGCCCAAGTCACCACGGGCTTTCGAGTGCTCAATATTATTGGCATTGATAGCAATGACAATCTCCACTTGGTCCTTGAGTTCTTTGAGCAGTCTGATTTTATTGTCCGGCTCATAGCCTGGCAGGACGCGGGCAGCATGGAAGTCTTCCAGCATTTTACCGCCGAATTCCATGTACAATTTGCCCTCAAATTGATTAATGCGCTCCAAGATATGGTCGCGCTGTAGGTTTAAGTATTTTTCTGAATCAAAAGCAATTTTTTTCATGTATAGTTTCACCTCTGGTAAGCATTATAACAAAATTTTCTTCAAATTGGAAAATTAAAAGAGAGTATATTATATAAAATAGATAGCAGCCCGAATGAAGAACGGGCTGCTTCTCGAAATCAGTAGTTGGTAATCGTGTCCACGGTTGAGCGATCCAGCTTTTTGACCAGCGCTTGCAGGAAGGCTTGGGCTTGCAGGAAATCATCCATGGCATAGAGAGTTTGGTGGGAATGGATATAGCGGGCGCAGACACCGATCGTAGTAGACGGCACACCACCGCTTTGGAGATGGGCAGCGCCAGCATCGGTTCCACCTTTGCCGCAGTAGTATTGATATTTGATACCAGCTTCCTCTGCGGTTGTCAGGAGGAAGTCCTTCATGGCTGGTAGCATGAGATGACCAGGGTCAAAGAAGCGAATCAGCGTTCCGTCGCCAATAGCTCCTTGACCGCCATAGATGTCGCCTGCTGGGGAGCAATCCACAGCGAGAAAGACCTCAGGGGCAAATTTTGTCGTAGAAGCATGGGCACCACGCAGGCCGACTTCTTCTTGAACATTGGCACCGACATAGAGTTGGTTACCTAGTTCTTGTCCAGACAAGGCTTGAGCCAATTCGCTGACCATAAGGACGCCGTAGCGGTTGTCCCAGGCTTTAGAGATGACATTTTTACCGTTAGCCGTGAGAATAGCAGAGCTGTCTGGCACGATGGTGTCTCCCGGACGGATACCATAGCTTTCGGCTTCTGCCTTGTCCGCAAAGCCGCCGTCAAAGACAATATCGCCAATCTGTGGCATAACTGGTCCGCCAGAACCGCGTGTCAGATGAGGAGGGACAGAGCCTGAGATGACAGGAATTTCTCGTCCTTCGAGGGTGAAGAGTTTGAAGCGTTGGCTGCTCACGACTAACGGATTCCAGCCACCGATTTCCACTACACGGAAAGTCCCGTCGGGCTTGATCTCGCTGACCATGAAGCCAACCTCGTCCATGTGAGCCGCAACCAGAAGGCGGGGAGCATTTTCAGCTTGGGAATGCCGAACTCCAAAGATGCCGCCTAGACCGTCGGTAACGACTTCATCGACGTGAGGAGTGAGTTTTTCTCGCAGATAGCTGCGGACAGGTGCCTCGTGACCAGAGATTGCTGAAAGCTCGGTCACTTCCTTGATTTTTGAAAATAAGTCAGACATAAATTTACCTTCTTTCTGCCTCTATTTTATCACTTTTTTAAAGGGAATAACAGGATGAACTAAAAGAAGCTGAGAAATCTGCAATATTGTTTGTCGCCTCTGCGCTTTTGTGTTAAAATATTCTACATGAAAGCTAAAAAAATCATTTTAACAACAACCGCTCTTTTGGGAGCAGGAGCCGTGGCCTTTGGAGCTGCCAAGCTTGTACAGGAACAGAAAAGACTGCGTAATAGAGAAGAAATTGTTCAGGTCGTGCGGGAATTTTTTGCCAGCCGAGGACCGATTGCAACGGTTTATGTGGAACTTTATGAATCAAGCGACAGCCGCACAGTTGGAGGAGTTGTCCTAGAAGACGACCGTCATTTCACCTTCGTCTATGAAAATGGTCAGTTGACCTACGAGGAAGAGTGATGATTCGGCCGCAAAGTATGGAAGAGCTAGCTTCTTATGTGGATCATAAGGGGAAGACTGTCTTCTTTTTCACAGCAGATTGGTGCGGAGACTGTCGCTTTATCAAGCCTTTTCTGCCAGAGATAGAAGCGGAAAATCCTGACTTTACCTTTGTTGAGGTGGATCGGGATCAGTATATGGCTGTGGCTCAAAAATGGGATGTTTACGGAATTCCTAGTCTGGTTGTTGTGGAAGATGGCCGCGAGATTGGTCGCTATGTCAATCGCAACCGCAAGACCAAGAGTCAAATCAATGATTTTTTAGCAAATTTGTAAGAAGTTTTAAAAATATTTTTGGAGGAAGAAATGATTTTTACATACAACAAAGAGCATGTCGGAGATGTCCTCATGGTCATCGCTGCCGATGATCAGGGAGCTAAGCTAAGCGCTGAGCGCAAAGGGAATGTTGCGCGTGTTTACCGCGAAGATAATGGACAGACAGTGGCTTGGAACATTTTTGAACTGTCAGACCTTTTTGAAATTGCAGAGCGCGGACAAGCTCAGCTGACGGATGAGCAGGTTGCGACTCTCAATCAAGAATTGACCAAAGAAGGCTTCCAAGCGGAGCTGGTTAAGGACCCAGAGCCTAAGTTTGTTGTGGGAGAAATCCTTGAGATGGTAGCCCACCCTGACAGTGACCATCTGAATATCTGCCAAGTGCAGGTGGCAGCTGATCAGACGGTTCAAATCGTGGCTGGCGCTCCGAATGCTCGTGTCGGTCTCAAGACGATTGTAGCTTTGCCTGGTGCTATGATGCCGAAGGGCAATCTCATCTTCCCAGGAGAACTCCGTGGCGAAAAGAGTTTTGGTATGATGTGCAGCCCACGGGAGCTTCAGTTGCCAAATGCACCGCAAAAACGTGGTATCATTGAATTGGCCGATAGTGAAACGGTCGGAACGGCTTTTGACCCAGTCAAACATTGGCAGTCTTAAGACTTAGTATAGAAAAGGAAATCGTGATTTTCACGATTTTTTTGTCTTTTCTCGCGAATAAATAGATAGGAGGAAAGAATATGTATAATAAAGTCATTATCATTGGCCGGTTGACGGCTACACCAGAGTTACACAAGACAGCGAATGACAAGTCGGTCGCGCGTGCGACAGTGGCGGTGAATCGCCGGTATAAGAGCCAAAATGGAGAGCGTGAAGCGGATTTTATCAACCTTGTTGTCTGGGGGCGCTTGGCTGAAACCTTGGCAAGTTACGCTAGTAAGGGGAGTCTGATTTCTCTGGATGGAGAATTGCGGAGTCGCCGCTATGAAAAGGATGGAACCACTCATTATGTGACAGAAGTTCTTTGCAGTGGTTTTCAGCTTTTAGAAAGCCGAGCTCAGAGAGCACTCCGTGAGAATAATACTGGAGCAGACCTAGCAGATTTGGTACTGGAAGAGGAGGAACTTCCTTTTTAAAAGTGGTTTTTCTGACCTCGAGTGTTCATGATAAAAGAGAAGAAAGTTAGGAAAGTGTTCCTAGCTTTTTTGATTAAAGCATAGGTGTAGAAATGAGCAACGGAAGTAGCATCAAGCTTTACAAAATTGTCAGGAAAAAGTGCTTTTATAAAGGGATTTCCATTGTTTTCCTTTCTTAAATTTGGTATAATAAAGGTAAATCCAGAGGCAGGCTAGAAAGGAAAAAATCGGGAACGAAACAGCCGCTGATGGTCGCTTTGCACATTGCAGTTTGAAATAAGGAGAGGAGGTTTATCATGTCTTTGTCTACCTTATTTGAAGTATCAATAGCTATTTTGGGTGTGGCCTCTGCTGGCTACCTCATCTATGCCTATTATGAGTTTCTAAAAGATATAGCTCATATGGAGAAAGTACATCATTTTCATCACGGAGGTTGAGACAAATGTGTCTCGGCCTCGCTTTTTATTAGAAAGAGATCCTTGAGGTTGCAGCTGCTTGCTCAATAGCCATGGATTGTCGAGCAAGCTCGTGGGGCGGGGACTATTTGTAAGGTCTGGGAAAGTTTTTTAAGTCTTGCCTCAGAAACAAGGGAGGCAAGCTAAAACTTTGAAAACGCAGTTCTATTCTGCTACCGTGCTTTTATTCTAGTCCTCTTGGTTTTCATATTGATTTAAAAATGTTAAAATAGTAGGCAAGAAAGCGGAGAGAATGCATGCCAAAAGAAGAAAATTTAACGGGGAATCAGGTTGTAGCCCTAACAAAAAAATATTTAGCTGCAGAGGATGTGGCTTTTGTTCAAAAAGCGTTGATTTATGCGATGGAATGCCATAGCGGGCAAACTCGTAAGTCGGGAGAGCCCTATATTGTCCATCCGATTCAGGTGGCGGGAATTTTAGCCAAGCTCAAGTTGGATGCTGTTTCAGTAGCCTGTGGTTTTTTGCATGATGTCGTAGAGGATACGGCGGCGACCTTGGACGATCTGGAGCGGGAATTCGGCCATGATGTGCGCGTGATTGTGGATGGTGTGACCAAGCTTGGGAAAGTCAAATACAAGTCTCACGAAGAACAGTTGGCGGAAAATCATCGCAAGATGCTCATGGCCATGTCTGAAGACCTTCGAGTGATCTTGGTCAAGCTGGCTGACCGTCTGCATAATATGCGTACTCTGAATCATTTACGGCCAGACAAGCAGGAACGAAT
>ERZ772917.859-NODE-859-length-19946-cov-4.283043_pt1 | contig 19946 bp, 20 predicted proteins | sample MGYA00511187_ERZ772917 | MGnify/ENA primary metagenome ERZ772917 (study PRJEB29015, sample SAMEA2737925) | human oral metagenome | biome: human oral; feature: human-associated habitat; material: dental | place: China | collected 2012 ... | reverse complement strand
GCAGGATATTCCAGCTTTCAACCCCGCAATAAACTCCAAGTAAAATGCTCGGTACAAAAGCCATAAACAGACGCATACTGACAGGATTCCACAGAGCATCCCCCACCCAGGTCATGTGGACCAAATCCGTCAGCATATAAAAGGTATTCGGATAAAAGACCAGCCAGACCATCAGCAGAAGCGGGTAAAGCCATTTTTGCTTGTTGAAAATTACTGTCAACACAGCAGAATCATAAGCAATCAGGGCCAAAATCATGTTCCAGATCAAATCCGGACCTTGGACACTTATCCCCTGAATATAAACAACAATCGAAATCAACATGAAAAAAATGTGAATCAAAATTGGTTTGCGCATACAAGATTTCCTCCTTCGCTCGAAATATCGCTCTAATATCGCTCTTTTATAGAAGAAAAATAATAAAAAACAATCGCATTTCATCTATTGAAGAAATATTATACCACAACTTGTGCCATTTAAGCTTAATTCTGTTATAATAGACTGTACCATACTTGACGAGGGAAAAAATGACAAAAAAAATAATCGCCGTAGACTTGGACGGAACTCTGCTGAATTCCGAGAGTAAACTGTCTGACTTTACAAAAGAAACCATCAAAAAAATATCAGCTAAAGGACACAAGGTCATCATCACCACTGGACGTCCTTACCGTATGGCTCTAAACTTTTATAAGGAATTGGAGCTCAATACGCCTATGATTAATTTCAATGGTTCCTTGACGCACATCCCTGACAAAAAATGGGAATTTGAGCAGTCCTTGACGGTAGACAAGTCCTTTTTACTAGATATGGTCCAGCGAAAAGAGGAAATCGAAGCTGATTTCATTGCTGGAGAATACCGCAAAAAATTCTACATCACAAATCCAGATGAAGAGATCGCAGATCCTAAGCTGTTTGGCATTGACAATTTCAAACCGGAAAATCAATTTCAACCGCAGCTGGTAACCAAAAATCCTAACGCCATTTTGCTGCAAACGCATGCAACCGATAAATATGCCCTTGCTGCTGAAATGAATGCTTTTTATCAGCATAAGCTCGCTATTAATACCTGGGGAGGCCCGCTCAATATCCTAGAGTGCAATCCTAAAGGCGTCAATAAAGCCTTCGCCCTCCAATACCTACTCAATATCCTCAATGTCGATCGCCAAGACCTAATCGCTTTTGGGGACGAACAGAATGACACAGAAATGCTGGAGTTTGCAGGAACAGGCTATGCCATGAAAAATGCCAATGAAACCCTGCTTCCCTTCGCTGACCAGCAGCTTAAACTGACCAATGACCAAGACGGCGTGGCACATGAGCTTAACAATTTATTCTTATAAAGTCAATGGACGAGTCCTAAATAGGATTCGTTTTTTCTTATTTCAGGAAAATAAACATACTTTCAAACATTATAAATTTCATTTTTCAACTTCTGCTTTCAACTGTTTTCTTTTCATTTCATATATTAATAGATTTAATACCATTTCCTAATTTTTATCTAATTATTTAAGTGCTTAAAAGTATGAAAAATGGTGATTTAATAGGCTTTTTTCTGAGAAATTTATTTGAAAATCGATGTCACTTTAGCCTAATCACTTGCATTTTTCATGAAAACGTTTTATAATAATATCTAGCCTTAAAGTTTTCTTAAACTTAAGTCAAACATTTTATAAGGAGGAAAAACAATAATGAGTATTGGAATCATTATTGCCAGCCACGGTGAATTTGCTGCCGGCATTCATCAGTCAGGTTCTATGATTTTTGGTGAGCAAGAGAAAGTTCAAGTTGTAACTTTCATGCCAAACGAAGGTCCTGACGATTTGTATGCAAAATTCAATGATGCTGTGGCTTCGTTTGATGCGAACGATGAGGTATTGGTCTTGGCTGACCTTTGGAGTGGGTCTCCATTTAACCAAGCTAGCCGTGTCATGGGTGAAAATCCAGACCGCAAGTTCGCGATTATTACAGGTTTGAACCTGCCTATGCTAATTCAAGCCTACACAGAGCGCATGATGGATGCAAACGCTGGCGTAGATGCTGTCGTTGCAAATATCATCAAGGAAGCTAAGGAAGGCGTAAAAGCACTTCCAGAAGAGCTAAATCCAGTCCTAGAAAGCGCTGCTCCTGCTGCTGCACCAGTTGCTCAAGCGGCTATCCCAGAAGGAACTGTTATCGGAGACGGCAAGCTCAAAATCAACCTTGCTCGTATCGATACACGTTTGTTACATGGACAAGTTGCGACAGCTTGGACTCCAGATTCAAAAGCAGACCGTATCATCGTTGCTTCTGACTCTGTAGCTAAGGATGAACTTCGTAAAGAACTCATCAAACAAGCTGCACCTGGTAATGTTAAAGCAAACGTTGTTCCAATTGATAAGCTGATTGCTGTTTCAAAAGATCCACGTTTCGGTAATACGCACGCTCTTATCTTATTTGAAACTCCACAAGATGCCCTACGCGCTATCGAAGGCGGTGTGCCAATCAAGACTCTCAACGTCGGCTCAATGGCTCACTCAACTGGTAAGACAATGGTCAACAACGTTCTGTCAATGGACAAGGACGATGTGGCAACTTACGAAAAATTGCGTGATCTCGGAGTTGAATTCGACGTGCGTAAAGTACCAAATGATTCTAAGAAAGATTTGTTTGACTTAATTAACAAAGCCAACGTTCAATAATCTTAAACGTTTCGCTCTCATATTATTATGAAAGGATTTAAAACATGTCTATTATTTCTATGGTTTTAGTAGTCTTTGTTGCCTTCCTAGCTGGTCTTGAAGGTATCTTGGACCAATTCCAATTCCACCAACCATTGGTTGCATGTACCTTGATCGGTCTTGTAACTGGTAACTTAACTGCTGGTGTTATCCTTGGCGGATCTCTTCAAATGATCGCTCTTGGTTGGGCTAACATCGGTGCTGCCGTTGCTCCTGACGCTGCCTTGGCTTCAGTTGCTGCTGCTATCATCATGGTTCAAGGTGGAGACTTCACTGACAAAGGTATCACAGTTGCAACTACAATCGCGATTCCTCTTGCCGTAGCTGGTCTCTTCCTTACTATGATCGTGCGTACTATCTCTGTTGCCTTGGTTCACGCTGCAGACTCTGCTGCTAAAAAAGGCGACTTTGCTAGCGTTGAACGCGCGCACTTTGTAGCTCTCCTTCTTCAAGGACTTCGTATCGCTATCCCTGCAGCCCTTCTTCTTGCTATCCCTGCAGAAGCAGTGCAAAAATTGCTTGCTATGATGCCTGATTGGTTGGCAGGCGGTATGGCTGTCGGTGGGGGAATGGTTGTTGCCGTTGGTTACGCTATGGTTATCAACATGATGGCAACTCGCGAAGTATGGCCATTCTTTGCTATCGGTTTTGCTCTTGCTGCTGTTAGCCAATTGACTTTGATTGCCCTCGGTGCTATCGGTGTAGCAATCGCCCTTATCTACCTCAACCTTTCTAAGAAAGGCGGAAACGGTGGTGGCGGTTCTGCTACATCTAACGACCCAATCGGCGATATCCTAGAAGACTACTAAGAAAGGAGCTGCTATATCATGACTGAAAAAATTCAATTATCTAAATCAGACCGTCAAAAAGTTTGGTGGCGTTCTACTTTCTTGCAAGGTTCTTGGAACTATGAACGTATGCAAAACTTGGGTTGGGCATATGCACTCATTCCAGCTCTCAAGAAACTTTATACTAAAAAAGAAGATCAAGCTGCTGCTCTTGAGCGTCACTTGGAATTCTTCAATACTCACCCATACGTTGCTGCTCCAATCATTGGTGTAACACTCGCCCTTGAAGAAGAAAAAGCAAACGGTGCAGAAATTGACGATGCAGCTATCCAAGGGGTTAAAATCGGTATGATGGGACCTTTGGCTGGTATCGGTGACCCTGTCTTCTGGTTCACAGTTCGTCCGATCCTTGGAGCGCTCGGTGCATCTCTTGCTCTGTCAGGAAATATCATCGGCCCACTCCTCTTCTTCGTTCTTTGGAATGCAATCCGTATGGCCTTCTTGTGGTACACTCAAGAATTGGGTTACAAGGCTGGTTCTGAAATCACAAAAGACATGTCTGGTGGTATCCTCCAAGACATCACTAAAGGTGCTTCAATCCTTGGTATGTTTATCTTGGCTGTTTTGGTAGCACGCTGGGTAAACGTTAGCTTTGCGCTTCAATTGCCATCTACAAAACTCTCTGAAGGGGCTTATATCAACTTCCCAGAAGGAGCTGTTACTGGCGAGCAACTTCAAAAAATCTTGGGTGATGTTGCAGGCGGCTTGAGCTTGACTCCTGAAAAAACAAACACCCTTCAAGGGCAAATTAACTCTCTGATTCCAGGTTTGATGGGACTTCTCCTTACCTTCCTCTGCATGTGGTTGCTTAAGAAGAAAGTTTCACCAATCACAATCATCATCGGACTTTTCGTTGTTGGTATCGTTGCCCGCGTTATTGGTTTGATGTAATCAAAAAGAAGGTTTCGGCCTTCTTTTTATTGTGGTATAATAGCTATATCATTTAAAAGGGAGAGGTTCTATGGCACAATCGCAAAATAAATCGATTGAATTTCAAACGACAGGAGTTTCCTATCTGGGTTTGGGTGGCAAGGTTGGGAAGTTTTTGGTCGGTGATGTCGCACTGGAATTCTACGCTGACGCCAATGTAGAAGACTATATCCAGCTACCTTGGTCTAGCATCCAGCAAATCGGTGCCAATGTCTCTGGGAAAAATATCAGTCGCCATTTTGAAGTTTTTACAGACAAGGGCAAGTTTCTCTTTGCTTCCAAGGACACTGGAAAGATTCTCAAAATTGCACGGCAACATATCGGGAATGAAAAGGTTGTTAAATTGCCTACCTTGATCCAAACAATTGGCCAATTCTTTAAAAATCTATTTGCAAAAAAATAGAAAATCCTGTATAATCTAGGAAACGGATAAGTAAGACTATCGCTTCTTTCAGAAAGTCTGCGGGTGCTGCGAGCAGATAGGAGCCTAGTGTGAAATTCTACCGTTGCAATACAACTACATACATAATCAAGTGCACACCTGTGAAGTTGGATGGAACCGCGGCCTAGCCGCTCCAACAGTTTCCTCGGTGTGCTTTTATTTTTGGAGGTCTTATGTTAGATTTAAAACGTATTCGGACAGACTTTGATGCTGTCGCAGAAAAATTAGCTACCCGTGGCGTAGCAGCTGATGTTCTCAATCAAATGAAGGAAATTGATGAGCAACGACGTGATTTGTTGGTGAAAGTAGAAAATCTCAAAGCAGAGCGCAACACCGTTTCTGCTGAGATTGCCCAAGCCAAGCGCAACAAAGAAAATGCGGATGACAAGATTGCAGCCATGCAAAAACTATCTGCCAAAGTGAAGGACTTAGATGCTACTTTGGCTGAATTAGATGCTAAATTGACCGAGTTCACCACAACCCTGCCAAACATTCCGCACGATAGCGTGCCAGTCGGGGCAGACGAGGATGACAATGTAGAAGTCCGCCGCTGGGGTACACCGCGCCAATTTGACTTTGAAGCCAAAGCACACTGGGATTTGGGCGAAAACTTGGACATTCTGGACTGGGAGCGTGGTGCAAAAGTTACTGGAGCCCGCTTCCTCTTCTACAAGGGCTTGGGAGCTCGTTTGGAACGCGCTATCTACAACTTCATGCTGGATGAGCATGGTAAAGAAGGTTATACGGAGGTCATCACTCCCTATATGGTCAACCACGACTCTATGTTTGGTACTGGGCAATATCCTAAGTTCAAAGAAGATACGTTTGAACTGAGCGACACTAACTTCGTGCTCATTCCAACTGCTGAAGTTCCACTGACCAACTACTATCGAGATGAAATTCTAGATGGCAAGGAATTGCCAATCTACTTCACAGCTATGAGCCCATCTTTCCGCTCTGAAGCTGGTTCTGCTGGTCGTGACACGCGCGGTCTGATCCGCCTGCACCAATTCCACAAGGTTGAAATGGTGAAATTTGCCAAGCCAGAAGAATCTTATGAAGAGCTGGAAAAGATGACCGCCAATGCAGAAAACATCCTACAAAAGCTCAATCTGCCTTACCGTGTTGTTGCCCTTTCTACTGGCGACATGGGCTTCTCAGCTGCTAAAACCTACGACTTGGAAGTCTGGATTCCAGCTCAGAACACCTATCGTGAAATTTCCAGCTGCTCTAACACAGAAGATTTCCAAGCTCGTCGTGCCCAAATCCGCTACCGTGACGAAGCAGATGGCAAGGTCAAACTCCTCCACACTCTCAACGGGTCTGGACTGGCTGTCGGACGCACAGTCGCTGCTATCTTAGAAAATTACCAAAATGAAGATGGTTCTGTGACCATTCCTGAAGTCCTACGTCCTTACATGGGGGGCTTGGAAGTCATTACAGCAGAATAAGCGAATCCACTGTGATATCTGCAATTTGTACATCGACTAGCAATCAATAACCTCTAATAAGGTCTAAGGATTTTCTTTGAATATAACTTCTGCCAAAATGAATTGTATATGAGAGTTTTCACCCATTTTATACAGTTGGTCAACGAAGCTAAATAAAAAAGACAAACATCTCATCTTGATGCTTGTCTTCAATCAGAAACCGAGTTCAACTCGGTTTTTAATATTTTCTGAATCGTTGATAACGATTTTCCAATAATTCTTTCAGAGGCAGTTTGGAAAGTTGAGCCAGCTCAGTACTGATTTCTTCCTTGACCGCAGCTAAGAGTTCGTATTTATTGAATCCGCGTTCTGGAATAACCTTATCCACAACTCCCATCTGAAGCAGTTCATGGGAAGTGATTTTCATCAGCTCAGCTGCCTCCATAGCCCGACTGCCATCTTTCCAAAGAATAGAAGCAAAGCCTTCTGGGCTTAGTACCGCATACATGGAATTTTCCAGCATCCAGACCTTGTCTGCAACAGCCAGTGCCAGAGCACCACCTGAACCGCCCTCACCGATGATAATGGCAATAATGGGGACCTTAAGGTCACTCATTTCCATGAGATTGCGGGCAATCGCTTCTCCCTGTCCACGCTCCTCAGCACCGACACCAGGATAAGCTCCCGCAGTGTTGATGAAAGTCACAACTGGACGCCCGAATTTCTCTGCCTGTTTCATCAAACGCAGAGCTTTACGATAGCCTTCAGGATGAGGTTGACCAAAATTTCGCCGCAGATTATCCTGCAGATTGCGACCTTTCTGAATCCCGACAACCGTTACAGGCTGGCCCTGCAAGGTTCCAATACCGCCAATAACGGCACCGTCATCACGAAAAGAACGATCTCCGTGCAATTCCACAAAGTCATCAAAAATCCCCTGAGCAAAATCTAAGGCTGTTAAACGCGCCTGATTACGCGCTTCCTTGATGATCCGAATGATTCTTGTCATAGGCCACCTCCATGAAAGCTTAAAAGTGTGGCAATCGTATCACGTAATTCACCACGCTTGACAATTGCATCAACAAAACCATGTTCCAGCAAAAATTCAGCCTTTTGGAAATCATCTGGCAATTTTTCTCTTACAGTAGACTCAATGACCCGACGGCCAGCAAAACCAACCAAAGCTTGAGCTTCTGCTAAAATGATATCGCCTTCCATAGCAAAGGAAGCCGTGACACCGCCTGTTGTCGGATCTGTTAGGACTGTCAGATAAAAGAGCCCCGCTTTGGAGTGACGTTGCACAGCAGCAGAGGTCTTGGCCATCTGCATGAGACTCATGATGCCTTCCTGCATCCGAGCACCGCCAGACGCTGTGAAAAGAACGACCGGCAGCTCCTGCTCTGTCGCATACTCAAAGAGACGGGTTATCTTCTCCCCTACAACAGTTCCCATGGAAGCCATGATAAAGTTGGAATCCATGATTCCCAGAGCAATTTTTCGGCCTTTAATCAGAGCTGTACCAGTCAAAACGGCCTCATCCAGACCTGTTTTTTCACGCATCTGCGCCAGTTTTTCCTTATAATGAGGAAAACGCAGCGGATCCGTTGTCTCAATCCCAGTGAACAGTTCATCAAAGCTATTCTCGTCTGCGATTAAGCTCAAACGTTCAAATGCAGTAATACGGAAAGTGTAGCCACAATTTGGGCAAATCCGTTCGCTTCCCAAATCTTTTTGATAAATGGTGTGCTTACACCCTGGACACTTGGAGAATAGTTCATCTGGCACCTCTGGTTTAGCCTGAGGCGTCTCACGAATCGCCCGATTCGGATTGATTCGGATATATTTATCCTTTTTTGAAAACAAAGGCATTGCTTACTCCTTTATCAAATCTAAGAGTGATTCTGTCTATTTAAAACAAAACCACTCTCTGTCACTTAATTTTTATCTTGATAAGCTGGGAGAAATTTTTCCATTAGAAAAGCTGTATCGTAGTCTCCCGCAATCACGTTCGGATCAGAAATCAAATCCAGCTGGAAACTGCTATTGGTCACAACACCGTCAATTTCTAGCTCATAGAGAGCCCGCTGCATTTTCATCAGCGCATCAAAGCGGTTTTCTCCATGGACGATAATCTTGGCAATCATGCTGTCATAGTACGGTGGGATAGTGTAGCCGGGATAGACAGCTGAATCCACGCGCAAGCCCACTCCTCCGCTAGGCAAGTAAAGATTAGAAATCTTACCGGGACTCGGCGCAAAGTTAAAGGCTGGATTTTCAGCATTGATCCGACACTCAATTGCATGGCCCCGGATTTCAATATCATCCTGTCCAAAGGACAGTTCCTGCCCATTAGCAATCTTGATTTGCTCCTTGACGATGTCAATCCCCGTCACAAACTCTGTGACTGGATGCTCCACTTGAACCCGAGTATTCATTTCCATAAAGTAGAACTCACCCTTGGCTTCATCAAGCAGAAACTCAATCGTTCCAGCATTTTCATAGCCGACGGACTCAGCAGCTCGAACAGCAGCTTCTCCAATCTGCTGGCGCAGGGTTTTGCCAATCGCCACTGATGGGCTTTCTTCCAGCACCTTCTGATTGTTACGCTGCAAAGAGCAATCCCGCTCCCCCAAGTGGACCACATGGCCCTGCTGATCTGCCAGGATTTGCACTTCGATATGACGAGCTGGATAAATCACTCGCTCCATATACATGGCACCATTACCAAAGGCCGCTTTAGCTTCGCTAGAAGCAGACTCAAAAGCCGCTACTAAATCCTCAGCCTTTTCAACCTTACGGATGCCCTTGCCGCCACCGCCGGCAGAAGCTTTGAGCATGACTGGGTAGCCAATCTTTTCGGCTACTTCCAAGGCTTCTTTAGAAGTATACACCTCTCCATCAGATCCTGGAATAACCGGTACTTTGGCCTTAATCATCTGCGCTCGGGCATTGATCTTATCCCCCATCAGATCCATGACAGTACCTGATGGTCCAATAAACTTAATACCGACTTCTTCGCACATGGTCGCAAATTTGGAGTTTTCACTCAAAAAACCAAAACCGGGATGAATGGCTTCTGCCTCGGTCAAAACAGCAGCCGAAAGTACCGCATTCATATTGAGATAAGAGTCTGTAGATTTGGCTGGGCCGATACAGACTGCCTCATCAGCCAGTAAGGTATGGAGTGCTTCCTTGTCAGCCGTTGAATAAACTGCTACTGTCGCAATCCCCAACTCGCGGGCTGCGCGAATAATTCTGACCGCAATTTCCCCACGGTTAGCAATTAAAATTTTACGAAACATGGTGAAATCTCCTCTTTCTTATTGACCAATCGCAAAGGTCAAGGTTCCGCTGGCTGCAAGTTTTCCGTCAACCTCAGCCTTGGCCTCCACCACTGCAATGGTGCCACGACGCTTGACAAACTTGGCCGTCATAATCAATTGATCGCCTGGTACAACTTGCTTTTTGAACTTGACCTTATCCATACCAGCATAGAAGACCAGCTTGCCCTTATTTTCTTCTTTAGACAATTCCAGCACACCAGCCGTTTGAGCCAGAGCTTCCATGATCAAGACACCTGGCATAACTGGATACTGGGGAAAATGACCATTAAAGAAAGGCTCGTTGATTGTCACATTTTTCAGAGCGACAATCTCATCTTCACTGACTTCCAAAACGCGGTCTACCAAAAGCATGGGATAGCGGTGCGGCAGTGCTTCTTTTATTGCATTGATATCAATCATTTGATGCGTACCAGCCCTTTCCCAAACTCAACCATTTCTTCATTTTGGACTAAAACTTCCGTGATAACACCATCTTTAGGTGCTGGAACTTCATTCATGACCTTCATGGCTTCAATGATCATCAGAGTTTGACCTTTTTTCACTTGGTCACCTACGTTCACAAAAGCTGGTTTATCTGGACCTGCAGCCAAGTAGGCCACGCCGACCAATGGACTTTCCACAACATCGCCTTCAGCAGCAGGTGTTGGAGCCTCTGGAGCCACTTCAGGAGCTGCAGTTGGAGCTGCTTGGGGAGCTGGCTCAAGCACCGGTGCGCTTGCTGGCTGCACAGGAGCTACGATTGGAGCTGCACTGACTGCTGGAGCTGTTGCAACTGCGGCTTGCCCTTCATTCTTGCTGAAAGTCAGCTCATCACTTTGATTTTTATAAGAAAATTCACGCAGACTTGATTGGTCAAACTGAGCCATCAAGTCTTTAATTTCATTAATATTCATCTAGCCCTCCCAACGCTTGAATGCTAGAACAGCATTGTGGCCGCCGAAGCCAAATGTATTGGAAATCGCATAAGGAATCTCTTGCTCCTTGCCTTCCCCAAATACAACATTTGCTTCAATGTAATCTGACACTTCTTTTGTGCCCGCTGTTTTTGGTACAAAACTGTGGCGCATCGCTTCAATAGTCGCAATCGCTTCAACTGCACCAGCTGCACCCAGCAGGTGACCAGTGAATGATTTGGTGGATGAAACAGGGACATCCTTACCAAAAACAGCTACAATGGCACCACTTTCACCTTTTTCATTAGCAGGAGTTGAAGTTCCGTGAGCATTGATATAAGCTACATCTGACGGGCTAATTTCCGCTTCCTCAAGGGCCAATTTCATAGCTTTAATTGCACCCTGACCTTCTGGATGTGGAGAAGTCATATGGTAAGCATCACAAGTATTACCGTAGCCAACCACTTCAGCCAAGATAGTCGCTCCACGTTTTTCAGCATGTTCCAGACTTTCAAGAACCAGCATACCAGAGCCTTCTCCCATGACAAAGCCATTACGATCTTTATCAAATGGAATGGAAGCGCGGGTAGGATCTTCCGTCGTAGAAAGAGCTGTCAGAGCTTGGAAACCAGCAATGGCAAATGGAGTGATAGAGGCTTCTGATCCACCAACTAACATGACATCTTGGAAACCAAACTTGATAGAGCGGAAGGCATCCCCAATAGCATCATTGGAAGAGGCACAAGCTGTATTGATTGATTTACAGATACCATTTGCACCAAAGCGCATAGCAACATTCCCAGCTGCCATATTTGGCAAAGCTTTTGGCAAGGTCATTGGTTTGACACGCTTCGGACCTTTCTCATGCAAACGAATGACTTGATCTTCGATTTCCTTGATACCACCGATACCAGAAGCAACGATGACACCAAAACGATCTTTATTGATTGCTTCTACATCAAGATTAGCATTTGTTACCGCTTCTTGAGCTGCATACAAGGAATACAAGGAATAATTATCAAAACGATTGGTATCTTTCTTGATAAAATATTTATCAAAAGGAAAATCTTGAACCTCTGCCGCATTATGAACAGCAAAATCGCTGTGATCAAACTTGGTGATGGGACCAATTCCAATCTTACCTTCTTTTAAACTATTCCAAAATTCTTCTGGTGTATTTCCGATGGGAGAGGTTAAGCCATAACCTGTTACAACAACTCGATTTAGTTTCATAGTGAACTCCTTTATGATAATTGGTGAACTGTCAAATCAAAATGCATTGCACTTACTGCATGGTCAGCCCGCCATCAATCGCGATGACCTGACCAGTAAGGTATTCCTGTCCTGCCAAGAACAAGGCGACATCAGCCACTTCTTCGGTATTGCCAAACCGTTTCATTGGGATTTGAGCCAGAGAAGCTTCTTTGATTTTTTCAGAAAGCCCGTCTGTCATATCTGATTCGATAAAGCCTGGGGCAATTACATTGACACGGATATTGCGCGCTGCCACTTCACGGGCAACCGACTTAGAAAATCCAATCAAGCCAGCTTTAGAAGCTGCATAGTTGGCCTGACCGACATTACCAGTCAAACCGACAACACTTGATAGGTTGATAATTGCTCCCTGACGAGCCTTGGTCATTGGTTTCAAGACAGCTTGCGTCATATTGAAGGCTCCAGTCAGATTGACCTTCAGCACTTGCTCGAAGTCTTCCTCTGTCATCTTAAGCATGAGCTTATCTCGAGTAATCCCAGCATTGTTAACCAAGACATCTACAGACCCTAAAGCCACAATTGCCTCATCAATCATCCGCTTCGCATCAATACCATCAGATACATCTCCCGAAATAGCCACGACTTTGATTGGATAACCAGCAAACTCAGCTAAAACGTCATCTGAAATTTGACCGCGCCCGTTCAAGACAATATTGGCACCTGCACTTGCAAACTTATGTGCAATGGCTAAACCGATCCCACGGCTAGAGCCAGTAATAAAAACATTTTTATTCTTTAATTCCATTGATATTCCCCATTATTTTTCCAGTAGGGCTGTCAAAGTCTCTACACTTTCAACAGAATGAACAACTGCTGATTTATCAATTTTCTTCATAAAGCCAGACAGGACTTTCCCTGGACCAATCTCGATAAATTCTGTCGCACCAGCTTCCTGCATTTTAGCGATACTGTCATAGAAACGAACTGGTTCCATGACCTGACGGGCCAGTAATTCCTTAATTCTGCTAGCTTCCATAATATCCGCTTCTGTATTGCCTACTAGCGGAAGCTGAAATTCAGTAAATTCCGTTTCAGCCAAGACCTGAGCTAATTTCTCACTAGCTGGTTTCAAGAGTGCTGTATGGAAAGGTCCAGAAACATTCAGCGGAATCAAGCGTTTCACACCTGCTTCTTTGAGCAGTTCCACAGCCCTATCCACCGCTGCTACATCGCCCCCAATGACGATTTGGCCTGGAGTGTTGTAATTAGCTGAAGAGACCACGCCCAGCTGGCTAGCTGTCTGGCAGGCCTCCTCAATAAGAGCCACGTCCGCATTTAGGACCGCAACCATCTTTCCAGAGCCAGCAGGAGCTGCTTCTTCCATGAAAGCTCCGCGTTTAGCGACTAGAGCTACCGCTGTTTTGAAGTCCAGCGCACCAGCAGCTACCAAGGCAGAGTATTCACCCAGAGAGAGACCGGCTACCATAGCAGGACGGATTCCTTTTTCAGACAGCAGGCGATAAATAGCCAGAGAAGTTGTCAAAATTGCTGGCTGAGTATAGCGAGTTTGGTTGAGCTTCTCCTCATCTTGGTCAATCAGCGCCCGAACATCATATCCCAGAACCTGACTCGCTTCCTCAAAGGTCGCCTTGACCACATCATACTGCTCATAGAGGTCACGAGCCATCCCCAGATACTGGGCTCCCTGACCGGCAAAGAGAAAGGCTGTTTTAGTCATTTCTAGTAACTCCTGCCCAACGTTTTGCTTCTTGCTGAATCTTCTCAGCAGCGCCATAATAGATATCCTTGAGGATTTCTTCGACTGTTTCTTCCTTGCTGACCAAGCCGGCAATCTGACCAGACATGACCGAACCATTTTCCACATCGCCACGGACAACCGCATTGGCCAAGGCACCAGCACCTAGATTTTCAAAAACAGTCAAATCTGGATTTTCTTGCTTGAAGGCTTCTTTTTCTGCCTTTTCGAAATCACGAGTTAGCTTATTCTTGATAGCACGAACCGCATGGCCGAAATGCTGAGCAGAAATTGTCGTATCAATATCCCGAGCCTTCAAGATCATATCTTTATAATTTTGGTGGGCATTGGATTCCTTAGCAACGACGAAGCGTGTTCCAACCTGAACAGCCTCTGCCCCCAGCATAAATCCAGCTGCAGCACCAGAGCCATCCGCAATACCACCAGCTGCAATAACTGGAATGCTGACTGCTTCTACGACCTGACGAACCAAAGTCATGGTCGTTAACTTACCGATGTGACCACCGGCCTCCATCCCTTCTGCAATGACCGCATCCGCTCCGATTTTTTCCATCCGTTTAGCTAGAGCTACACTTGGTACAACGGGGATTACGGTAATGCCTGCTTCGTGGAAGCGAGCCATGTACTTACTTGGATTGCCCGCGCCAGTCGTCACCACTTTAACTCCTTCTTCAATGACAAGATCCACAATATCTTCTGCAAAAGGAGAGAGAAGCATGATATTGACACCGAAAGGACGGTCTGTTAAAGACTTGATTTTGTCAATATTGGCCTTCACCACTTCCTTAGGAGCATTTCCACCACCGATGATGCCAAGACCACCAGCTTTTGAAACCGCACCAGCCAAGTCACCGTCCGCAACCCAGGCCATTCCACCTTGAAAAATAGGATATTTTATATCTAATAATTTTGTAATTCGTGTTTGCATAATACCTTCCTCTAATCATTGCTTAAGTAATAGCTGGATTCCAAACTACCACATGCGAGATGTATTTCTTTACTTTGACAGTCAAACTATTACCTAAACAAGAGAGAATATCTTGCGATACTCTCAAATCTTTATTATTTTGTTTTTTCTTCTACGTAAGCAACCAAGTCACCAACTGTTTTCAAGCCTTCTTCAGTTTCGATTTGGATGTCAAATGCATCTTCGATTTCTGAGATTACTTGGAACAAATCCAATGAATCCGCTTCAAGATCATCAAAAGTTGACTCAAGTGTAACTTCTGATGGCTCTTTACCAAGTTCTTCAACGATAATTTCTTGTACTTTTTCAAATACTGCCATGGATAGACTCCTTTAAAAATATATATTTTTATCTATGTGTTTCCACATGATTAACTAAATTGTAACAATAAGCGTGCCCCATGTCAAACCTCCACCGAAACCTGACAACAAAACTGTCTGGTCTCCGTTCAGCTTAATCAAGTCCTGTTGAACACACTCAGATAATAAAATCGGGATACTGGCTGCACTAGTATTGCCATACTCCATCATATTGGCGGGCAGTTTTTCCCGAGAAACTCCGAGTTTCTTAGCCATTTTATCTAAAATTCGGATATTGGCCTGATGCAAGAGCAGATAATCAAGCTCCTCCACTGAAAATGGACTCTCTTCAATGGTATTTTTGATAGACTGTGCCACATCACGAATGGCGAAATCAAAGATTGCTCGGCCTTCCATTTTCAAATAACGATCATCAACTTGCTTTTCCGAAAATGGAGAGGACAAGCCAAGTCCACCACAAGTCAAACTCTGACCTCTCAAGCCATCAGTAAACTGGCTTTCAGCCCAAAAATGCTGCTTTTCTGCTGCTTCAAGCAAGACTCCCCCAGCCCCATCGCCAAATAAGACTGACGTTGCACGATCCGACCAATCAACGACTTTCGAAAGCGTTTCGCTACCGATGACCAAACCTCTTTGATAGCGACCAGAGGAAATGAACTTTTCTCCAGTTGACAAGGCAAAGATGAAGCCACTGCAAGCTGCCGTCAAGTCAAAGGCAAAAGCCTGGCTAGCCCCAATATTGGCCTGCACTCTAGCTGCAGTCGATGGCATCAGAGAATCTGGAGTCACCGTCGCAACGATGATAAAATCAAGTTGATCAGCAGATAGTTGCGCCTTTTCAAGCAATTGCTCAGCAACCCTTGTAGCCAAGTCACTGGTTGACTCAGTTCTAGATAGGTGACGCTGCTTGATACCCGTGCGGCTGGAGATCCATTCATCACTTGTATCCATCATCTTAGCCAGATCATCATTGGTAACAATCTGCTCTGGAGCATAATGAGCTACTTGAGTAATTCTTGCATAGTTCATTATTTCAACTCCTCTAAAAAATTATACAAGTTCTGCAAACCTTTTTGCATCACTTTTTGTTCTTCTGATGACATTCCTTCCACGACCTGCATGACCATGCGATTGTGGAAACGTTTATGAAGGCGATACAAGAGCCTCCCTTTCTTAGTCAAGCTCAGATGAACCACGCGACGGTCAATGGACGAACGGCGACGCTCGATATAGCCCTTACGCTCCAAGTTATTCAAGCTGGTTGTGACGGTCCCCAAAGTGACCAGCAATTCCCTTGAAATGTCACTTGGAGTCGCATTAGGCGTGGTACCAATAACATCAATAGTGTGCATTTCTTTAATCGAGACATCTTTAAATTGACTGCCTCGGAGGCTGGACTCTTCAATAACCAAAACATTATTAAAAATAGATGTTAAATAATCATTGACTAATTGATAATTCAAACCAACACCTCCTTCATAAATACTTTGACATTCAAATTTTATCAGATCTCAAAATAATTTGCAAGTCCTTTTGAAAATTTATTTGATTTTCAAACAATTTTCTTATCCTAAAAATCCTTACTTACCTGTAAATTGCGGACGACGCTTCTCAGTATAAGCTTGGACACCTTCTTTGAAGTCCTCAGTGAAAGCAAGAGACTTCTGTAAAGATAACTCCAACTCCGCATATTCTTTCCAACCGCTGAAAAGGCTCTTCCAGACCATTTCTTTCATAGCTCTGTAAGAATTCAGCGAACCACGTTTTAGCTTCTTCAGTAGCTGTTCTGTTGTTTTTTCCAATTTTTCTGCTTCACAGACTTTATAGAGCAAGCCATAATCCAGAGCCTTCTCTGCGGTCAGAGCCTCTCCAGTCATAACCAAATGGGTTGCCCGAGTCACACCAATTGCCCGAGTCAGTAAATACAATCCACCAGCATCTGGCGCTAGCCCCACTCCCACAAAAGCTTGGATGAAACGAGATTTCTCTGTCGCAATACAGAAATCGGCAGCCACAACCATATTGGCAGCAGCGCCTGCAACAGGGCCATCCACACTCATAATAACTGGCTTGGGTAGCCGTTTCATAGCAAAAGAAATATCATTGACCAGCTCTGCAATTTTTACCAAGGATTGAATATCATCAGCACTGACAGCTCTTTGCATTTCAGCTAGGTCACCACCGACAGAAAAGACCTTCCCATTAGCATTGATCACTAAAAACTTCACTGCCTCATCATTTGCGGCCAGCTCAATCGCTTCTAAAATCTCCTCACACATCGGAATATTGAAACCATTGGAAACTTCAGGACGATTGAAAGTAATGGTCGCCACTTCATCAACTACCTTATAAAGAATACCATTAAAAGTCATTCTAACTCCATTCCCGACTGGATAGATGCAGCCATTTTATTTTATTATTAAATAATTTGATACTCAAATTATATTCATTCTAGCACAAAAGTTTTAAGAAAGAAAACAAAAACTGGAAAATCTGATTTTATATTCGTTTTTTGCTTATTTTTTGAAAAGAAGCCGGGATGAAAAAGCATTTCTGATAGATTTGCAAAATTTTCAGAATTTTGTTATAATTTTTCCTAAATCATGTTTAGGAGTTTCTATGAAAGTTGTAAAATTTGGCGGAAGTTCACTTGCTTCTGCTTCACAATTAGAAAAAGTCTTACATATTGTAAAGTCTGATGCTGAGCGTCGCTTCGTTGTCGTTTCTGCACCAGGAAAAAGAGATGACCAGGATACAAAAGTCACCGATGCCCTGATTAAGTATTATCGCCAGTACATTGCAGGAAATGATGTCTCCAAGGAGCAAAATTGGATTATTAAGCGCTACTCCGATATGGTCTCTGAGCTAGGTCTAAAATCTGCGATTATTGAAAAAATCTCTAAGAGCATCATCTCCCTAGCTACTCTGCCAATTGAAAACAATGAATTTCTTTACGATACTTTCCTAGCAGCTGGTGAAAACAACAATGCTAAGCTCATTGCAGCCTACTTTAACCACAATGGCATCCCAGCTCGCTACGTCCATCCTAGAGAAGCTGGACTAGTGGTTTCAAGCGAACCAGGAAATGCTCGGATCCTTCCTTCAAGCTATGATAAATTGGAAGAACTAATTCATTCCGATGAAGTCCTCGTGATTCCTGGCTTCTTTGGTGTCACTCAAGATGGACAGATCTGTACCTTTTCTCGTGGCGGCTCAGATATTACAGGATCAATTATTGCAGCTGGTGTCAAAGCTGATGTCTATGAAAACTTCACTGATGTAGACGGCATCTTTGCTGCTCACCCTGGGATTATTCATAAGCCACGTTCCATCGCCGAGCTTACTTACCGTGAAATGCGAGAATTAGCCTATGCAGGTTTTACGGTCCTTCACGATGAAGCCCTGCTGCCAGCCTATCGCGGAAAAATTCCACTCGTTATCAAAAACACTAACAATCCAGAACACCCTGGTACGCGTATCGTCCATAAACATAGCGAAGATCATCCCCCTGTTGTTGGAATCGCTGGAGATTCTGGCTTTGTAAGTATTAACATGTCCAAATACCTCATGAACCGAGAAGTTGGATTCGGTCGCAAGGCGCTGCAGATTTTAGAAGATTTGAACATTGGTTGGGAACATATGCCGACAGGAATTGATGATCTTTCCATCATTCTTCGTGAACGTGAATTAACTCCAATCAAAGAAGAAGAAATTCTGCGCCAGCTTGTACAAAAGGCAGAAGTAGACTACGCTGAGATTGAGCATGACCTTTCTATTATCATGATTGTCGGCGAAAAAATGAAGAGTCATATCGGGGTGACTGCTACTGCGACTAGAGCTCTTTCTGACAATAAAATCAATATCCAAATGATGTCACAAGGTTCCAGTGAAGTTTCCATCATGTTTGTTGTCAATAAGAACCAAGAAAAAGAGGCCATCCGTGCTTTGTATAAAGCATTCTTTGGCAGCTCAGAAATTGATGAATAAACCGAATTAGTAAACAGCAAAGACCTAGCTCTATATGGAGCTAGGTCTTTCCTTATTCTTTCTTGCTTATAATAAACCTTTTTTCTTTTCCAAGATTAGGTCCTTGACAGATATCAACAGGACAGCTAGCAAAATCATGCCCATACCTACAAAATCAAGCAAATAAAAGCGTTCATTCATAATGACAAAGGCAAAGAAGACCGCTGAAATTGGCTCAATCGAGGCTAAGAGACTAGATTTGATAGGGCCAACCAAGCTTGTTCCCTTCAAAAAGACGGTGTAAGCAAAGATTGTTCCGATGACAATGATGCCGACCAAGGCCAGAAGAATATCCAAACGGAATTGCCACTGATGCTGGAAAATACCGCTGAAAGGAAGGAGCAAGATACCTGCAATGGTCATGCCAATCCCGATAACCAACATGCTGCCCCACTTTTTAATGAGTCCAATCGGCAAAAGAATATAAAGTGCATAAGTAAAGGCTGAGAAAATACCTAAAAATAAACCTTTTGGCGTCATCGAGAGCTGATTGACCTGACCGTGGGTCGCAATCAGAAAGGTTCCACCGATAGCTAAAATCATGGAGCAGACCTGAGCCACAGTCGGTGCTACTCTGTCTTTGACACAAGTGTAAGCCAAGACTCCCACTGGACAGAGATATTGTAAAACCGTTGCTGTTCCTGCATTTGTCTCATGAATAGCCGCCAGATAGGCGTATTGATTGATGAACAAGCCTAAAATTGCAAAAATTAAAATGTGTAGCAGAGAGCTCTTATCTTTCCAAATCTTTTTAAAGGATTCTTTATTTGTAACATAAGCCAACATCATCAAGACCAAACCCGCTAGCAACAAGCGCACATTGGTCAAGCTCAGTGCCGAAAAACCGTTCTCCATCAGATACTGACCACTTGTTCCTGATAAGCCCCAAGCAATCCCCGCAGCCAAGGTATAGATAGTTCCCCTTAAAACTTTTGACATCCCCAACCTCTTTCTTTTAGCTTTGATCATTATAACATAAACCATAAAAAAGAGAGTGGGACAGAAATCGGTAATTCGTTAGAATTCGATTTCGTCGTCC
>ERZ772917.858-NODE-858-length-19980-cov-4.866399_pt1 | contig 19980 bp, 17 predicted proteins | sample MGYA00511187_ERZ772917 | MGnify/ENA primary metagenome ERZ772917 (study PRJEB29015, sample SAMEA2737925) | human oral metagenome | biome: human oral; feature: human-associated habitat; material: dental | place: China | collected 2012 ... | reverse complement strand
TAGAGTTGCTGTACCCTGCACTAATGGTAACTCTATAAATATAGAGTTGCTGTACCCTGCACTAATAGTAACTCTATAAATATAGAGTTGCTGTACGTGGCACTAATAGCAACTCTATAAATATAGAGTTGCTCTGCGTGGCACTTATAACAACGAAGAATATCCTTTAAGGGAGCCCCGAGCCAGCTATGTGACGAAAAAAAAGATGAGACAAAAGGGCGGAAATAGGCCTCTCGATAGCCCCGAAATAGAAGTCTGCACCTGCCGATCAGCCCTTCCGCCGCCACGAACGATAGATGATCACCGACAGCAGCACAAGGAAGGCCGCGAGGATGATCAGCATTTCGTTGCGATACTCCAGCGGGTGCACCCAAATCTCGTGCAGGATCTGCCAACGCATGATCACCTCCACGAAGGTCCAAAAGACAATCACCGTGGGGATGGCGTAACGGATAGCGTAGCCCCAGCTCGAGATGCGTGCCAGTCGGCCGAACATGTAGAACGACGAAGCCAAAGCGCCGAAAGCCACTAACGCCGTCACCGGGTGGCGGTCGCCGAGGAAGTGGTCGTCGTAGCAGAAGAGCAGCACTAAGTAGCTCGTCCAGAGGATCAGGTTCATCTCCATGAACGTCACCAAAGCCGTGTGTCGGGCCAGCGGTTTCAGCTCCACGCGCACCGTGCTCTGGCGGAAGAAGACGCGCTGCAGATAGTTGAAGAAGTTGCACCCCGTGCGGATGCTGAAGAGGTAGAGCAACATGAACATGGCCCAAAAGCCAAACGAAGAGGGCATGATGAGGTACTCCGGCTTGGTGACAATCTCGCCGGCCGCGTTCCTGAGCGGCTCCACGCCGAAGCGGTGCGCGTAATAGACGTAGAGGAACTCTATCCAGCCCGTCCAGTAGAGCAGGCCGCCGAAAAGGCCGAAGAGCGTCTGGCGCGTATCGCCGCGCGCGAAGACGCCTGCTATGGTCACAATCAACCCCACGGCGCCCATCGAAAAGGCTGCGTAGTAGAGCATCGGCGGTTTCAGGAAGTGCTCCATGAGGATCATCAACGCATGCCCCAGCGGCATGGAGAAGAGTACGACGAGGAAAGCCATCGTGCCCGTGAACACCGTCTTGCGGGTCATCTTCGGGCGGGAAGAAGTAGAAGTTGTAGGGGTCATTTGAATAAATTGAAGTGTAAAATCAAGGGCGCAAAAGTAGCTCCCGAGCAACCACCTCTGCGATTGGCCGTGCACGCCTTACATTTGTCCCAACAATGACCCCCTGATCACATATACATTTATATATACGCAGAAATGAATACCGACAACATGAATCGTGCGGCGGACAACATCCGGATTCTGGCCGCATCGATGGTGGAGAAAGCCAAATCCGGACACCCCGGCGGTGCAATGGGAGGCGCTGACTTCGTCAACGTGCTCTTTGCCGAATTCCTCAACTACAACCCTGAGCGGCCCGACTATCCCTATCGCGACCGCTTCTTCCTCGACCCCGGACACATGTCGCCCATGCTCTACGGCGTGCTGGCCGCGGCAGGACTCATGCCCTTGGCTGAACTCGAAAACTTCCGCCAGTGGGGCAGCCTCACGCCCGGCCACCCCGAACGCGACGTGCAGCACGGCATCGAGAACACATCCGGCCCCCTCGGCCAGGGGCACGCTATGGCACTCGGCGCCGCCATAGCAGAACGCTTCATGGTGGCCCGCTTCGGCGAATGGATGGCTCACAAGACCTACGCCTACATCTCCGACGGTGGCATTGAGGAGGAAGTCTCACAAGGCGTCGGTCGGCTGGCCGGGCACCTCGGGCTGCACAACTTCATCATGTATTACGACGCGAACAACATCCAGCTCTCCACCAAGGTGGACGAAGTGAACACCGAGGATGTCGCCGCCAAATACCGCGCTTGGGACTGGCGCGTGATCACCATCGACGGACACTCCGTCGAAGACATCCGCCGCGCCCTGCGTGAGGCTCATGCCGAGACCGAACGCCCCACACTGATCATCGGAAAGACCATCATGGGCCGTGGCGCCGTCGACGCTGAAGGCCGCAGCTACGAGGATCTCGTCTCCACACACGGCCAACCCCTCTCCGCTGCCGGTGCCGACATGGACGCCACCATCCGCCACCTCGGCGGTGACCCCGCGCACCCCTTCTCCCTTTTCCCCGAAACCAAAGACGTCTATGCCCGTCGGCGCGAAGCCTTGCTCGCCTGGTACGGCGCCCGCATGGAGCAGGAGGAGCGTTTCCGCCGCGAACAGCCCGCGCTGGCTGCCAAGCTCGACCGCTTCCTCAGTGGCGAGATGCCCGAGATCGACTACGCCGCTATCGAGATGAAGCGCGACACAGCCACCCGCGCCGCCTCAGCCTCCATGCTGGCGCTCTACGCTAAGCAGGTGGAGAACATGGTCGTCTCCTCGGCCGACCTCAGCAACTCAGACAAGACGGACGGCTTCCTCAAGCACACGCACGCCTTCACCAAAGGCGACTTCACGGGGCAATTCCTGCAAATGGGCGTCAGCGAGTTGACGATGGCCTGCGTGATGAACGGCATGGCGCTGCACGGCGGCATCCTGCCTGTCTGCGGCACCTTCTTCGTCTTTTCCGACTACATGAAGCCGGCCGTCCGATTGGCCGCGCTCATGGAGTTGCACGTGGTCTACGTCTGGACGCACGACTCCTTCCGCGTCGGTGAGGACGGCCCCACGCACCAGCCCGTCGAACACGAGGCTCAGATCCGCCTCATGGAGCATCTGCGTAACCACAGTGGCCACCGCTCGATGCTCGTTCTCCGTCCCGCCGACGCCGACGAGACGGTCTACGCTTGGAAGATGGCGCTCGAGAGTTACCGCCCCACGGCATTGCTGCTTTCGCGTCAGAACATCGCCTCGCTGCCTGCCGCCTCGGGCGACCGTCGCGCTGAGGCACGCCGCATAGAACAGGGCGGTTACGTCGTGATAGACACCGAGGGCACGCCGGACATCGTCTTAGTAGCCTCCGGATCGGAGGTGTCTACGCTTGTCGAAGGCGCCGAGCAGTTGGCCGCCGAGGGTATCCGCGCACGCGTCGTGTCGGTGCCGTCTGAAGGACTCTTCCGCGATCAGGAAGCGGACTATCAGCAGAGCGTATTGCCCGCCGGTGTGCGTCGTTTCGGTCTTACTTCCGGCCTGCCCGTGGCGTTACAAGGGTTAGTCGGCGAGGGCGGCTCGGTGCATGGCCTGTCGTCGTTCGGTTATTCGGCGCCGTACAAGGTGCTCGATCGCAAGTTCGGGTTCACCGGTGAGCGCGTCAGTGAGTTGGTCAAAAAGTTCTTGGGGAAATGAGCGCGATGGACACACAGCCTTTACCGATAGGTTTTGCCTGCGATCACGCGGGCATAGAGATTAAGCAAGCACTCATGGAGCACGTGGCCGAGTTAGGTTACGAGGTGCGCGACTTCGGCACGGACTCGTCAGACAGTTGCGATTATCCCGACTACGCCCACCCGCTGGCTGAGGCCGTGGAGGCGGGCGCCGTCTATCCAGGCATCGGCCTCTGCGGCTCGGGCAATGGCATCGGCATGACGCTCAACAAGCACCAGAGCATCCGTGCGGCACTTTGCTGGAACGACGAAACGGCGCGCCTCTCGCGTGCGCACAACGATGCAAACGTGCTTGTCCTGCCCGCGCGTTTCGTGACCGTCGAGGAGGCCGTGCGCATGGTCGACATCTTCCTCTCGACCACCTTCGACGGTGGCCGCCATCTCCGCCGCGTGGAGAAGATCCCGGTGGTGTAACCTCTGAGAACTAAAAATGAAAAGCTGGGCACACGATCGGGGAGACCCCATGTGTGCCCTTCTTTTCGATCGCCCCTTGTTCGGAGCGGTCAACAATAATCCCTCATTAGATGAAAAGAGAAATCATATCGGAGTTATACAAAGGCTTCGAAGCGGCCGCCATCGAAGTGGACGGCGTGGAGTGCTGGAGTGCAAGAGCCTTATGTCCCTTATTGGGGTATTCGCAGTGGAGAAACTTTGCCGGTGTCATCGAAAAGGCAAAAGAAGCCTGTCGGAATGCGGAGAATTCCGATACCGACCATTTTCCTGACGTCGGGAAAATGGTCGGTATCGGATCCGGCTTGAAAATACAGAGTGAGTCGTTCGGTGACAGATCGTTTTGCTGACGCCAGAAAAACGATACAGTGTCAACCAAGCGAAATGAAAAAGCCTCGCCCAGGACAGTGATGTCCGGCGAGGCTTTTTCTTCTTTTTCCGACGCACTGGAGTCAGAGCTCGAACGCGTCCCCATCCTCTAAGACGGGGAATTTTTGGCGGAACGCGGCGAGACGCTCTATGTCGAGTACGGCTTCGGCCGCGCTGACGTGGTGATCCTCGCACGTGGCGACGGTGCGGCCATAGGGGTCGATAATGACCGATGCGCCACTGTACTCCGCCACCGGGTCGCGCCCGACGCGGTTGACGCCGACGACGTAACACTGGTTCTCGATGGCTCGCGCACGCAGCAGCGCGCTCCAAGCCTCGATGCGGCCGACGGGCCAGCTGGCCACGTAGAGGGCCACGTCGTAGTTGCCGCGGTTGCGGCTCCAGACGGGGAAGCGCAGGTCGTAGCAGACTTGCAGCAGGATGCGTACGCCGCGGAAGGTGACGACCACGCGACGTGTGCCGCGCGTGTAGTGACGGTGCTCGCCGCTGTAGGTGAAGAGGTGGCGCTTGTCGTACGTCTCCACGCGGCCGTCGGGGTGGACGAAGCAGAGGCGGTTGTAGTAACGACCGCCATCTTCCACGGCCAGCGATCCGGCCACAGCCGCACGGCACGCCGCCGCCTTACGCACCATCCAGCGGAGCGTCTCGCTGTCGGCCTTTTCGGCCACGCCTTCGGGATGCGTCGCAAAACCAGTCGTGAACATCTCCGGCAGCACGTAGAGGTCGGCGCCCGGCCGACGGTCGATGGCCGCCTCTGCCTGCCTCACGTTCTCCGCCGGATCAGTCCAGGCAATGTCTTGTTGCAGGATAACAACCTTCATGGCTACAGGCTCCATTCGGCGCCGTCCTTCGTGTCCTTGACCACAAACCCGAGGGCGGACAGCTCGTTGCGGATACGGTCGCTCGTGGCCCAATCCTTGTTTTGCTTGGCCTGCTGACGGATGGAGAGCAGCAGATCGACGGCGCGACGATAGGCCTCATCCTTCTCGTCTGACGGGGCGGCGCTCCGCAACCCGAGGACGTCGTCCATGAAGAGGTGGAAGGCAGATTGCAGCTCCGCGAGGTCGTCCGCCGAGAGCGTCGCGCGACCGTCGTGCACGGTGTTGATGGCCTTGGCGGCGTCGAAGAGGTGAGAGATGACGATGGGCGTGTTCATGTCGTCGCACATGGCTTCTTCGCAGCGCGTGCGCAGCCCGTTGACGTCGATGGTCGATGGCCCGTCGGAGGGTGTGAGCTTGGCGAGCCGTTCGGCGGCTTCAAAGAGTCGCTCGAGGCCCTTCTCGGAGGCTTGCAACGCCTCGTTGCTGAAGTCCACCGTGCTGCGATAGTGTGCCTGAAGGATGAAGAAGCGGATCGTCTCCGGGCGATAAGCCTGCGCCAGGAGCGGATGGCTACCGGTGAAGAACTCCTCTAAGGTGATGGCGTTGCCGAGCGACTTGCCCATCTTCTGCCCGTTGTAAGTGATCATGTTGTTGTGCACCCACCAGCGCACCATCTGCTCGCCCTCGGCGGCGACGGCCTGCGCGATCTCGCACTCGTGGTGGGGGAAGATGAGGTCCATGCCGCCGCCGTGAATGTCGAAATGGTCGCCGAGGTACTTGCGGCCCATCGCGGTGCATTCGCAGTGCCAGCCCGGGAAGCCCTCGCCCCACTGCGATGGCCAACGCATGATGTGCTCCGGTGCGGCGCGTTTCCAGAGGGCAAAGTCGACGGGGTTACGCTTCTCCGTCTGCCCGTCTAACTCGCGGGTGGTGTTGAGCAGCTCGTCCACGTTGCGGTTGGAGAGGATGCCGTAGCGGTGGTCTTGGTTGTATCGCGCCACGTCGAAGTAGACCGAGCCTTCGCTCTCGTAGGCGTAGCCGTTGGCGAGGATGCGGTTGACGAGCTCCATCTGTTCGATGATGTGTCCCGAGGCCTGCGGCTCGATGCTGGGCGGGAGCACGTTCAGCAGCTCCATCGCGCGGTGGTAGCGGCGCGTGTAGTGTTGCACCACCTCCATCGGCTCGAGTTGTTCGATGCGTGCACGCTTGGCGATCTTGTCCTCGCCTTCGTCGGCGTCGTGCTCGAGGTGGCCCACGTCGGTGATGTTGCGGACGTAGCGCACCTTGTATCCGAGGTGGGTGAGGTAGCGGAAGAGGATGTCGAAGGTGATGGCCGACCGGGCGTGGCCGAGGTGCGGATCGCCGTAGACGGTGGGTCCGCAGACATACATGCCCACATGTGGCGCGTGGAGGGGTTCAAACTCTGCCTTCCGGCGCGTGAGGGTGTTATACAAAACGAGTTTCTGTTGTTGCTTATCCATATTACTGTTCTTTATTGATTCGTTTATTGATGCGTCTTTTTTAATGGGCGCAAAAGTAGGGAGGCGCATGCAGCACCGTGCAAACGCCTCCTCCTATTCTCGACTCTTTACCCATGCCTCCGCTTGCTCTATTTCACTCTTGAGCGATGCCCGCAGCCGGTCGGCCATAAAGGAGAGGAAGGGTGTGCTGTCGGCCTCTTCCACCTCTTGCGATTGCCGCAAGGATGCGATGTATGCGCCACGATCTTCACGAAGGATCTTCACGGGGAAGAGGCCGTAGTAGAACTGGATGTAGTGCATCAGCAGGCGTGCCGTACGACCGTTGCCGTCTACCCACGGGTGGATAGTGGCCAGTTCCAAATGGGCCGTGAAACTCAGCTCATACTGCGCGCGGAGGGTGTTGACGCCGGTCATTTTCATTTGTTCCTGAAGTCGTTCGCAGAGCGCCTCTATCCGTGCAGGCACCTTCTGATAGTTCATATATGACCGTCCGCCGACACCCGCCGTGACGCCGCACAGACGGTAGTCACCCTGCGACGAGTCGAACGTGCCCGCAGCGACGTGGTGCACACTCCCGGTGCGCCGCATCAGCATCCCATTCAGCATCCGCAGGAGCGTCGGCGTGATAGCCGTTCGGCGCACCGCCTCCGTCCGAGCCTGCTCGTAGGCCATGCGTAGGTCGTCATTCATCAAATGATCCATGAGTGGCTTACCACCAGTCGTCACGCCCTCGTCGAAGAGCATTTGCGCCTCCAGCTCCGTCAGCGTCGACCCCTCAATGGCTGTCGAATGGGCGATCAGGGAGTAGAGGTAGTATTTCTCATAATCTACCGCCTGGGCGATACCCATGTCCGAGAACCGATGTAGCAGCGCCTCAATTTCCGGCCAGGCGTCGTGCTGGCTTGGTGTGATTCTTTCTTGTGTCATCTTGTTTTTTTTTGGGGGGGGATGAATTCCTGATTACGTTGATTGTTTAGGTCGTCCGAGCCTCGGGAAGACCTCTCCCGAAGGTTTGACCCATTTCCCCGGTGGAAGGCACCAAGGGGGTGCCGGCCAAATTGTCCGGGTACACGATCGGCATTGGAGGTGGTGGGAAAATGCTTCCTCCCGAAGGTGAAATTCAGAAGCTGTTTTTGAATTTATTTCGGAGGATATACACGGAATGTTTCTGTGGGGTTTTGTTTCACCTTTTAAGGAGCATAGCGAACTCCCGGTGAGGATAAATGATGGAACAAAAGGGCAGAAACAGGCCCCGATAGACCCGAAATAGAAAGGAGAAAGATCAGCTGAAACAGCTCCTTGAAACAATCGGTCAATAAATTCAAAGCAGCTTCTTAGTTTAATCAGCATAGAAATGGAAGAAAGATTGATCCGCGTGGGAATCACGCAAGGAGATATGAACGGCGTAGGTTACGAAGTGATCCTGAAAACCTTTGCCGAAGAGATGATGACAGACCTCTGCACGCCGGTGATCTACGGCTCGCTGAAGGCGATGGAGCACTATCAAGCGACGCTGAAGGACATTGCCGATCCGGTCGTGCCGAACGTCATTGCCACGGCTGAGGAGGCCGAAGAGGGCAAGGTGAACCTCATCGATTGCGTCCCGGACTGCCCCATCACGCCGGGCGAATCGACCACGGAGGGCGGCATGGCGGCATTTGTGGCCCTCGAAGCCGCCGTGGCCGACATCAAACGCGGCGCCATCGACACGCTCGTGACGGCGCCTATCAACAAGCACAACATACAGCACGACGGCTTCCACTTCCCCGGCCACACGGAGTATCTCGAGGCCTGCTTCGGCGAAAATGGCGTCTACCGCTCGCTGATGATCCTCACCAGCGACAAGCTGCGTGTCGCCTTAGTCACGGGGCACGTGCCACTGTCAACCGTCGCGGCACACATCACGCCCGATGCGATCGTGAACAAACTGATGCTCTTCAACACCTCTCTGAAGGAAGACTTCGGCATCATCCGCCCACGCATCGCCGTGCTCTCGCTCAACCCCCACTCCGGCGACGCCGGGCTGCTGGGGCACGAGGAGGAGACCGTCATCCGTCCCGCCATGGCCGAGGCCGAGAAGGAGGGCGTGCTGTCGTTCGGCCCCTACCCCGCGGACGGCTTCTTCGGTTCAAACACCTACCACCAGTTCGACGGTGTCTTGGCCATGTATCACGACCAGGGTCTAGCGCCTTTCAAGGCCTTGGCGATGGACGAGGGCGTGAACTTCACCGCCGGACTGCCCGTGGTCCGCACCTCGCCCGACCACGGAACGGCTTACGACATCGCCGGCCGCAATCGCGCCTCGGAAGCCTCCTTCCGACACGCCGTCTACACCTCGCTCGACGTCTATCGCAACCGCGAAACGTATCGCCAAGCCTCCCTGCGCCCCCTGCGCAAAGAGTACGTGGACAAGAGCGGTAAAGACAACGTGAAGCTGGATCTCACCAAAGACGAGTCCGATCTGTAGGCGACGGCTCTGCCCATCACCTCAGGGGATAGGAGCGTACCCACGCCGCCACTCTCCAAGGCGTCAAGGGACGCCCGCCAAAATTGCCGGGTACTAAGTGGAACTTCTTGCACTGCCAGTCCCTAAAATGTCAGGTGATGGGGTGTACCCGCGCCGCCAGTCTTCAAAATGTGAGGTGATAGGGGTGTACCCGCGCCGCCAGTCCCTAAGGCGTCAAGGGACGCCCGCCAAAATTGCCGGGTACTAAGTGGAACTTTCCGCGCTGCCAGTCCCCAAAACGTCAGGTGATGGGGTGTACCCGCGCTGCCAGTCGCTAAGGCGTCAAGGGCACGTCTTGGGTAATATTCGGGAATTGGTAAGATCGAAACAGCTTCTACCTTTGCCCGCCGTGTAAAAAAAACAGATATCATGTTCAAGAACAAAACGGTGGTTTACACCTCGGGGACATTCGACATGTTCCACTACAATCATCTTCGGATGATCAATTATGCCCGCAGTCTGGGCGACATTCTGATAGTCGGCGTGAGCACGGACGAATTAGTTTCGTCATACAAAGCCCCCCCCATCATCCCCTTCAACGAGCGGATGCAAATCCTCGAAGCCCTCAAGACGCCCGACATCGTCATCCCGCAACATACCCTCGACCACACCGAGATCGTCAAGAAGCTCAACATCGACGCCTTCGTCGTGGGCGACGACTGGTACGGCAAGTATGACTACCTGCGCGAACTCGACGTGCAAGTCTTCTACTTCCCCTACGGCACAGGCGTCTCCTCCTCCTCGCTCCGCAAGACCATCCACGACTCTTACGAGAAGCACCTGAGGCAGGAACGACAGGCCAAGCCGGAGTCGGTGAAGGGCATGAAGATCGGCCTCGACGACGAGGACGACGCAGCTCCAACCAAATGACAACAACCCCTCCACAGATGACTAAACAAGCATTGATCACGGGCGGCACGAAGGGCATCGGCCGCGCCGTGGCCGACACATTGGCGCGGGCAGGCTACGACCTGACGCTGACCTACGGAGCAGACACACCAGCCGCCGAACGTGCCGCCGAAGCAATCCGCGCAGCGTCGCCAGTTCGGGTCGACCTGCTCCAGGCCGACATCACCGAGCCCGCGTCGATCGACCGTATCGCAGCGCACTTCGAAGCCTCCGGCACGGCGCCAGACGCCCTCGTGCTCAACGCCGGAACCACCTATCGCGCCTCGTTCGAGGAACTGGAACTCGCAGAGTGGGAACGGCAATTCTTCGCCAACGTACACTTCCCCGTCTTCCTGCTGCAGCGACTCGTGAAGCGCATGCAGCGCGGAGCAAGCGTCGTCTTCACCGGCTCGCTGATGGCCGTAGAGCCCCACGGCATGTCGCTCTCCTACGGCATCACCAAGTCCGCCGTCCACGCGCTGGCGAAAAACCTCGTCAAGTTCCTCGCCCCCTACGGCATCCGCGTGAACGCCGTCGCACCCGGCTTTGTCGAAACCGACTGGCACCGCACCAAGTCCGCCGAAGTGCGTCGCAACATCGAGAGCAAGATCGCCTTAGGGCGCTTCTGCACCCCCGAAGAAGTCGCCGAAGTCTATCGGATGCTGATCGAAAACAGTTACATGAACGGCACAGTGGTCGTGGCCGACGGCGGCTATTGCTATCGATAAACCATGAACGAAAAAACGTTCGAGTCATCCCTGAAATCCATCGAGACCGAGAACCTGATCGATCTCCATTTCTATCGCCCCATCGGCTACCGCTTGGCGCGCATGCTGCAACACACCGGCATCACGCCGAACATGGTCACCATCCTATCCATCTTCGTCGGAGCCGGCACAGGCTACCTCTTCTACTTCACCCACCGCCCAGCCTACACCTTGGCCGGCATCCTGCTGCTCATCCTGGCCAATATCCTCGACTGTGTCGACGGACAACTGGCTCGCCTGACCGGCATCAAGTCAGAGATCGGCCGCATCCTCGACGGCATCGCCGGCGACATCTGGTTCACCCTCATCTACGTCGGCCTCGCCCTGCGCCTCTCGCACCTCTACGGCAGCGGTTGGTTCTTTGCCCCCGCCGTCGCCTCCGGGCTGTCCCACCTCTTGCAGGCCGGCATCACGGACTACTACAAGACACTCCACCTCTACTTCGTCAGCAAAGAGAAAGGGCGCGAGTTCCACAGCATCGACCAGGTCAAGGCACAACAACGCGCCATGAAGAGCCGCACCAATCGCGCCTTCTTCTCCCTGTATGAACTCTACACCCGCGTGCAGGAATTTTGGACACCCGCCCTGCAACGCATGCTCCGCACACTCCAAGCCCGTTATGGCGACGACATCCCCGAACACCTGCGCCTCGCCTTCCGCAGCCGCAGCCGCCACCTCATGACGCACTACATCGACTTTATGACCTTCAACGGTCGCACCCTCATCCTCTTCCTCGTCATGCTCCTCAGCATCCGTTGGAGCGGCATCGTGTGGCTCTATTTCGTCTACGAAATCATCGTCCTCAACACCATTCTGCTCATCTCCGTCCACCGCCACGAGCAGATCTGTCGCGACATCATCGCCCTTGACAAACAACCGGCGCATGAGTAAGGAGCAAGAAGTAAAGCCAGTCTTCGGCCTGCCCGACCTGCAACAGGCCGCCCCCATCTTCCGTCGCCGATGGGCTGTCGCCGTCGGCCGCCGGCTGATGAAGTGGCTCAGCATCGACAAAGTCAACACCATCCACGCCAAACATTGCCACCTGCGCGGCGCCGCCTTCACCTCAGCCATGCTCGCCGACCCGATGATGGACGTCCGTTACCGTGTGCACCACCCCGAGCGCCTCGACACCTTGCCCGAAGGCGCCTTTATCACCGTCTCCAACCATCCCATCGGCTCGCTCGACGGCATCATCCTCATCGACCTCTTCGCCTCTCGCCGCCCCGACTTCCGCGTCATGGTCAACGGCGTGTTGGAGCGCATTTGGGCGATGGCCGACAACTTCATCTCCGTCACCCCCAAGACAGGCAAACAAACGGCACCTAATCAAGCCAACGTAAACGGCGTACGCATAGCCCTTGAAGGCTTGCGGAACGGTCATCCCATCGGCTTCTTCCCCGCCGGCGCCATGTCGTTCGGCACCTCCCACGGCGAAGTGCTCGACCGCCCGTGGACACACAGCGTAATCCGCCTGATCCGCAAATCCGGCGTGCCCGTCTACCCTGTCTGCTTCGATTTCCGCAACTCTCCCTTCTTCTACCTTCTCGGCCGCATCAGCTGGCAGTTGCGCACCCTTCGCGTCGCCACGGAAGCCTTCAACAAGCGTGGTCGCACGGCTGACGTCTACGTCGGCTCCCCCATCTCCCCGCAGGTGATCCATTCCTACACAGACGACACGGCCTTAGCCAACTTCCTCTATCGCACCACCTACGCGCTGCCAAAAGAGGGATAGGTCTCCCCAAAAAAGACAATGGCCAATGATTAGCAGCCTTACCGGCATTAATCATTGGCCATTTTACGATGTACGCTCTTCGCTTTCTTCGGAGCAGGGCGCTCTCATCACTTCGCGCCCTTTCGGGCATAAAAAAGCCCCTCAAAGCAGCTTGAATGCTGACTTTGAGAGGCCTTCCAGTTAGTCGGGGTGACTGGATTCGAACCAGCGACCACTCGCCCCCCAGACGAGTACTCTAACCGGGCTGAGCTACACCCCGCGTTGCATCGTTTTCTCAAATGCGCGGCAAATGTAAAAAGAGAATCGACAAACAAAAGCCCAGCCCCCACTATTTCTTAGTTCCCCATGTTCTCCCGATAGAAGTCGAACGACTCGAAGACGAGTTCACGAGGCACTTCTTGGTCGATGGCGACGTCACCGATACCACGGAGAAGGGCAAAACGGATGCGGCCGCCGGCGTTCTTCTTGTCGTGGGTCATGCGCTCGTAGATCGTGTCGTAATCGCGGCAGCTGAAGGCAAAGGGAGGATAGCCCGAACGGATGAAGTGCGTCACGCGGCGCAGATCGTCGGTCGAGAGGGCGCAGTGTTTGTGCGAGAGGTAGAGTTCGCAAACGATGCCCGCGGCGACGGCCTGGCCGTGGAGGATGGGACGGCTGCGGGCGAAGGAGAGGCTCTCGAAGGCGTGGCCGACGGTGTGGCCGAAGTTGAGCGCCTTACGGATGCCCTGCTCGGTGGGATCCTCCTTCACGATGCGCGCTTTGACGGCGACGGAACGCTCCACCTCGGCGGGATCGATGGGGAAGTGGCGGGCGGAGATGTCGATGGTGAGGAGGGCACGCAGGTGGTCGGAGTCGGCGATGAGGCCGTGCTTGATCATCTCGGCCAGGCCGGAGAGGAGGTTGTCGCGGTCGAGGGTGCGGAGGAAGGTGCAGTCGATCATCACGCAGTCGGGCTGGTGGAAGGAGCCGATCTCGTTCTTGAGGCCGTTGAAGTTGATGCCCGTCTTTCCGCCCACGGCGGCGTCGACGGAGGCCATGAGGGTGGTGGGGATGTTGAGGACGTGCAGGCCGCGCTTGAAGGTGGCGCCGGCGAAGCCGCCGAGGTCTGTCACCATGCCGCCGCCGAGGTTGATGAGCAACGAATGACGCGAGGCGCCGCCGTCGGAGAGGTGTTGCCAGATCTGGGCCACCTGCGCGATGTCTTTGTGGACGTCGCCGGCCTCGATGGTGATCTGTCCGGCGTCGCGGAGGGCGGGCGTGCCCTCGAGCAGGGGCAGGCAGTGCTGCCGCGTGTTGGTGTCGGTGACGAGGTAGGTCTTGTCGTAATTTTTTGACGCGAGATAGGCGGTCAGCGCCTCGGCGATGTCTTTTGTGAAGATGATCATTGTAAGTCTACGCTATACATATAATAATAGGAGAAGATGGACCTCAGATTCCATTCTGCGAGCTCAGATGATCTGAAATGAGCCTCAGATTGCATTTTACAGGCGTGCAAAGTCCGAAATGGGGCTCATGTGACAGCTAACAGATTTGCAAAGTCCTTCATGGAGCCCATTTTCCATTTTACAAGCGTGCAAGCTCCAAAATGAGCTTCAAATTCCATTTTACAAGCATGTAAAATCAAAAATGAGCCTCAGATTCCATTTTACAAGCGTGTAAGCTCCAAAATGAGGCTTAAATCGCATTTTACAAGCGTGCAAAATGAAAAATGAGCCTCATGCTCCATTTTGCAGACTCGGGAGCTCCAAAATGAGGCTCAGATCGCATTTTACAAGCGTGCAAAGTCCAAAATGAGGCTCAGATTGGATTTTGCACGCTTGCAAAGCTCTTGGCGGGGCGAGCCGGGCGACTTATTTCAGTCCGGCCTCCTCCAAGATGGCGTCGATGGCGGCGCTCAAGCCGTCGGGGTTCTTGCCGCCAGCCGTGGCGAAGTGGGGCTGTCCGCCGCCGCCACCGCGGATGAACGAGGAGCCCTTCTTGACGAGTTTCGCGGCGTCAAGACCTTCGCCGACGAGGGGCTGGCTGAGCAGGACGAGCAGGCCGCAACGATCATGGTCGCGGATGCCGGCCACGAAGCAGATGCGCTCGTCGCTCGGCGTCTCGTCCTTGATCTGCATGGCGATGGACTTGCTGAGTTCGAGGTCGCCCTCACCGTTGACGAGGATCAGCTTGGTGCCACGACGATTGATGGCTTGGGCCAGCAATTCCTTCTTCATCGTGGCGGCTTTCTCCTTGATATACTCACCGACTTGCCGCTTGAGCTCGCTGTTCTCTTCGATCGATTTGCGGATGGTGGGCACGAGGTTGGGCACGTTGTTGAACAGGGTGCGCACCTCGCGCACGGCGTCTTGCGTGAAGTAGAAAAGTCGCTCGGCGGCGTCGGCCGTGACGGCCTCGATGCGGCGCACGCCGGCGGCGATGGAGCTTTCGCTGGTGATGTACATGGAGCCGATCATGCCGGTGGCGGGGATGTGGGTGCCGCCGCAAAGCTCGACGGAGGTGCCGTAGCGCACGACGCGCACTTCCTCGCCGTACTTCTCGCCGAAGAGGGCCATCGCGCCCAGAGCCTTGGCCTCGGCGATGGGCATGTTGCGGTGCTCATCGAGGGGCATGTTTTGGCGGATGCGGCGGTTGACGATCTGCTCCACGCGGCGGATTTCCTCGTCGGTCATCTTGCCGAAGTGGGAGAAGTCGAAGCGGAGCGACTCGGGCCCGACATACGATCCTTTCTGCTCGACGTGTGTGCCGAGCGTCTCGCGGAGCGCCTCGTGGAGCAGGTGCGTAGCCGTGTGGTTGCATTCGCAGCGGATGCGGCGCTCCACGTTGATGCGGGCCGTGAACGAGGCGGTGAGGTCATTCGGGAGCTTCGTGGCGAGATGCACGGGCAGGTTGTTTTCGCGCTTCGTGTCGATGATCTCCGTCCGCTCGCCGTCCGGGGCAATGAGCACTCCGCTGTCGCCCACCTGTCCACCCATCTCAGCGTAGAAAGGCGTCTTGTCGAGCACGATTTGATAGAGCGTCTTGTTTTTCTGTTTGATGCGGCGGTAGCGGAGTATCTCCACGTCGCACTCCATCATGTCGTAACCCACGAAGGCCGTCTCGCCCTCGCGCAGCGTCACCCAGTCGTCGGCCTCGATGGCGGCGGCGTTGCGCGCGCGTTCCTTTTGCTTCTGCATCTCGGTGTCGAAGCCGGCGAGGTCAGCGTCCATGCCGTGCTCGCGGAGGATCAGCTCGGTGAGGTCAAGCGGGAAGCCATACGTATCATAGAGCGCGAAGGCGTCCGTTCCGGCCAGCGTTTTGCAACCCGCGGCGTTCAGTTCTTCAATCTTTTTTTCGAGCAAACGGATGCCCGTATCCAGCGTGCGGAGGAAAGCCTCTTCCTCTTCCTTCATCACCTTTTCGATCAGCTCCTGCTGGGCCAGAAGCTCAGGATAAGCCGTGCCCATGGTGGCGATGAGGGTCGGGAGGAGGCGATACATGAAGGCCTCCTTGCAGCCGAGGAAGGTGTAGGCGTAACGCACGGCGCGACGCAGGATGCGGCGGATCACGTAGCCCGCCTTAGCGTTCGAGGGCAGCTGTCCGTCGGTGATGGAGAAGGCGATGGTGCGAATATGGTCGGCCACGACGCGCATAGCCACGTCCTTCTGCCGATCTTGGCCGTAGGTCGTTCCCGTCATATGGGCGATGGCCTGGATGATCGGCTGGAAGACATCCGTATCGTAGTTCGACGTCTTGCCTTGCAGCGCCATACAGAGTCGCTCGAAGCCCATGCCCGTATCAATGACGCGGTTCGGCAGCGGATCTAAGGAGCCATCAGCCTTCCTATTGTATTGCATGAAAACGAGGTTCCAGATCTCGATCACAAGCGGGTTGTCCTTGTTCACAAGCGATGCCCCGGGCACAGCCGCGCGCTCGGCGTCGGATCGGAGATCGATGTGGATTTCAGAGCAAGGTCCGCAGGGTCCCGTGTCGCCCATCTCCCAAAAGTTGTCGTGCTTGTTGCCCTCGAGGATGTGGTCAGCGGGCAAGAATTTGGCCCAATAGCCAGCCGCCTCACTGTCGCGCTCAAGGCCCTCGGACGGGCTACCCTCGAAGATGGTCGCATAAAGCCGTGCCGGGTCAAGGTGCAGCGTATCGACCAAGTATTCCCACGCCCAGCCGATGATCTCTTCCTTGAAATAATCGCCGAACGACCAGTTGCCGAGCATCTCGAACATGGTGTGGTGATACGTGTCGTGTCCCACCTCTTCAAGGTCGTTATGCTTACCGCTGACGCGCAAACATTTCTGTGAATCGGCCACGCGGGGATATTTGATTGCCGTGTTACCGAGTATAATGTCCTTGAATTGGTTCATCCCGGCGTTGGTAAACATCAGCGTGGGATCGTCCTTGATGACCATCGGAGCCGATGGAACAATGTGGTGTCTTTTCGATGAGAAAAAAGACAAGAATGACTCGCGAATTTCTTGTGCTGTAAGCATATTTGAATATGTAAATAACCTGTTAAAACCTTGCAAATGGGGCGCAAACATAGGTCAAAACCTACATTTGCGCCCTCATCATAACGGGAGAAATTGATCATGGGACTGTTCAAGTCGAAGAAGATATATTACAAGTACAACACCGAGACGCTGAGCTTCGAGCGCGTCTATCCCACCATCAAGCAACGCCTTCTCGCCATCATTAGGCACGCCGGCATCGGCATATTAATCGGGGTAGCGCTCTTCTTTCTTTTCGCCAACGTCTTCTCCTCGCCGATGGAGTCCTTACTTCAAAAAGAAAACAAGTTGCTGCAAACTCAATACGAAGTGCTCCGCCTGCAACTCAACGACGCCTTAGAAGTCCTCGACGACATCCAGCAGCGCGACGAAAACCTCTATCGCGCCATCTTCCAAGCCCGCTCCATCCCCGAATCCGTCCGTAAACCGGGCTTCGGCGGCACCAACCGCTACGCCTACCTCTCCAGCCTCTCCAACGCCGATTTAGTGATCGAAACGACCCAAAAACTCGACATGCTGAAGAAGCAGCTCTACGTAGAGTCCAACTCGCTCGAGGAACTGATCTCCATCGGCAAAAGTCTCGAAGAGCGCGTCCGCTGCCTCCCCGCCATCCAGCCCATTGCGAACAAAGACCTCAAGCACATGGCCTCGGGCTATGGCGCACGCATCGACCCGATCTACCACACTTTGCGCTTCCACTCCGGCATGGACTTCGCCGCCCCGATGGGCACCGACATCTACGCCACCGGCAACGGCCGCATCATCCTGGCCGGATGGAAGCAAGGCTACGGCAACTGCGTCATCATCGACCACGGATATGGCTACAAAACGCTCTACGGCCACATGGAGAAGATCCTTGTCCGCGAAGGACAAGCAGTCAACCGAGGCGAAGTCATCGGGCTGGTCGGCAGCACCGGCAAGTCCACCGGACCACACCTGCACTACGAGGTGCACATCAACGACAAACCGGACAACCCCGCCAAGTATTATTACCAAGACCTCACCCCCGAGGAGTACGACCAAATGCTGCAGATGTCAGAGAACCACGGTCAGGTGATGGACTAAGCCTCCCCCTTCTCAGCCCTCCTCCCCCCTACCCCTTCATGGGATTAAAACAAGATAAAAACCTCAAGCTCTACTTCTCCATCAAGGAAGTAGCGGAACGCTTCGGCCTGAACGAATCCACCCTGCGCTACTGGGAGAAGGAGTTCGCCGACCTCTCCCCGCGCAAGACGCCCGGAGGAACCCGCTTCTACACCGAACAAGACATGGAGACGGTACGCCTCATTCACTACCTACTCAAGGTGCGCGGCATGACCATCGTAGGCGCCCGACGCAAACTCAAAGACAACAAGGAGACAACTATCAACCAAATGCAAATCATAGAGAAATTAAAAACGATTCGTGCCGAACTGGTGTCACTCCGTGACGCCGTCGATCGGTTAGAGAACAATGAAGAAGAAAGGATGGAAAAACAATGAACAACGTATGGATATCAATGATTTTCGTCGTCATCGGATTAGTGCTGATACTCGTCGGCGCCAACGCCCTGACTGACGGTGCCGCAGCCGTAGCCAAACGGTTCCGCATCTCGAACTTAGTGATCGGTCTGACGATCGTCGCCTTCGGCACCTCCGCCCCGGAGCTGACCGTGAGCGTACTCTCCGCCTTCAAGGGCAGCCCCGACCTAGCAATGGGCAACGTCGTAGGATCGAACATCTTCAACGTCCTGTTGATCCTTGGCTGCACTGCTGCCATCGTCCCCCTGCATGTGCCCAAGAGCACCATCACCAAGGAGGTGCCCCTCTGCATACTGGCCTCATTCGTACTCTTCTTCGTGGCTGGCGACGTCTGGATAGACGGCGCCGCGGAGAACGTACTCAGCCGCATCGACGGCCTCGTGCTCCTCAGCTTCTTCGCCATCTTCTTTGCCTACACCTTGGCCATCGCCCGCAACACCGAAGACGATGACGAGGAAAGCATCAAGTCCATGCCCGTGTGGCGTTCGGCGCTCTACATCGTCGGCGGCTTGGCCGGACTCATCTACGGCGGACAGTTCTTCGTCGACGGTTCGTCGGCCATAGCCCGCCAACTCGGTGTGCGCGAGTCCACCATCGGCCTGACGCTCGTAGCCGGCGGCACGTCGCTGCCCGAACTGGCCACCTCCGTCGTGGCCGCCCTGAAGAAGAATCCCCAAATGGCCATCGGCAACGTGGTCGGCTCAAACCTCTTCAACGTCTTCTTCGTGCTCGGTTGCGCCGCCACTATCCATCCGCTCCACGTCTCCGGCATCACCCTTGTCGACTACGGCGTGATGATCGGTTCAGCCATCCTACTGCTCATCTTCGGACAGTTTTTCAAGCAGCGCACCATCACTCGTTGGGAGGGCGCCTTCCTCTCCCTCTGCTTCGTCGCCTACACCGCCTACTTAGTGGCCAACGCGTAAGAGGGAAACAGGAGAGCTAAAAACTAAGGCCGGGTACACGCATGGGGGAGACTCCAGCATGTACCCGGCCTTTTTAGTTTTTAGTTTTCAGCGCCCCTATTCCCACTCCCCGTAGGGTTTGACGGCCAGCGCCGAATTATAGTAACGCGCATCGCCCGTCACCTCGCGACCCACCCACGCAGGCAGAGTGATCGTTTCGTCCGCGTCTTGGAGTTCGATCTCCGCCACCGTGAGACCCGCGTTGGCACCGCCGAAGACGTCCACCTCCCACGTGTGCCCCTCACCGTCCGGCACCAAGTGGCGCACCTTCTCAATTCGGTTCCCCACGCACATCCCCAACAGCTCCAGCGCGTCGTCCACGGGGATCCGCTGCTCAAACTCATACCGACTCCATCCGCGTTCGTCCGGCGCACTTTTGATCGTCAGGTAAGCCGCCTCGCCCGACCGACGCACACGCACGGTGCGCGCCGGATCGGTGCAGAGATACCCTTGAGCGATAGGTATAGCGGCCGTCACGTAAGGCATAAAGTCGCCCGCCACGAGGAACTTCCGTTCCGTTTCCTGTGCCATGATGTAAGAAGCTGTTTTGAATTTATTGACTGATTATTTGAAGGAGCTGTTTTGGCGGAGC
>ERZ772917.857-NODE-857-length-20012-cov-9.420855_pt1 | contig 20012 bp, 15 predicted proteins | sample MGYA00511187_ERZ772917 | MGnify/ENA primary metagenome ERZ772917 (study PRJEB29015, sample SAMEA2737925) | human oral metagenome | biome: human oral; feature: human-associated habitat; material: dental | place: China | collected 2012 ... | reverse complement strand
GTATTCCAACGAAAACCCGCATCCGCTCCGTCGGGCCACCGCTCTCCCATGTGCGTCACGACGGGCTGAGGCGCTTCCATGTGCGAGCCTCCTTCGCACCCGTCCCGGTCCGCTCCCAGGGCAGGGGGATCCCTCCGGAGTACGACCGGCCCCGACAAGAGGGCTGCGAGGGAAGGTAGGGCGCGAGCGAGCGCGACATCCGGGAGTCCCGTCGGAACACGAACGTACCTTTCCAACGTGAACGTACCTTTCTCCCAACCTTCTGGGGATAGAGTTCAGAAGGTTGGGAGAAAGGTACGTTCACGTGACGAAGGTACGTTGACGTTGGGGCCCGCCGCCCGCTCGGCTCGGCCTGCGCCCCGTCGGAATCAGTCATCCCGCAGAGGCCTCAGGCTCCTGCGGACGGGGATTGTGCGACGCGCCTGCTGGAGCCCGATGAGATGGAGAAGGCGGTGGTTTGCAGTAGCGCGCCTGAGAACCGCAACCGGACCCAAGTTCGGGCAGTGATACTACAGGGATCCGGCGAGTGGAAGAGGAGGGCCTGCCGTCGCTAACCGACTGGCCTCGGCGTCCTCGATGTATAAGAAATTGAACTATGCGCCTCGCAACTCAGGGGCTAGGCTGACCGGCAGACGCAGCGAGTAGCGACGGTAATTTGCCCGTCGATTCCTTTGACCGAGATGGGGCGCACGCATGTTTTTCTTATGAGAGGCGGATCATTGGATGATTCTTCGGGCTTCTGCCCGATCCCGTCTCCGATCCCGGGGCGAGTATGCAGGGATCGATTCGGATGAGCAGAAGTCGGTAGAGCATGAGGGCCTGACCGCGTGGGCGAGCACCCCGTACGTGCGCTGTCGGTGCCGAGCCGGCAAACGCCTTCGCATCACTGCGGTGGGCCTCAGCCGTCGCTGATGCGCTTCTCACCGAGGCGCAGCCACCGTCTGTGCCGGTCTGTGACGCATTGTTGCCACAAGCTCAGGCCGGAGAGCGCTTCGGCACGAGCGAATGAGTTTCGTCGCCGCTGAACTCGCAGTCGAGTTCATCGCCTGCTTCCACGTCATTTCAGTACGTCGCCCGCCTCGTCGGAGTCGGGGAAGCCTGATCACAGGCGAGCGCCGCGAAGGGCGCCTTCGCTCTTCGCAAGGTGACCCTACCGAAGAGCAGCACCATGATGTCCGTCATTAACGGAGTACGGTGATCAGCACGGATCGAGGCGCGGCGTGCGCCAGCGACCTGTCCTGGGCTCTGAGAGCTAATAAGTCGAGAATTATTTTGAACAGAAAGGCCCATCATGGTGTCGACGCTTACTCTTCGAAACGCCAGTCGCGTTCTGCCTGTATACCTCATATGTGACGCGTCAGGGTCGATGGGGGTCCCCGCCGCTGGAGGTAAACGTCCTATTGACGTGCTCAATGACTCCATTGTCAATCTGTTCGTGGCGGTGAATCAGCGTCAGTCCACAGTTCTGGATGTCACTCTGAGCGTTATTTCCTTCAGTACCAGCGCATACCTCAACTATGCGATGGATAATGTGAGTCCCGGTGATCCCCAGATCCGCCTTCAGGCATCCGGTACTACGAACCTCGCCGCCGCACTGGAGCTCTTCGAGGATCGTCTTGATATTGACGGGCGGGAACGGTATCCGCGGGAGAGCTATCGTCCTGTCGCTTTCATTCTGACCGACGGCCACCCGACGGGCGACTCGTCGGAGTGGATCCGCGTCGTCGAGCGACTGGGACGCCGTTCCTTCCCGCCGCGCCTTATCCCCTGCGCCTTGGGAGAGCCGATGCCCGAGGTTTTCCGGCAGCTCACCTTCGCCTACGGTGCGAACGCCGGACACCTCACCCATGAGATTCTTGCCGACGGAAAGGACGTGGCGCAGGGGATCACATCTTTGTTCGGCCGCATCTCGAGAACTCTTAACGCCGTTCAGGACCCGACGAACCTGATGGCGAGCGACTCACAGGACCAGATCACGATGATGGACACCCTTATTGTATCGGCGATGGCGGACAGCGCGAATAGTACCACCGTTTCTTTTGAGGACCTGATCAGTGGCTACTGAGAAGTGGGCTGTGCGCCTCTGGAAGTGGCTCATGGGCTTCTGGACGGACCCTCGCGACACTCGCACCGATTCAATTGCGGTGTCGAGCTCACCTACTAGTGGTTCTGCTCTGCCTCCGTGTATGAAGCCTATAACAGAAACGGACCGGTCTGGGAGCGGCCGTGGACAGTATGAACAGCCTGCGATCAAGAGGACGGGGGCCTCACCCGTCCCAGCTACTGCGGCGCCTATTGCACCGATAGACATCGGCGGTCGCTTCTCCACGCTCCCAGGTGCGATCACCTCCACCCTCATGGACGGGCCAGGTGTGGCCCTAGACTCAGGCGCTGCCTTCGATGGACTCGTTGAGGTGCGCGCGGCGTCCCTTGTCGGCGACCTTCATGTCGAGGAGGGATCACGTCGGCAGGATGCGTATGCGGTCCGCATCAGCGAGACGCAGCGTCTCATCAATGTAGCGGTCTGCGATGGTGTTGGGTCTCGGCACCGCAGTAATGAGGGCGCGGCAGCGATTGCCACGGGAGTCGTTCGACACGCAGCCCAGGGCTCTCCCGATCCTGTAGACGAGAGTGTCTCTCGACTGCTGCGCATGGCAGAGAACGGCGATGTCCCTCAGATCGAGTACTCGACGACGCTCATCTGGGTACGTGTTGAGGTTGGGCGACCGGCGGAGCCCTGGAGCGTCGGCCTTGTCCAGTACGGTGACGGGGACGTTCGATTTTTAGGGAGCGACAGTTTGTGGAAGCCGGTAGATCGTCAGCGCACCGCTTCGGAAGCGGACATCGATTCCTTCGCATTGCCGCTCGCCACACGACCCGGCCGCAGGGCACGCTTTAGATGGCACCCCGACCAGGTCCTTGTTCTGGCCACCGACGGTCTCTCCGACCATCTTGACTCCAGAACGAAGGTCGGACACTTTTTGGCCAAGGCGTGGCAATCGCCGCCAGATCGTTGGATGTTTCTCAGCCAGGTGGCCTTTCGGGCTGTCGGAGCCGGAGACGACCGTACTGCTATCGCTCTCTGGCGGACCGATGGGGCGGCTGCGGAGAATGTGGTTCCGGAGTGCTCCTCGTGACATACCAGGGTTTTAGACGTCCTGAACGTCTCCAAGAGATGGTTCGCATGATAAAGTTGTATGGTGAGGACGCACCTTTCGTTGTCGCCAAGCCGGTCACTCTCAAGCAGGTGTCACGCCTGGTTGACATCTCTAAGAAAGAGGAAGGCGGACAAGGACTTTTTCTGCGACTGAAAGACACAAAAGGACGACTCGGGATCAAGGTTTTCAGGTCCGCGCACACCAGGCCCGACGACCGAATAAAAAGGGCGCAGCGCCTCAGGTCGGCCTTGATGAGATTGACCGCATTGAAGGGCGGGGACACTACGACTCTTCTCCTGTTCAATATCCTCAATATTCCCCGGCAGTATATCGCCGCCCCTGATGGTGGTCTCACGGGTCTGCTCGTCCCGACTGCGCCCCCGTCCTGCTTCCTTGAGACGGAGGTCATGGGAAGACGTCTGTCCCAGAGTGTACGTATCGGCGCCATTATTTCGGATCGACGTCTTATTCCCTCGCGTACGAGCAGCGCCGACGATCCCTTGCCGACCGTGGCGAAGTGGTCCTTCCTCGACTCTCTTTGTCAGGCCATATCTTCGCTGCATGAGATCGGGCTCATTCACGCAGACATATCGTCGAGCAACGTCTTCGTGAGATGGCCTGAATCGAGGGACCCCAAGGCGTACGTTATCGACGCTTTCAACGGCTTCAGCACTACGGGCGGGAATCGTGAGCTGGGGATAATGCGCTCCGATGTGTTCTGCCCCCAGTCTCTCCGACGGGGCGAGTACACAGAGGCTACAGATGTGTATTGCCTGGCGTGGTGGATCGTTCATATCGCAGTTACCGCGGACCCGATCGGTGCAAAGCTGCAGCTGCCGAGTATTCGTGACGTCACCGAGGGCACCAAGATCCTTTACGGTCGGCACAAGTACGTGACCGAGGGACTTGAAATAAATCGCGGTGCGCTGCCATCCTGGTTATTCGATATCCTTGAGGAGTCTCTCCGGATGTCGCCTGCGGACCGCCCCTCCTCTCGTGAGCTCACCTACGCCGTTCACGACCACTGGCTGAACTATGGAGATGCAAGATGAGCCGCGGTTTCCCCGTCCTGGACGACAACGAGCGGTCCCCTGCCTGGGAGAGGCACCGCCCGGCGGCTGCCCCGTGCTTCACCTCATCGAGGTCAGGCTCCTCGCGCTCCGGGGCGGGGTCCAGCAGGTCGACGGCTACTATGACTGACGGCCTGTCCTCCCAACGGCCGGCCGGCGCCGGTTCGGCTGTTTCGCGAGGTAAGACATCTGGTTTCAGGAGGAAATCGACTCTGGTTCGGCGCGTGACGGTGCTTGTGATCATACTTCTTATCGCGCTCATGGTTGCCGTCATGTACAGGCATCATAGACACATCCCGTTCCTCTCGGGTGGGCCCACCTCCGCGCCCACCTCGAGCCCGTCATTTTCTGGGCGCAATTTTTTCGAAAGCCTGACGGAGGGAGAGTGCTTTCGGCTCGAGGTCTCGCCCCAGTTGTCGGAGAGCGGCGCTTTTCAGAGGATGGATATTCTGTCGGGAGAGAGGCTCTCCTGCGACGACCCCCTCTCGCAGTACCGTTTTACGGGGAAGGAGACTGGTGCTGAGGAGGATGATGGCGGAGCTCGAGCATTTGATGGCACCGAGTATTGGAGATTCGATAACGGCGATAGATTCGGTTATGCGATTCTGGCCCGCGCGGGAGTATTCTTCGTAACCGGCTACGACGCCTCGACCGGCCATTACCGATTTTGGCCGCTCTACCTTGCCGACGACTATGCCCTCCCGCCGGAGGTTACCAACGGAGGACTCATCCGTATCGCCTTGGACGCGGGCGACTCCTGCCGGAGCGGCAGGGACGGTGATGTTCGGGTCATCGATGGTCGGCAGACCTGCTGGACCCTTACGGATCGTAGACCCGGATGAGGCGCGGGACACTGAGGGCGCGGGGGCGATCGCTGTCCGGAGCGCAGCGGCGCCCGGCGGGCGCCAGACCAGCGCCCCGAACCGATCTCGACGCGGAATACGACCGATCTCGGCGAAAGGGGGGGCGTGCGGGTCATTCTGAGGGGCCCGGGGAAGGTGTTGCACATGGGAGAGAAGGGCTTTGCCGGCACAGGGGCCGATTTTTCGCATGATTCCGCGGTTTACGGGCATCCGTCAAGAAGAGTTGACGCGCTCCCATGTGCACACAGGGGGGTCTGCGCACATGGGAGCGTGTCAACCAATCTTGACGATTCGAGAAGAACCGCAGTATTCCAACGAAAACCCGCATCCGCTCCGTCGGGCCACCGCTCTCCCATGTGCGAACCTCCTCCCAGTCCGCCCTCGGGCAGGGGGATCCCTCCGGAGTCGCACCCGGGCACGGGCCGAACGGAGCCCCGCCCGGCCCCGTCATGCGAGCGCCCGCCTGACGGGGCGGCCGTCCTCGGTGATGAGGACAACGTCGTCGGCGGTGACGACGGACATGAGCCCCGGGCGCTGACGGGGCGGGAGGAGCCGCAGGACGACATGGCCGCCGTCGGCCCTGTCGAGCGCCCGAACGGCCTGGGCGATGACGGCGTCCTGGATCCGGCCCGCGGCCTTCTCGGCTGGCCCCCGGTCGTCGAGAAGGGTGACGTCGATGCCGCGGGCGCGGGCGGCGCGGGCGGCGTCGACGGCGGCGGTGCCGGTGAAGAAGGGGGCGCGGCGCTCGTCGCGCAGCTCGGCCTCAAGCAGACGCGCCTGCGCGCACAGGGCGGGTGCGCTCGGCCGGCCGGAGGAGACGGCGGTCAGGACGCTCACGCTGCGTTCGCGGACCGAGTCCATGGCCCGCTGCCTGAGCCTCTGGCTCTCCTGCTCGGCACGGCGCCGGGCGACCGCCTCGGCGCCGATCGCCTCGTTCTCGGCGGTGGCCGCGGTGAGAGCCACCGACAGCCGCGCGACTCCGCGCCACAGGCACACCGGGATGATCTGCCCAGCCATCCAGGCCAGGATCATGGCCGGGTCGCGCCCCGTCGCCAGGGCCCAGACGCCGGACGTCGCCACGAGGAGCCCGAGGCCCGCCCAGGCCTCCCGGGACCGATCCCGCGCCAGCAGCCCACAGCACAGGGCCGCCCCCGCGCTGGTGCACCATGCGGCGCAGCCGGGCCACCCCACGACGTCGATCTGGAACAGGACGACCGGATTCGCCACGCCGATGAGGATCGCCGTCCAGGCGGCCGCCCAGCGGGGCATGCGCTGCTCCGGCCATGCCCTGAGCGTGAGGAGCGCGGCCGCCGACATGGCCCCGAGGCACCCGATGACCGGCGCGGTCTGCCGATAGGAGCCGGCCCATGCCTCCAGGAGGAGGACATGGGCGCAGATGGCGAGCACGCACACGGCGATGACCCGCGTAATCGGGGCCTCCATGCATGCCGACAAGGACAGCGGGGGAGCGGTTCCGGCCGCCGTCGGGCGTGTGGCGCGCCTTGGGCCCGGGCTGTCGGGCTCCGGCTCGGCCGGCGGTGCGGCGTGGTTCGTCCAGGAGAGGGTGACGGTGGTTCCGGTGCCTGGTGCGGTGTCGATGCGGGCGGTGCCGCCGGCGTCGTGCATGCGGGTCATGATCGACCCGGTGACGCCGTGCCGGCCGACGGTGGCGCGTTCGGGGTCGAAGCCGCGGCCGTCGTCGGAGATGGTGACGACGACGCCGTCCGGGCCGCTGTGCAGTGTCGCAGTGCGCGTGATCCTGCCCGCGGCTTCCCGGCCCGTGGCTTCCCGGTCCGGCGCGGTTTCCCGGTCCGGCGGGTCGCCGGCGGCGTGGGCCAGGGAGTTGCGCAGTGCCTCCGCAGCGGCGTCCTCGAAGGCCTGCGCGGTGTCGCGGGGCACGGGCGGGTCCTGGTCGATTGAGCTGGAGATGACGACGTCGTCGTCCCCGATCGCCCGCAGCCGTTCGCCCAGGGCGCGGAAGAGCTCCGAGGCGCTGCGCGCGGGCGCCCGCCGTTCCGCGGCCTCGTCCAGCGAGGCCAGCGCCTCGTCGGCGTCGCGGCGCAGCCGGGGGGAGGCCGCCGGCACGGTGGGGACAGCCTTCAGGACCGACAGGATGTGGTCGTGAATGAAGTTGTCGGCCTCCCGCTGCGCCCGTGAGCGCGACTCGTCGATGCGGAGCCCGGTGACCAGGGCGCGGCGTCGGGCGCCGGAGTCGTCCAGATCGGCCGCCTGCTGCAGCAGCCACGAGAGCATCCCCATGGTGCCCAGGTTGAAGGCCAGGTGGACCAGGACCTCTTCGAGCGGGGCCTGCGCGGGGTACCCGCCGTGGACGGGATAGGTCCACGTCAGGGGCAGGGCGAGCGCCGTCGTGTAGGCGAACCGACCGCGGACGGGGAGGACGGCGGTGGCCGCCACCGCGGCTGCGGGGTAGTAGCAGGTCAGCGGGCTGAGGGGCGGCACGACGTCGGACGCGTCGCCCGCTGGGAGGACCGGGCGCCCGGCGGTCAGCAGGACGAGCGCCGCGTACCCGACGAGGAACGCCGGCAGGACCGTCCGCCACACGCGGTCCGCGACGGCGACCCGGTTCCGCGCACCGCGGGAGGGCGGCGTCCCGTCGTCGTCCGACTCGGGCCGCGGCGAGGGGCCCGCCAGCCCGATCGCGGCCGCGCCGCCGGCGATCAGCGGCAGGAGCAGCAGGACGAGCGCCGCGGCCCAGAGCGCCGGCTGGTGGGCGGTGCCGGCCGTGCCCCGGACGGGCGGCACGGTGAGGACCCCCGCCACTGTCGCCGCGGCCGCCGCGATGACGACGACGAGCCTGCGCATCCGCCGGCGGTGGGGGTCGGGCTCGAGCCGGGGTGACGGGTTGGCCGGTGCTCTCGTTGGGAAGGCCATGGGTGTCGGTTACTCGTAGTAGCTGATCAGGCCGTCGCGGGCGACCTCCTTGAACAGGGCGACGCGCGAGCTGGTCGTCAGGCGGCCCGCGGCGCGGTACTTGTCCTTGATGCGCGCGACGTACTGGTTGACGCTGTTGACGGACAGCCCCAGGGTACGGGCCACCGTGCTGGCCTGCATCCCGTTGGCGTACAGGGTGATGACCTGGGCCTCCCGCTCGCTGAGGTGGCTTCCGACGAAGTTCTCGTCCTCCTCCAGGGCGCGCGCCCAGTCGAGGCTGGCGCTGGGCCGGCCCTCCAGGGCGGCCTTGATGGCGTCGATGAGCTCCTGGGCCGGCGCGGTCTTGTTGATGATCGCCATGACGGCCTCGGTGGCGGTGGCCTCCCGGATGAGGTCGGGGGCCTCGCCGGAGGTGTAGACGACGACGGGGACGGAGCGGCGCTCGAGCTCCCGGATCACCTCTGCGGGCCGGGTGCCGTCGTTCAGGCGCAGGTCGAGAATCGCCAGGGTGCGGCCCGCCGGCCACTCGACGTCGCGCAGGCTCCTGAACCAGCTGACCGTCCATGCCAGTCCGGCCCGGGCGAACTCGTTCTGGCAGCCCTGCGCGATCATCTCGTGGTCGTCGATGACCACGATGGAGCACTCGGCGTCCATGATGCCTCCTTGCATGTGGTCCAGGCTCGACGCGCGGGGGTCAGGGGACGGGCACAGGACGTCAACAGAAGATCGGGGTGGAGGAGAGATAGTGGTACCGCGCCGGTGCTCTCGGTTGCCGTAAGGCATGACAGCGCCCATGTCAATATATAGGAAGTGGCGCCGCACATGTAGGGGCTGCCTGTGGTGAAGGCTCGGAGCGCACCCGTGCCCGGTCCCCGCACCGGTCCCCCTCGCCGCCGCTGCCTGCATGCGTCCTCCTCGGTCACGTACGTGTGCTGACCTCCTTGCACGGGCGGCGGCGCCCGGGCTCAGGCGGGTGCCTGCGCGGCGGGTCGGCCGTCTGCTCCGATAAGAAGGATGCTGTTGGTGGTGACGACGGACATGAGATCCGGGCGCTGGTGGGACGGGAGGAGCCGGACGACGGCGCGCCCGCCGGTGGCGCTGCCCAGCGCTCGGACGGCCTGGGCGATGACGGCGTCCCGGACGTCGTCGGACAGGTCCGCATCCGCACCCCGGTCGTCCAGGAGGATGACGTCGATGCCGCGGGCGCGGGCGGCGCGGGCGGCGTCGACGACGGCGGTGCCGGTGAAGAAAGGGGCGCGGCGCTCGTCGCGCAGCTCGACCTCGAGCATGTGCGCCCGCACGCGCAGGCCGGGTGTGATCGGCCTGCCGGAGGCGATGGCCGTCAGGACGGGCTCGACGCGTTCGCGCACGGAGTCCATGGCCTGCCGCATGAGTCTGTCGCTCTCCTGCTCGGCGTGGCGCCGGGCGGTCACCTCGGCGCTGATCGCCTCGTTCCTGGCGGTGGCCGCGGTGAGAGCCACCGACATGAGCGCGATGCCGTGCCAGATGCACAGGGTGAAGAGCTGGCCGGACATGTATGTCAGGATCGTGACCGGGGCACGGCCGGTCGCCAGGATCCACGCACCGGACGTCATGGTGAGCAGGCCGATGCCGGCCCACGCCTGCCGGGGCCGTTCCCGTGCCAGGAGCCCGCAGCACAGCATGGTGCCCGCGCCGGTGCACCACGCGGCGTAGTGCGGCCATCCCGCGACGTCGATCTGGAACAGGACGAGTGCGTTCTCGGCCCCCGCGGCTGCGACGATCAGGCCTGCGACCCGGCCGGGCATGCGGTGCTCCGGCCACGATCTGAGAATGAGGTATGCGGCGCCCAGCATGGCTATGAGGCCGGCGACGACCGGTGCGGTGTGCCGGTAGTGGCCGGTCCGCACCTCCAGGAGGGCGATGAGGACGTAGAGGGTGAGAAGGCAGGTGATGCCGGCTCGTGCGGCCGGGGCCTCCATGCATGCGGACAGGGACAGCGGTGAGGAGGCTGCGGTTGACGCCGGGTCCGCGGAGTCCTCTCGGTGCGTGGCGCGCCCTGGGCCCGGGCTGTCGGGCTCCGGTCCGGTTGGCGGTGCGGCGTGGTTCGTCCAGGAGAGGGTGACGGTGGTTCCGGTGCCCGGTGCGGTGTCGATGCGGGCGGTGCCGCCGGCGTCGTGCATGCGGGTCATGATGGACCCGGTGACGCCGTGCCGGCCCGGGGGTACGCGTTCGGGGTCGAAGCCGCGGCCGTCGTCGGAGATGGTGACGACGACGCCGTCCGGGCCGCTGTGCAGTGTCGCAGTGCGCGTGATCCTGCCCGCGGCTTCCCGGCCCGTGGCTTCCCGGTCCGGCGCGGTTTCCCGGTCCGGCGGGTCGCCGGCGGCGTGGGCCAGGGAGTTGCGCAGTGCCTCCGCAGCGGCGTCCTCGAAGGCCTGCGCGGTGTCGCGGGGCACGGGCGGGTCCTGGTCGATTGAGCTGGAGATGACGACGTCGTCGTCCCCGATCGCCCGCAGCCGTTCGCCCAGGGCGCGGAAGAGCTCCGAGGCGCTGCGCGCGGGCGCCCGCCGTTCCGCGGCCTCGTCCAGCGAGGCCAGCGCCTCGTCGGCGTCGCGGCGCAGCCGGGGGGAGGCCGCCGGCACGGTGGGGACAGCCTTCAGGACCGACAGGATGTGGTCGTGAATGAAGTTGTCACTGAGCCGGCGCGCCTTCGAGCGGGACTGCTCGGTTCGCAGGTCGATGAGGAGCGCGCGACGTCGGGCGTCGGCCTCGTCCAGGGTGCTCGCCTGGTGGAGCAGCCAGGTGAGTATTCCCATGGCGCCCAGGCTCGTGGCCAGGTACAGGGCGACCTCCTCCACCGCTATGTGCGCCAGGTCGCCGTCGCCCGGAGGGTAGGTTGCGAGAAGGGGCGGCGCGAGCGCCACCACGTAGGCGAACCGGCCGCGAGTGGGGAGAACGGCAGTGGCCACGATCGCGATAGTGACGTAGTAGTCGGCCAGCGGGTTGGGGGCGGGCGCCATGCTCGACCGCTGGTAGGACGGCAGCACCGGGAACCAGGCCGCCATCAGGACGAGAACCGCATAGCTGACAAGGAGCGCCAGAAGGGCCGCGCGCCACATGCGGTCCGTCCCTGCGGCTCTCGCGGGGCGGGAGGGCCTGTCGGAGCCGGCGGCATCCGGTCCCGGGTGCTGGCGACGGCTCACCAGGCCGATCAGGACGGCGCCGCCGGCGACCAGTGGAAGGGTCAGCAGAGCCGGAAGCAGGATCCAGTACAGCGGCCGGTGCGCGGCCTGCGCCATGGCCCAGGTGGACGGCGTCATGAAAAGGCCTGACACGACTGTGGTGGCCACCGCCATTGCGACGACAAGCCTGCGCATTCGCAGGGAGTGGGGCCCGGAGGCGAACCACGACGGCGGACCGGTGAGGGCTCTCGCCGGGGGTGCGGGCGTCGGCGGGGGTACCGGCGCCGGCGGGGGAGCGGCGGCGCCCCCGGCCGCGGCGTCTTTCATGGTCCTGCCCGCTGCCGGCCGGCGCGGTCGGGCTCGACGACTCGGGCCTGCGCCGATCTGCCCGGCCCGCTGGGACCCGGACATACGCCGTCGAGTACGAGGGCGATATGCGGCGTTTGCATACCTCCATTGTAGGTTGGTAGTCAACCGGCGAGCGAGCTCGTTGATAATGGGTGCGTATATGCGGGAAGCGCCTCCCTGCAGCGGGTAGTGCTTGAGATGGACTGTCGAGAGCGGGGAAGAAAGGGAATCGGGCGGCTGGAGCGCGGCGCATGGGCTCCGCGGGCGGTGGCGACATTTCGCGGCGTCACGGAGGCAGGCCGCTGTACCGGTATATGTGCCGAGGACTACTGCCGGCGCGCAGAGGATTATTCTCGGTTGTCGGGCGCCGCGTCCTCGTGGCTGTCCGGTGCTCTGCACCTGCTGTCCGTTCGGGCGCCCGAATGGCAGAGGGGCGGTGCGCGAGTGGCGGGCCGAGAACACATTGACGACGCCGATGTCGACGGAACCCGTTTGAAGCGGCGCCGCTGGAATGCGCAGCGGCGTGTGACGACGTGATGGGGCGGGGCGGGCGAGAGCGGAGCGGGCCAGAGCGGGGCGGCGGGCCCCAACGTCAACGGAGCTTCGTCGCGTGAACGTACCTTTCTCCCATCCTTCTGACCTCTACCCCCAGAAGGATGGGAGAAAGGTACGTTCACGTTGGGAAGGTACGTTCACGTTCCGGTGCGCTCCACGCGGGCGCCCGGACGCCGCGATGTGCTCGTCCGGGAGGTCGGCGAGGGCGGTGCACCGCCCGGACGCCGCGCCCGCCTGCTCCTTCCGCCCTGCGCACGCCCCGCCGCCGGCCGCCATGCTCACCCATACCAACCTGCGGGGCCTCCCGCCCTGCGCACGCCCCGCCGCCTCTCTCGGCGAGGTCGTGGTCCGGCTCGAGATCGGTTCGAGGGACCGTGCGAGCGCCCGCCGTCGTCCGGGGCTCTCCGGGAACCCGGAAGACCGACCTTCTCCCACCGCGCGGCGCCGTTTCGCCCCGGAATCACTCATCTAGCGCCGCGGAGTCCGGTCGTGCGCGGTCCCCGTCGTCGGCCTGTTCCCCGTGCGCGCCGGCGCTGCCATCCTCCTCATACTGATTCCCGCGGCGCTCCAGCCTGTTCCCCGTGCGCGCCGGCGCTGCTCCTGATGAGGTTCATCGTTCGGGCGATCTGGTCCGCGGTCATCCCGCTGGCGTGCAGGGCGATGAGCCGTGTCTGCCGCGGGGTGAGGCGCGCGGCGAGGAGTCCTCGCCGCACTGACGGTCCTCGCCCGGTCAGGGCCGGGGCGGAGATCCTCCAGGGCGGCCCGGGGCCTCGGTAGGGGCGGCCTCCCAGTCGGGGCCGGCGGAGTCTCGCCGGAGGTATAGGGGCATGGGCGACAGGGCCGAAGCGGTGTTCGAGCTCTCGGATGTCTTCCGCGGGCCACCCGCCGTCGTTCAGGCGCAGATCGAGAAGCGCCGGAGCACGGTCCGCGGGCCATTCGCCCGCGCCCAGGGTTCTGGAGCGGCTGACCGTCCACGGCGGCAACCCCGGCGAACACGTGCCGGCATCGTGCGCGATAAAGGCGCGGGCATCAGCAGGAATCATGGAGCAGGTGACATTTGAGGCGCTCCTGGAGGTGATATGGATATGCGTGTAATAAGAGTATTGAGAGGCCTCTCGGACGTGGAACGCGCATGATCGGTGCCATGCTGCATCCCCTCGACTCGTTGCATAGCGCACCGTCGGCGCTGTCAAGGTCTAAGAAGTGAGACTCCCGAGTCGGAGGATTGCGAGGGTAAGTTGGCGGCCGCAATGAGCTGCTGATGATTCCTGTTGTCCGGGAATTGACGTGGGGTAAGGGGGCGATGAGAGCGACGACGAATGTGATTCGACGGGCGATGCTGCATTGAGTGGGTGTTCTGACGGCAGCGGGGTGAGCGGTGGGTCTCGTCTCCTGCTCCGGCGGAAGCGCCTCCTCCGGGTCGTCCGGCCCGCCTGCGGCGGCCGGTGACGGAGACTCGTCAGTGAACGCGGACTCAACGCCGACGGCCTTTGAGATGCATGGTATTGTTGTGGCGCAAATGTCTAGTGAAGTCAGTTCGGGGGTCGTTCCCGAGCGTCAAGTCGATAGATCCCGATGATGGGTCGACCTTGGGTTCCCGGGAGTTCTCCACGTCGTTCGACACGATCACGTTCGACTCGCGGTACTACATGTATTTTGATCATATGGGGCCGCGTACCCGTCAGGCGTTCTCGAGTGACTACAGCAAAGTTGTCGCATCCAAGTCCGACAAGAGTGGGTCGGGGAACGTCGGAACCATTGCGGGGTATCTTGATGAATCCGGATACTTTCATGACATGACGGCTCTTGTGCCGGCCGTGGGTGACTTCGACTTCAGTGACGACGTCATGGCGGCGTTCGGCGCCGACGACAGTTTTTACTTTGCGCGCAAGCATCGCAAGGAGGGCAATCGGAAGGGGGGCAACATATCGACCCTGTTCCGTATCGCGGATGGAGGCTCTTCGGCTGAGGCCGTAACCTTGCGGCCCGCGGGAGCTGCGAGTCCGAGTCCCACGGGGTCGAGCGCCGAGTATGACAACTATGTGGTTCAGCCCGATGGCACGTCGATTCCGACACCTTATTCTACGACGCGTGGATATGGAATAGTGCGAAGAGCGTGGGGTGCAGGGCTCCGGACGACATGTCGGTCAACGGCGTGTGCGTGAAGGCTGAGGGGTCTGAGCTCACAGTCTTCAACGCGGTTCCGTACTACTCCGGTACCTCTACCTCTAAAGATCCGGACGGCCTCCAGAAGCGCAATCTCCTTTCCGATACGAATTCGCGATCGGTCAAGACGGCCGTATTCAGCCCCGATGGCACGAGGATTGCCTTCCTGCAGCGGACTCGACTGGCGCCCGCCCATTCAATCTGTATGTCCTGGGTGCTGATGGCGGAGAGGTCACCAAGGTTGCGGGAGCGGGCTCTTTCGACGAGAAGGAGATACTGCTGGAGTGGAGGGAGTGACTCTCGGCGACGTTCCGTTGCGGGCAGGGCCGCCGGGTGGCGGCCCGCTGCGTGCTGCGACGGAACGGCTCCGCCGTCAGGACGGGAGTGAGTCTAAGAACTGAGACTCGTGTGTGAGCTGGGTGCCGCGTAAGTTAATACCGTCCCAATCAGCGGCCCCTGACCGGGGCGATTATTATGATCGAGAGGAAAGTTGCATCATGGAAGGCGTAGTCTTTGCCGTTATCTTTTTCGGCGCGTGCTTCGCGGTGGCGCACTTCTATTCGAAGTTCCTGCTGTCGGGGATGGCGACCCGCACCATTGTAACCAACGCCTCGCCGGAGCAGGTCCGAGACGTGTTCGTGCGCAAGGTGGCGGGGAGCACATGGAAGATTGTCGATGACGGAAACCCGATGATTGCGCAGAGCCCGCTGGTCACTGGCATTCGTCAGCAGATCGGGCTCGAGGTCAGTCAGGAGGGGGGCAGGTGCAGGGCGCGTGTTGAGGTGCTGCGCTGGACCGAGAAGTATGGCATGCCGAACAAGGCTTACACCCTGCGCATGCGTCTGAGCTCCTTCGTCAATGAGATGCAGCGTCTTGACCCCGGCGCCAGTGTCACCACGACGGCTCTGAAGGACTGACGACGTGGCAGTCGTTATTCTAATCATTGGTCTGGTCGCCCTGGCATTGCAGGCCTACCTCACCATGAAAGGATTCGGTCCGCCGTGCCCTCCGGATGACTTCGTCTCGATGCATGAGGAGGAGCGGGTGCTTCTGGCGCCGCCGGCAACAGTTCTGGAGGCCTATGGACGAGCCGCGGCGCAGACTGGAGGAATGCGGGTCTATGCCACCGGGAGCAACTGTCTCTTCATTGACTCCCGGCCGTCGTTCCTCGTGCTGGACGGAGACTACGGATCAACCATCCGGGTGCTGGTCAGCCCAACCGAGAACGGTGCTAGCGCTGTACGGGTCGAGTCGGTGCCGAAAACTCCCTGGGTGGCGACAATCGGTCGCGTGGGTGCCGCTTTCGTGGCGAAGGAGCGTGCCCTCAGGATGAATGCGAAACGCCTGAGCGGGATTTCCGAGAGTCTGTAGAGCGAGGCGTTCGAAGGCGGAGCTCCTGCGCAGGAACCTCCGGGCCCGGGTCTGCAGGGCGGCTGAAGCCGTCTTGCAGACCCGGGCCTGTCATGCGCGGGCCTCGTCGTCTCCGCCCATTGCACGCAGGACGTGACGAATATTCTCCAGGCAGTCGGCCTCCTCCTGGGGAGTGCCATCGACCTGCCGGTAGAGGTCGAGGGCGTCCTGGAAGGCGGTGACGGCCTCCTGGTAGCGCTTCATGTCGCGCAGGGTGAAACCGCTGTTGTACAGGCAGTCGGCCTGATCCCGCCGGGCGCCGATCCGGTGGTGCAGCTCCAGGGCGTGTTGGTAAGCGGCCACCGACTCCTCGTATCGGCCCATTCTGTGCATAATGGTGCCGACGCCGTTCAGGCATTTTGCTCGATAGTACTCGGTGCCGTCGAGGTGCTGGTACAGGTCCGCCGCCTCCTGGAAAGCTGCGAGGGCCGCGTCGTACCGTCCCATTGTGTTCAGGGTGAAACCACTGCTGCGCAGGCAGTCGGCCTCCTCCCGGGAGGCGTCATCGACCTGTCGGTAGAGGTCCAGAGCGTCCTGGAAGGCGGTGACGGCCTCGTCGTTACATGTCATATTCCGCAGAGCGAGGCCGGTGTTGTACAGGCAGGCAGCTTGGTTCCGCCGGCTGCCGTCGACCTGGCGGTAGAGCTCCAGGGCCTGCCGGTAAGCGGTCACGGCTTCCTCGTAGTGCCTCATGTCGTCCAGGACGTTGGCGATGCTGTTCAGGCAGTTGGCCTGCTGGCGCTCGGTTCCCTTCATCTGGCGGTAGAGCTCCAGGGCGTGCTGGTAGGCGGTGCGGGTCTCCTCGTGCCGGCCCATCTTGCGTGTGACGAATCCGATTCTGTTCAGACAGTCGACCTGGTCCCACAGGGTGTTATCGATCTGCCGGTAGAGGTCGAGAGCCTCCTGGTAGGCGGTGCGGGCCTCCTGGTAGCGTTCGGTGTCGCGAAGAACCAGACCGGTGTTGTACAGGCAATTGGCCTGATCCCGCTGGGAGCCGTCGACCTGGCGATAGAGCTCCAGGGCCTCGCGCAAGGCGGTGCGGGCCTCCTGGTAGCGCTTGGTGTCGCGAAGAACCAGACCGGTGTTGTACAGGCAATTGGCCTGGCTCCGTTGGGGGCCGTCGACCTGGCGGTACAGGCTCAGGGCCTCGCGCAAGGCGGTGCGGGCCTCCTCGTAGCGCCTCATCTTGCGCAGGGCGAGGCCGATCTCGTTCAGGCAGTCGGCCTGCTGGCGCTCGGTCCCCTTCATCTGGCGGTACAGGTCCAGGGCGTGCTGGTAGGCGGCGCGGGCCTCCTCGTGCCGGCCCATCTTGCGTGTGACGAATCCGATTCTGTTCAGGCAGTCGACCTGCCGGTGCTCGGCTCCCTTCAGCTGCCGGTAGAGCACCAGAGCCTGCCGATAAGCCGTCAGAGCCTCATCGTATTGTCCTGTGTCGCGCAGAATCAGGCCGGTACTGTAAATGCAGCCGGCCTGATCCCGCTGGGTGCCATCCATCTGCCGGTAGAGCTCCAGGGCCTGGCGGTAAGTCTTCAGCGCTTCTTCGCAGCGCCCCATCTTGCGCAGACTGCGCCCGATGCCGCTCAGGCTGGCCGCCTCCCGGCGCTCGGCTCCCCCTGCCTGCCGGTACAGGTCGAGGGCGTCCCAGAAAGCGGTATGAGCCTCCTTGCACCGTCCTACGACGCCCAGAGTATGACCGATGCTGTACAGGCAGTCGGCCTGGTCCTGGAGGATGCGCTCCTGCTGGGGGTCTGTTACCCGGCGGTAGAGCTCCAGCGCCTGCCGGCGGACCGTCAATGCTTCGCCGTAGCGTTCCATATCACGCAGGACAAGGCCGATGTTGTACAGGCAGTCGGCCTGCTGGCGCTGAGTGCCGGGCAGACGACGATACATTTCCAGAGCCTGCCGGAGCGTGGCCAGTGCCTCCCTGTGGCGCTCCAGCACGTGCAGAATGCAGCCCATGCTGTTCAGGCAGGCGGCCTGGTCCTGCCGGCTGCCGTCCACCTGGCGGAAGGTGTCGAGGGCCTGCTCGTAGGCCGCCAGCGCCTCGTCGTATCGCCTCAGTCTGCGCAGGGTGAGTCCGATGTCGTGCAGGCACTCGGCTTCCTGCCGCTGGACGCCTGTCGCCTGACGGTATATGTCCAGGGCATCCTGAAAGAAGCCGCAAGCCTCCTCGTAGCGGCCCGCACTGCCCAGGGCGCTACCGGCATTGCGCGTGCAGCCGGCCAGGTCCCGCCGAGCGCCGTCCACCTGGCGATAAAGGTCCGCGGCCTGCTGAAAGGCGGTCGCCGCCTCCTTGCACCGCCCCAAGTCGTCCAGGACACGGCCGAGGCTTCTCAGGCACTCGGCCTGCCGACGCTGGGTGTTATCGATCTGCCGGTAGAGGCTCAGGGCCTCCTGAAGTGCGGTGCGGGCCTCCTCGTACCGCCCCATTGCCCGCAGCGTGCCGCTAATGTCGTAGAGCAGGCGATCGCCCTGCTCCTCCTTGGCGCCGTCCGCCCGGCGACAGAGGTCCAGAGCCTGCCGGAATGCGGTGAGCGCTTTCGTGCGCCCGCCCTCGTAGACGAGGGACTCGCCTTCCAGGCGCCTGTGCGACGCGTGGTTGAGCTTGTCGTCGTCCTTCTTCCTCAGGCTCCGATCCATGTACTCCCTCTTCTCGTCTCTCATGTGCCGACCCAGTCGGTGAGGATGCGCGGACGCATCCGGTTCCTGCGCGCCCCGCGGGCTCAGCGACGCCAGGCGCTGCCGCGGGCGCGCAGGCCGGTCGTCAGCGCCCGCATCCCCATGAACACCCAGGCGAAGGCCGCCCACAGCCACGCGAGTCCGACGCCGGGTGCGGTCGCTGTGGCGGGAAGCGCCTTGGCCACGACCACCGTCAGGGGCAGGTACGGGACCAGGGTGATGAGCCCGGCGCCCGCCAGGTACCGGCCGTCGCCCGCTCCCGTGAGCACGCCGTCGAACAGGTAGACGGCCCCCGCCAGGGGCATGGCCGAGGCCGCCACGAGCAGCGCCGGCGTCGCCGTCGTCACCACGGCTTCCTCCGAACTGAACACGCGCGGCAGCCACGGGCTCGCCGCCGCCAGCACGACGCCGATCACCGCGCCCACCGCGACGCCCCACGCCAGGCACCGGCGCAGCACCGCCTCCAGGGCGCGCCGCGGATCGGGGCCGGCACCGACGACGGCACCGACGACGACGCCGTCGTCGGGCGCCGGGAGGGCATCGGGCCGGTGGTGGGAGGCCTCTCCCTCGGCGCCGTCGTCGGGGACCGCGCCGTCGGGCCGGCGCCGGGAACCCCCGTCCCTGGCGCCTCCGGTGTCCGCGCCGTCGGGCTGCGCAGGTGCGCCGTCGTCGTCGTTCACCGTCCGCCCCGCGTCCGCCCGGCCCAGGGCGGTGCCGACCAGCGCCTGCGCCGCGATCGCCAGCGCGTCCAGCGCGAAGGAGGAGAAGCTCCACAGCGAGCTGACCACCTGGTGCGCCGCCAGCGGCAGCTCCCCGAGCGACGTCGCCGCCCACACGGTCGCCAGGATCGCCGCCCGCAGCGACAGGGTGCGCACCAGCAGCGGCGTCCCCGCCCCCAGGGACGCCCGCAGACCGCGGCGCCGCGGCGCCAGGCCCACACCCGAGCCGCGGGCCGCCCGGACCACGGGGGTCATGAGCGCAACCGCCATGACGCTCTGGGTGATCGCGGTCCCCAGGCCCGATCCGGCGATCCCCATTCCGACGCCGTACAGGAGCACGGCGTTGAGCCCCACGTTGAGGACTGCCCCGGCGCCGGCCACGACGAAGGGCGTGCGGGTGTCCAGCAGGCCCCGCAGCGTGCCGGTGGCGGCGTAGACCACGAGCATCCCCGGGATGCCTGGGGCCGAGGCACGCAGGTAGGCGCTCGCCGCCCCGGCGACGTCGCCGTCCGCGCCCATGGCCGCGACCACCCACGGTGCGCCCGCCGCCAGCACCGCCGCCGCCCCCAGCCCGAGGAGCACCGCCAGCCAGGCGCCGTCGATGCCTGCGCGCAGGCCGCCGCGCCGGTCGCCGGCGCCGAAGAGGCGGGCGGTGGTCGCCGTGGTGGCGTAGGCGAGGAAGACGAACAGGCCCACGACCGTGGTCAGCACCGTCGAGGCGAGCGACAGGCCCGCCAGGCTCGCGGCGCCCAGGTGTCCGACCATGGCGGAGTCGACGAGGACGAACATGGGCTCGGCGACCAGCGCTCCGAGGGCGGGCGCGGCCAGGGACAGAATCTGCCGGTCGAGGGCGGGGCCGGTCGGTCGGCTGAGTGGCCGGGCGGCGTCCGGGGCGGGGGAACGGGTCACGGTTTCCTGATCTCTCCACAGTCGGGGGTCCGGCCAGTCTCTCATGCGCGTGGTGGCCCGCCGCGCCCTGCGTGCGCCCGCG
>ERZ772917.853-NODE-853-length-20024-cov-153.124643_pt1 | contig 20024 bp, 14 predicted proteins | sample MGYA00511187_ERZ772917 | MGnify/ENA primary metagenome ERZ772917 (study PRJEB29015, sample SAMEA2737925) | human oral metagenome | biome: human oral; feature: human-associated habitat; material: dental | place: China | collected 2012 ... | reverse complement strand
GGGCGTAGCGGGCCGCGTCCACGCCGACGGCCCCCACCAGGTCCTCCAGGGTGACAATGGTGCCGGCGCGCTTGGACATGCGCACCGGGGCGCCGTCACGTACCAGGTTGACGAGCTGGCCGATAATGATCTGCATATTGACGCCGGGGGTGTCCCCGAAGGCGGCGCACATGGCCATCATGCGACCGACGTAGCCGTGGTGGTCCGCGCCCAGCAGGTAGACGGCGCAGTCGGCGCCGCGCTCACGCTTGTCCAGGTAGTAGGCCAGGTCGGCGGCGAAGTAGGCGGCGTTGCCGTCGGACTTGATCAGGACGCGGTCCTTGTCGTCCCCGAAGTCGGTGGTGCGCAGCCAGGTGGCGCCGTCGGCCTGGAAGATGACGCCGCGCTCACGCAGGCGGTCAATGGCCCGCTCCACGGCCCCGGAGGTGTGCAGGGAGTCCTCGTGGAAGAAGACGTCGAAGTCGGAGCGGAAGGCGTGCAGCTCGGCCTTGACGGCGGCGAACATGAGGTCCACGCCCCGGGCGCGGAAGACCTCGGTGGCCTCGGCCTCGGGCAGGGTGGCGGGGTCGGGGCGCCCGGCGGCCAGCTCACCGGCCGTGACCTCCTGGGCGGTCTCGGCGATGTAGTCGCCGCCGTAGCCGTCCTCGGGGGTGGCCTGGCCGCGGGCGCTGGCCAGCAGGGAGGCGGCGAAGTGGTCGATCTGGGTGCCGTGGTCGTTGAAGTAGTACTCGCGGGTCACGGCGGCCCCGCAGGCGGACAGGATCCGGGCCAGGGAGTCGCCGACGGCGGCCCACCGGGCCCCGCCCAGGTGCACCGGCCCGGTGGGGTTGGCTGAGACGTACTCGAGGTTGACGTGCTGGCTGGCCAGGGTCTCGTTGCGCCCGTAGGCCTCCCCCGCCTCCACAATGGTGCGGGCCAGCTCGCCTGCGCTGGCCGCATCCAGGCGGATGTTGAGGAACCCGGGTCCGGCCACCTCCACCGAGGCGATGCCGTCAACGGCCTCCAGGCCGGTGGCGAGGACCCCGGCCAGGGCACGCGGGCTGGTCCCGGCCTTCTTGGCCAGCTGCATGGCGACGTTGGTGGCCCAGTCGCCGTGGTCGCGGTTGCGGGGTCGCTCCACGTGGGGTACGGGGATCTCCCCGTCCAGGGCGATCTGCCCGGAGGCGACGGCGGAGACGAGGACGGAGCGGATCGCTGCGGCAAGCTCTTCTGGGGTCACGGGCACAGGCTACCGGATGGCCGCGGACGGCCCCACGCGAGATCCTGACGCCCTGCGCTACCTCGAGGTGGGCGTTAGCGTTGACGGCACCGGGCGGCGCACCATCTTCCACGCCATGGAGGTCACTGACCTCTACCGCCACCTCGTCCCGCCCAGCGAACGCTGACAGTCCTACCCAACACACGTCAGACGCACCCCGCCGGGGCACGTCTGACCCGCTCCCGCGGTACCCCGCACACAGAGCAGCCACAGAGCAGCCAACGAGATGATCAAGAGATGACAGACATGGACAGCACCCGCCAGTTCACCGCCGCCGAGCAGGCCTACTACAGCCAGCTTGACGAGGACGTCACCACCGGTCGTATCGGCACCGTCCGGCGCGGCACCCCCCGCGACGGCTCGCGCATCAGCGATGACGAGCTCGACGCCATCCTGCGTGGTCGTCCCGGCCTCGGCCGGGACCACGCCACCGGCACCGGCCGCTCCCCGCGCCGCCAGGTGCGTCTGCCCGAGTCCACCAACGACGCCCTGGACGCCTACGTCCGCGAACACAACACCACCGCCAGCGCGGTCATCCGCGACGCCGTCGAGGCCTACCTGGCCACCACCTGACCTTGTAGGCGGACCACCACGGGCCCGGTTGGGTGACCCCACCGAACCGCCCGGCCCTCGTGCGACGTCACGGTCGGGCCCTGGGCCGTGGCCTCATACCCAGGGCGTCCACCCTGCCCCTCGGCGCGCGGGCACGAGGAAGGCCCCGCCATCCGTGACGGGGCCTTGGGTGGTGTGGTGCCCCGGACAGGATTCGAACCTGCGACCTTCTGCTCCGGAGGCAGACGCTCTATCCACTGAGCTACCGGGGCCCGGGGCGAGACTGTACCAGCCCAGCCCCCTCACGCGACAACTGGAGGACGCGGTGTCGCGTCGCGCGGGTGTGCGGGCCGGCGTGCGGGCGGTGACGGGGCGTGCAGGGGCGGCGTGCGCAGACGCTGCGTGGAGGTGTCGGGGCCGTGTGCGCAGGGGCTGTGCGCAGGCGCTGTGCGCGAACGGCAGGGAGCTGCGCTGTGTGAGGTCGCGCGGGGGCCGGGCGTGTCAGGGGTTGTGGACCGGGGCAGGATGAGCCATCATTGACGTAGACCGACCGTCGGTCGGTAAAGGAGAGGAATCCATGACACGCACCGTCAAACCCGCCGGGGTCCGCCGCGAGGAGATCCTCGATGCCGCCGAGGCGCTCATCCTCGCCAAGGGGTACGGGCGCATGACCATCCATGACGTCCTGCGCGAGGTCGGCATCGCCAAGGGCACCCTGTACCACCACTTCGCCAGCAAGGAGGCGATCCTTCGGGGCATCGTCGAGCGCGAGACCGTCACCATGGTCCAGCGTGCCCGCGCTGCCGCCGTCGTCGAGCGGCCGGCCCTGGAGCGCCTGCTGTACGTCATCGGCTCGATGCGGGTCGCAGAAAGCCCGGGCGCCCAGGTGCTCTCCGAGCACTTCAACGCCACCCGCGACGCAGACTTCCACCTGCTGGCCCTCAACGAGATGCTCCGCCTGGGTGCCCCGGTCCTGGCGGAGGTCATCGCCGACGGCGTTGCCTCGGGCGAGTTCGACTGCGAGGATCCGCTGGGGCTGGCCGAGATCATCATCACCCTGGCCGGAACGCTCATGGACGAGGGTGTCGTGGCCTCCGACAGCGATGAGGCCGCCCGCAGGCAGGCAACCGTCCTGCTCGCCGTCGCCCGCTGCCTGGGAGTCGACGTCGACCAGATCGTTCAGATCATGGGCGCGCAGAAGCAGGAAGGACACGACGCATGAACCCGCTACTGCTCCTCGTCACCGGCGCCCTCGTCAACGCCCTGGGCACCGGCATGACCGCCTTTGGCCTGGGGGTGCACGTCTACAACACGACCGGCTCGGCCACGGCCGTCAGCCTCGTCCAGCTGTGCGCCTTCGCCCCCATCGTCCTTCTCGCCCCGCTGGCCGGCGTCCTCGCGGACCGCTACGACCGAAGGCTCATGATGATCCTGGGCGACGGCGGATCCGTGCTGGGGCTGGGACTGGTCTACCTCGCCGTGACCCACGGGGCAGGCGTCGAGGCCGTGTGCGCCGGCGTCCTGCTGTCCTCCTGCCTGGCCGCCCTCACGGAGCCGGCGCTGCGCGCCACCGTCACCGACGTCGTCGACCCTGACGACTACGTGCGCGCCTCGGGCCTGCTCCAGCTCGCCGCGGCCGCCCGCTACCTCCTCGCCCCGCTGGCCGCCGGGCTGCTGCTGGAGCACATCGGGCTGAGCGGCATCCTCCTGCTGGACGCCTCCACCTGCCTGGTGACGGTCGCCCTGACGACGCGCGTGCGCGCCCTGCTGGGACCGGTGGCCGCCGACGCCGACCCCGCCGGCCTGCTCGCCCGCCTGAGGGAGGGGTGGCGTGCCGTGACCGCCTCCAGCGCCCTGCGCACCGTCATCGGGCTCATGACCGTCGTCACCTTCGCCATGGGCGCGGTCCAGACCCTGCTCAAGCCGATCCTGCTGCCGCTGGGCTCCGCCAGCGCCGTGGGCGTGTGCGAGACGCTCGCCGCCGTCGGGCTCCTCATCGGGTCCGCAGCCGTCACCGCGCTGAGCTCCGCACCGCCCGCACGCCTGCTCACCCAGGGCCTGGCCGGTGCCGGGGTGGCCATGACCCTGCTGTGCCTGCGCCCCTCCATGGTGTGGGTGGCCGCCGTCGGGCTGCTGATGTTCGCCGCCCTGCCGCTGGGCAACGCCGGAGCGGACGCCATCGTGCGCATCGAGCTGCCCAACGCCGTCCAGGCGCGAGCCTGGGGCCTCATCTCCGTACTCACCCAGTGCGGCTACCTCGTCGCCTTCACCGTCCTGGGGCCCGTGGCCGACCACCTGGCCGAGCCCGCCCTGGCCGACGGCGGAGCGCTCGCCCCGAGCCTGGGCGCGATCGTCGGCACCGGAGCGGGACGCGGCTGCGCCGTCGTCGTCTCCGTCCTCGGACTGCTGATGCTGGCAGTGGCCGCACTCACGCACCACTGGCGCCACCGCCTGACCCCCGTGAGCCAGGAGGCTCCGGCAGCCCCCGCGCCGCCCGCAGCCGACGGCACTGACCACCCCGGCACCGACGGCTCGGACGTCGACGGCACTGACCACCCCGGCACCGACGGCTCGGACGTCGACGGCACTGACCACCCCGGCACCGACGGCTCGGACGTCGACGGCGCTCACAACCCCGAAGATGCGTCCTTCGCCGCCGCCAGCGCGCGGCGGGACACCCCCGAAACGGACGGAGGTCCGTCATCATGCTGACACCCTCACTGCTGAGCCGACTCGTACTCGCCGACCTGCGCCGCAGCCCTGTCGTCGCACTGGTCCTGACCTGCCTCACCGGGCTCGTCGTCTGCCTCGCCGGAGCCTCCGTGCTGCTCATGGGGCGGACCATGGCGGCCACCGACCAGCTGTGGCAGGCCGCGATGCCGCCCGACGTCGTCCAGATGAGCGCCGGCCCCATCTCCGCGCAGGACGCCGCGGCCATCCACGACTGGGCTGCCCAGCGTGAGGACGTCGCCGAGGCGCAGATCTCACGCACCCTGCCGGTTCCCGTCGCCGCGCTGTCGATCAACGGGACCAGTCAGGCCTCCTCCGTCCTGGAGCCCGCCTTCGTCACCCAGAACCCGTCCTTCGACCTGCTCGTCGGCGAGGACGGCCAGGTCCTGCAGCCCGGCCCCGGGGAGATCGCCCTGCCGGTGCACTACCTCGTCACCGGGGAGGCGCGGATCGGGGACACCGTCGAGGTCCACTCGGGCGAGCAGACCATCACCCTGACCGTCGTCGCCTTCGCCCGCGACGCCCAGATGAACCCCTCACTGGTGACCTCCAAGCGGCTGCTGGTGAGCCCGGCCGACTACGAGCGCCTCGACGCCATGCTCGGCGACGAGGAGCAGATCATCGAGCTGCGCACCGTCGCCGGCGCCGATGCCGGGCAGGTCCTGGACGCCTACACCGACTCCGGTCTTCCGGCGCGGGGCGTGGCGGTCGACTCCTCCGCCATGCGCCTGATGAACGGGCTGTCGACCTACCTCGTGGCCGCTGTCGCCCTGGCCATCGCCCTGCTGGTGCTGGGCGTGGTGGCGCTGGCCGTGCGCCTGGCGGTGCTCGCCGGCGTCCGGGCCGACCTGCCCCAGCTCGCGGCCTTGCGCGCCCTGGGACTGCCCCGTTCGAGCCTGGCCGCCATGATCCTGGCCAAGCACGTGACCCTGGCCCTGGTCGGCGCCGTCATCGGACTGGCCGTGTGCGCGCCGCTGGCGGACGCGCTGGGAGCGACCTCCCTGGTGTACCTGGGGCGTCCGTCCACCAGTCTGCTCATGGTCCTCAGCGCCGTGGGCGCCGGAGTCGCGGTCCTCGTCCTCGTCGTCGGGGGCGCCCTGGTGGCCCTGCGTCGCGAGCTCGGCAGGCCCGTCATGACCATGCTGCGCGTGGCCGACGGCGCGGGCTCCACGCCGGGCGGCTCAGGCTCCAGGCGTCGCGGGCCTCGGCACCGTCGAGGCACCGGCCTGCTGCGGACGCTGGCGCGCGCTCCCCGCATCTCGCCGGTGACGTGGCTGGGGGCACGGACGGCCGTCAGCGGCCAGGGCGCCCTGCTCGCCGGGGTCATCACCGTGGCCACGGTGCTCATGGTCCTGCCCCTGGGGGTGCTCGCGACCTTGGGCGACGCCCGCTTCTCCACCTACCTGGGCGTCGGTGAGAACGTCGAGCTGCGCGTCGACGTGCGCCAGGGCGCGGCCGACGCCGACTCCCTCATCGCCGAGCTGCGTCAGGACCCGCGGGTCTCCCAGATCGAGGTGCGCGGCGCCGAGCGCCTCGCCCTGGCCTCCGCCGCCGCCCCCGGTCGCTGGGACACCGTCCCCGTCGACGCCGCCACCGAGCTGCTCTTCCCGCCGCAGTACATCAGCGGCCGGGCGCCTCAGGGCCCCGAGGAGATCTCCCTGTCCGTCAACCAGGCCGAGGCCCTCCACGTGAGGGAGGGCGACGAGGTCCTCATGGACTCGCTGGCCAGCTCCGCCACTGGGGAGGAGACGGAGGACGGTGCCGAGGTGCAGCGCTTGACACTGGTGGGTACCTACTCGGACGCCACCAACGGAGGCTCCACCGGTTTTGTCCTCAGGGAGGTGCCGACCGAGCCCCTGTGGCACGTCATCAACCTGCGTCTGTCCGACGGCGTCAACGTCGCCGAGCTGGCTGCCCAGCTGCGCCACGGCTACCCGGGCGCCAAGGTGTCGGTGCCCGAGGAGTTCGGGGCCCAGACCGTGGGTGCGACCACCACCCAGATGCGCAGTCTCGTCCTGGCCGCCTGCGTGGCGGGCCTGGCCGTGGTCCTGCTGGTGACGGTCCTGTCCACGGTGCTGCACCTGGAGCGCTCCCGGGCTGACCTGACGGCGCTGGCGAGCCTGGGCATGGACAGCACCGCCCTCCTGCGGCTCCAGCTCGTGCGTGCAGCCGTCCTGGCTGTGAGCGGCATCGTCGTCGGACAGATCCTCGCCGCCGCGGGCGGGCAGGCCCTGCTGGGGGCTGCCCTGTCCCAGATGGGGGCGCCCGGCATCCGCCTCATCACCAACCCGGTGCTTGCCTGGGGCCTGGCGTCGGCCGGACTGGTCGCCGTCGTCCTGACCGGAACCCTCATCGCCTCCCGTTCTCTGTACAACCGCACCCTGACAGGACAGAACTCATGACCACTACCGCTTCCACCACCGCCCGCACCAGCACGGACCACTCCGTCCTCAGCGCCCACGACCTGGTCAAGGACTGGGACGTGCGCATCCTGCACGGCATCGACCTGGAGGTGCCCGCAGGGCAGTTCCTCGCGATCATGGGCCCCTCGGGCTCCGGCAAGTCGACGCTGCTGAGTCTTCTCGCCGGGATGGATGTGCCCACCTCCGGGCGCGTCGAGCTCGGCGGGCAGGACCTGTCCACCATGAACGACAAGCAGCTGGCGGCCCTGCGACTCAACCGCATCGGTTTCGTCTTCCAGGCCACCCGCTTCGTGCGGACCCTCGACCTCGCGGACAACGTGGCCCTGCCGGCCCTCGTCGCCCGTTCGGCGTCGCCTGCGCAGGTGCGTGAGCGTGCCCGCGCGCTCATGGAGCGCATGGGTGTGGCCGAGGTCGCGCACCATGACGTCACCGAGGTCTCCGGCGGTCAGCTCCAGCGTGCCGCCCTGTGCCGTGCCCTCATGGGAGACCCGGACATCCTGTTCGGGGACGAGCCCACCGGTGCCCTCGACTCGGCCTCTGCCAGCCGGGTCCTGGACCTGCTGGCCGGAGTCGTCGCCGAGGGACGCACGCTTGTGCTGGTGACCCACGACGCTGCGGTGGCGGCCCGGGCTGACCGCGTCCTCGTCCTCGTCGACGGCGCAGTCGCCGAGGACCTGGACCTCGGACGCGACGACGGCCACGACCGGCCGGCCCGCCTTGAGCGGGTGCGCCAGGTCCTCACCCGGCACGGTGTGTAAGACCGGGGGACCGCAAAGAGCAGGTGACGCCTGGCGCCTCGATGACGACGAGGCGCCAGGCGTGCCGTGCTGGGGTGGCGTGCCACCGGCTGGAGCGCCGAGGGAGAGGCCTCGTTCTCGATCTCCTTCTCCGTGAAGCGGGACGTCCCCACAGTGTTGTCGAGAGCCTGATTATCCGTGGCAGACGGTAAAAGGCCTGTCTGCTGCCCACGTTCGGGTGTCTTTGCACTTGCATGGTGAAGACGGTGAGGTACGGCGTTAGGCCAAGACAGCACTTAGCCCATCAGGACTCGAGTCTTGCGCAGACCATGTGGCGGATGGTCCTCGCTCGCGCGAGGGAACCCAAGTAGTGACACCGAGCAGCCACTGCTCAAGTGGAGTATCCCCGGCTACGCGGGGGAAACCACCCGTGACCCGAACGCCACCACGAGCGCCTACGGATCATCCCCGCTTGCGCGGGGGAAACGCAGGTGCTCGAGACGGACCTGGTGTCGGCTGGGGATCATCCCCGCTTGCGCGGGGGAAACTGGTGGACCCCAGACCACCAGCACCCAGAGCGGGGATCATCCCCGCTTGCGCGGGGGAAACCACGGCGAGCATGGTGCGTCGCAGGCGGTTCGGGGATCATCCCCGCTTGCGCGGGGGAAACACTTGAAGATCGTTGGAGCCCCAACGGCGTCGTGACCTAGGAGAGACCTTCCACCTTCACTGCGAACCTAGTGCACGCTCCGTGTAGCTGCGGTAGCGGCGTCGGCGTGCCGCGATGGACCAGGACTCCTTCGGTGCCTTGACAGCGCCGGGGACGGTCGTGGCTCCTTCGACCTGTTGGTACGGCGTCCTCATGACGAGGCAGCCCTCGACATCGACAGGCTCACGGTCGTGCCCAAGTGAGGCAACCGAGTAGTGCTGCTCCGAGCGTGTCGACCACACGAGTAGGGCACGACCATCACCGAGGTACGCACGCACAAGCTCCCACACCTGTTCGCGGACTCGTGCGGACAGGTGCCCGACAAACACGCCTGGTGAGACCTCCATGAGCCAACGCGTGAGCGCACCACGCAGGGACGCGGGAGCAGCGGACAGGACGAGCACTACCACGCCCCCGCCTCCTCGGCGTAGTTGGCCCCTCCGGCCACCGTGCGTCGTTGGTAGTCCCACAACGAGACCACGTTGACGCTCAGGTCATCCGACTCGTCGACCTTAAGCAGCTGATGGATGTCCTTGACTGCCCTCTCGATGATGCGCAGGTCGAACACCCTGTCGCGAACGCGACGGCGTGTCGTACCGGCGAGGTCCGCCATCTCCTCCGCCACCACGTCGAAGGCGATCGGGATGGTTGTTTCTGCCTTGTACAGATCTGCGATGTCGTAGACGAAGGACCTCTCGTGCCCAGTGTGGACGAACCCGAGCCCCGGTGAGCACCCCAGCGCGACGATCACCCCGTGGACGATCCCGTACAGGGCCGCGTGCGCCGCGGAGAGGGCCTGGTTGATGGGGTCGGAGTCCTCGAAGTCGTCCGCGTTGTAAGTCCGGCGGACCCACGGAACTCCCGTCCGCCGAGAGTTCTCCCGGTAGACCTCCCGCACACGCGCACCCTCGCGCCCACGCAGCTGCTGCATCGTGAGTCCGTCAACGTCCTCACCGCTGAAGCGCATGCAGTACATCTCGCGGGCCACGCCCAACCTCTTCTGGGGTGAGGAGACGCGTGCCGCTTGCTCGACGAGAAGGCGCGTCGACGTCGCCAGTGAGCGGCCGTGCGCGTAGTAGCGAACTCCGCGTTCGCCCACCCACACGGCCGTCGTCCCACACTCCCCGAGCAGACACATCGCCTGATGGCTCACCGATGTCCCAGGGCCGAGGAACACCGCGACCAAGGAGGCCGCCGGCACCCGGATCGTGCCCTGATCGTTGCGAGCCGTGAGAGCCCCGTCCTCCCGGTGCACCACGCAGTGCTCGAGATACAGGAAGGACATCCGGTCCTGGACCCGAGGTAGCGCGGTTACCGGAACTGGTGGCATCCGAGCCATGGCAGCTCAGCCCTGTCGGTCTCTTGCCAGGGTCATGAGACCGCACCCGTAGGCCTTAGACCGTCCAATCCCGGCCACGAGCGAGTGCCGCAGCGCATCGACGTCCGTTACTCGCAGGACACCCTCGTACACGGTCTGGTTGATCGTCACACGATCACGCTGCCCGCGCTGGGGGTTCTCCCTGCCGAAGACAGGACGGTGACGCCTGACGACGATGAGCGAGGAGTCTGACGACTCCGACTCGCCGTCGACGCCGTAGGGCACCAGGCTGAACCCGAGCCCCGGTGCCCGGTTAAGGAGCCACTGCCGCTGCTGTGCCACTGTGACGTGCCCGCTGCGCTTGCCCCGAACGCCAGGTCCTTGGGAGATCGCACGTGACGGGTTGGCAGTCAGCCTGAACCCCCATGTCTGGTCGACCGCCAGCCGTTCCAGGAACGGCTGGTAGTCCAGCGTCCGTGCCGCACTGCCGCTGACACCAGCGTCGTCGAGAAGCTGTGTGCAGTCTGGCGCGGTGGGGGACAACACGTACAACGACGTTGTCTGGCCCCGGTCGACGCGCCACAGGACACGCCCGGGACCTTCGGTCTCGTCGCCCCCGGTCGCCTTGAGGACGACGGCGTGCATGACCTGCGGTGAGCCTAGGTACTTGCGGGCCAGCCGCCGACTCGGGTCCAGGAGGATCTTCGTCAGGAACACTGCACTGCCTCCTCCACCGCGTCCATGGGGTCGTGAGGATCCTCCTGCGCCCCCTGCGGTGTGAGTCCGACGTCGACCATGTGGCGCTCGACGTTGCGGAACCCGTAGTCACGTCGGCGAGGGTCGTAGGAGACAGGGACGTCTCGGACACCGTACGAGTCCCCGCGCGCGTCCACAGCGACGGACTCCTGGTCGATGAGGACCTCGGCAGTGAACTGCCCGCTCGTGCCGTGACGCCTGCGGAACCACGTGGACGCCTGCCACGGCTCGGAGCGCAGAGCGTCAAGAAGCGGCTCCTCACGCAGCCCGAGGGAGACCGGGAACGTCGGCGGACAGGAGCGTCTGCCGAGATAGAGGGGGAAGGCCGGGCAGTGCAGGGCCTCGTCGAGCCCCCTCAGGAGCCCCGGATCACCCTCGACCCCGGCGAGGAAGACGGCGTCGGAAAGGTAGTAACGGTTCGACAGGGGCATGGACTCCTTGCCGTCGAGCGTACGAGCCGTGTGAAAGTCACGGATGACCTCACCCGGCTGGTCCTTGCGGACCCCGAAACGGAGGGTGAGCAGGTCCTCGATCGGATCGGTCCGACGCCGTCCGACAGCGGCGGCGAGCATGCCGATGACCCCGCTCTTGGACGGAGCCCGCTCGGTACGCCTGTCCGTGAACCGCGACTGCACTCCCCACGCCTGCATCGGCCCTGCGAGCCGGAGCAGCAGGACGGTCATGAATCCCGCTCCTCGGCGTCAACGAGAGGAGCCACCGCGTCACGCACGCGTCCCGCCAGATCCGTGAAGGCCACGCGCTCGCCCAGTGCGGCGACGGCGTCGGAGTCCCTCAGGGACACGACGAGACGCGTGAGGGGACGCAGACCGTAGTTGTCCTCGATAGTCCTGGCGTAAGCGGACAGGGCATCCACGGAGGCGGTGAGGTAGCCGCTCGTCTCACTGGCCCGCACGGGGGACTCGAAGGCTCCGACGAGCGAGACCGGCTGGTCGTTACGTACCGTCACGACGACGGCCTCGGGCAGGGTGCGGTTGGCGAAGGTGTTCTGCTTGCCGGTCGGCATGGACAGGCAGAAGCCCTCGATGAAGACCTGCAGGGCGCGTAGCGCCGCCTCACCACCGCCCAGGTTCTCGACGAGCATGTCCAGGTTGACGGTCGCGTAGCGGTACATCGTGGCGGAGGAGAACTCGACGGTGCCCATCATGCCGGCACCGGCGTCCTCCTCCTCAGAACGGTTCTTCTCGTCGTCCACAGCGGTGAAGAAGTCGTACTCGTTCTCCGCGGCGTGGGTGGAGATGGCGTGCGCCACCTGGCAGGCGGCGTCGACGTTGAGGTCGGTGTCGTCAGCCACCATCCGTCCAAAGAGCGCGATATCGACGGAGTGGGTCTCCTTGAAGATCTTCTTCACCTGCTTGGCATCAAGAGCCTCCCCGCTGCGCGACGAGCCGACGGCGAGGTCGGCCAGACGGTCGATCTGGCTCGCGGACAGGAAAAGGAGGTACCCGGACTCCTGGGCCGCGTCCTTCCTGCCCCGAGGGGCGGAGAGCTTGATCTTGGCGGCTTTGAAGACGTCCTCGGCCAGTGCCGCCGCGGACTCAGCGAGCTCGGGGGCCTTCCCAACGATCCTCGACGCGAGCGTCTCGACGACCCGCTTGGTCCGCACGCCGACGTCGGAGGCGTCGAGACGGTCGTTGAAGTACAGGCGGGCCGCCCGCTTCCAGGACTGGCTCGACACCCGCAGACGCCGCACCCCGCCGTACTGGGCGGACTTGGGTGAGCCCGAGTCATCACGGTTGACGCAGGACGGCGGGACGGACTGGATGACGTGGATGTCGACGTAGGTGCTCATGGTCAGTTCTCCGAGGTAGGTGCGGACGGGGACGAGGAGGAGTCTGAGGACGCGTCGGAGGCGTCCGGTCGTGTGGAGAGGAAGGCATACTGGCGTGACCAGCGCAGGCGGACGTTCTTGGCCCCGCCGGGACGCTGAAAGGCGACGAGATCGTCGGCGAGCATGGCGTAGTCAAGGGCGATCTTCTTCGACCGCAGCTGAGAGGCGAGGCTGCGCAGGTGGCTGCGGAGCTCGGAGAGGGTCGTGGACGTGACCAGGGCGTTGAACCGTGCTCGGGCGGAGGGGTTCTCCTCCTTCGCGGGACCGATGAGCTCACGTGCGGCATGACCGATCCCTCGCCCCGAGATGCACATGGGTTCCGTCCGGGACTGCTGGTGGACCGCATACAGCGTCATGGCGGTATGGACGGCCCACTCCTCACGTGTCGGCTCGTCACCCGCTCCGTCTGTCCCCGGAACCGAGGTGAGGTGCCAGATCTCGGGGTCCTGGCCCGGGGTCTTGGTGACGGCAGCCCGAAGAGCCGCCATCTCAGCCCTGCCCGAGGACTCGTCCGGGTACCTGTTCTGGAGCCCGCGAGGGCCACGAATCCGGTTCTCGACCAGGCGACCGACGTCTCCTAGCCGTCGTGGGCTTCTGGGCGCATGCGGCTCTTGCTCCTCGGATCCGGAGGAGCCGGTGGTCTCCGGCATCGTCATGCATCTGTCCTTTCTCGTGTGCTGGTGGGTGAAGGGGGCTGCTCAGGTGAGGGGACGGCCAGGTTGAGGGCGCGGGTGAAGAAGAACAGGGCTGTGCTCACATCCATCCGGTTGGCTCCCTCGCCGCGGCCGGCGAAGGCTGTCTCCGGCACCTGTGAGGTCAGGGCCTTCTGCTGCCTGAAGGCCTCGCGGCGCAGCAGCGCGCGCCACTCGTCGCGGGCGGTATCCGGGTCCGCGCCGTCGAGAGAGGCGAGCCAGCGGGGGAACCTCTCATCAAGGACCTGGAAGAATGCTGCGCTCGCGTGCTCGCGGGCCGCCTTCGCGCTGTCGGGGCTGCCACCGCTGGCGCGGTCCAGGTTCGAGGCGAGGTTACGCAGGGTCGTCGCCGTCTGCTCAGCCTCCTCCATGGCGTCCTTGACCACCGTGACGAGGCGCTTGCCGTCGGGGTCGAGGAGCCCCGCGGGCAGGGACAGGACGTCGTCAACGAGCTCGGTGATGACCGCTTCCTGCGCGCCGTACTCGATGCCGGTGGCACGCAGGGGCAGCAGGCCAGACTTGGGCACCTGCCGACGGTGCATGAGCTCCTGGTAGAAGGCGACGACGCCGGGCGGACGGTAGCGCGTGACCTCCCCGGCGTGCTTGACCTGCACGGAGGGGCTCAGCTGGGCGACCAGCGTCGACAGCCCGCGCCAGAAGGCGCGGTCGGTGGGGAGCTTGCGCGGCATGTACACGGTGGCGCCGAGCTTGTTCGTCTGGGGCTCGGAGTAGCGCCAGGCCGTCAGGGGCTCGACCAGGTAACGGTTCTGCGGCGTCGCCTTGTCCCCGTTGCCCAGGAACAGGGCGGTCACGCAGGCGTCGTCACCGTGGAGGAGCACGCGGCGGGTCTGCCACGTGTAGCAGGACACGGGGCCGGTCGGCTGCACGGAGGCCGAGCCGGCCGGGCCGTCGGGCTCCCGCTCCCACGGGGCAAGGTCGTGTGCCGGATCAACCTCGGTGAGCCCCGGCGTGACGGAGCAGACGACCGTGTTGAGCAGGAGCGTGCGCTCCAGGTTCTCGCCGGTGGCCGTGATGACCCCGATCTGGCCGGCCCAGCCCGGGCCGATGGGATAGCCCTTTCCTCCCTTGACCTGCGGGTCCCCGACGGCACCGGAGCGGATACCGGACGGGTCGAAGGCGTGAACGTGGACGAGCCATCGGGCCGCCTCTGCCCAGCTGACGGATTCCAGACCGGTGCCGATACGGGTGGTGAAGAACGGGCTGCCGTTGGGGACGTCGGCGATGAGGGACGCAAGACCGGAGGTCTTCCCCGAGGCGGAGTGGATACCCGCTACCTGGAAGAAAGGCCGCTGCGGGTGGCGCAGGTCGAAGCGGTCCCGGAAGCGCTCGAGGTAGTCGCAGGCCTCCGCGCCCAGGCGCCCCGGCGTGCTCCAGTAGTCCTTCCACGTCGCCACGTCCTCCGGGCCACCCATGGTGCGATGACAGATCGCCAGCGCGAGCCGCAGGATGGCGACGTCCTGGCTGGCGATCTCGCCGTGGATCCCCTCGATGTCCTCAGCCTCCCGGAACAGGGTGAGCAGGGAGACCTCGTCGGTCTCGCCGCCCAGACGGGTCACCCGGATCCACGGCTCGTCGAGAAGATTGAAGTGTGGGCTCATGCTGATGGGACCTCCTTGAGACCGGTGGATGGGGAGTACTCGAGAACGACACCTGCGAGCTCGGCGCGGCCGCCCTCCAGGACGAGGAAGAGCTGCCCGGCGAGCTCGCGATCACTCTGCCAGGCGGGTACGACATGAACCTCAAGCTGAGTGATGACGGCGTCGATGTTGCGGGGGTTGCTCATCTGGGGCGGAAGCCGGACGGCGGACATTGCCATGGCGCGTACGACCTTCCCGTCGGGAACCCGTTCGTGAGGAATGATGACGCCAGGTGCCCCGGGGGCATGGGGCAGCGTCCTCAGCTCCTCCTGCCCGCCGACGCGATGCCGTTCGACCAGGATGACCTCCAGCGAGTCCTCGCCGTCACGGACCTGGGCGCGGCCCTTCTCCTCGTCGTCGGACGCCGCCGTGTGCAGCCACCCCACGAGCGAGGTCTCAGTCCCGGCGCGTGCGGGTGGCTCCAGGAGGAACCCCCTGGCGGCGTTCTGCTTCTCCTGCGCTTGCTCCTCAGCCTTGCGGTGGGCGACGCTCACCGCCTCCTGCCACGCTTCGGGGATGACGGACTCGCTGCCGTAGACCGCCTCGATGAGCCCGTGGACGTCGTCCGGCGTCGTCACCGTGCCCCGGCCCGCGATGACCCGGTCGAGGGCGGCCGCGCTGAGCAGCAGGTCCTCCTCCCCGTAGACCGTCGCGGCACCGGGCTCCAGCGAGGGCTCGGCGGAGCGGGAGGACGGGAGCCAGTCGACGTAGCAGACCGGCTCTGTCAGCCGTGCCGGCCGGGGCCGGTCATGACGGTGGAGGCGTCCCAGGCGCTGGATGACGAGATCGACGGGGGCAAGGTCCGTCACCAGCAGGTCGAAGTCGATGTCGAGGGACTGCTCCACCACCTGCGTGGCGACGACGATGGCGCGGTGCGGCCGGAGCGGACGGGACCGGGGCGGTCCGAAACGCCTGAGCAGGTCGGCGTCCTTGGCCTGGCGGTCACTGATGGTGAACCTCGCGTGGTTGAGGCTCACCTCCTCGCCGAAGACCTCGCGCAGCTGCTCGTAGGTCTCCTGAGCCCGGCGGACGGTGTTGCGGACGACGAGCGCGCAGCCGCCGTCGGCCAGGTTCGCTTCCAGCAGCGGCAGGAGGGCGTTCTTGCCCAGCCGCTCCAGCCGGACCGTCGAGCGCCGTCCCGCCGAGGAGGTGGGCGTGACCACGGTGCGCTCGCGGCCGGCGGCGACGAGGCAGGGGAAGGGCGTGCGGACGGGCTCAGGGGTGGGGGGCACCTGCTTGCCCGAGGCCAGTCTCAGCCCGCGGCGGTAGGCGTCGACCATGGCCGAGCACCGGGCCTCGGAGAGGGTCGCCGACAGGAGGATGACGGGCACGCCGTAGGCGGCGAGCCAGGTCAGGGCTTGGTCGAGGTAGACGTTCATGTAGGTGGAGTAGGAGTGCACCTCGTCGACGATGACGACCTTGCGTGACAGGCCCAGGTGGCGCAGAGCCAGGTGCGGGGAGCGCATCGCCCCGAAGAGGAGGTGGTCGACGGTGGTGACGACGAAGTCGGAGAGCATCGACTTCTTCCGCCCGTTGAACCAGGCGAGGATCGCCACGTCTGCCCGGTGGGCGGCGTCGCGCGCCGTCGCATGGCGTACCCGGGCCGCGTCCTCGTCGCGTCCGACGTCCGTCGGCCGCGGGAGGCTCTCCTCGTCTCCCTCTCCGCCCAGGGAGCCGAGGAGCCGGTGGTGGATCTCCCAGCCGGTACGGCGTAGCCGGGCCGCCTCGGTGTTCAGGCGCGCGCGACCGTGCTGGAGGCTGACGGCGAAGGCTGAGGGGGCGCCGTCGGAGGCGTAGGTCTCCTCGATCCTCTCAAGCCAGCCGAGGCTGCGGTGGAACATTGCGTCGGTGGTCGCCTGGGTCGGCAGGGCGAAGAGCACCCCCGGGCGCCCGGTGCGGGCGGCGAGGATCTCCGCAGCGAGGTTGGCTGCCTCGGTCTTGCCCCCTCCGGTGGAGTCCTCGACGATGAGCAGCCCGGGCAGCTCCATGGTGCGTGCGGCCTCGACGGCGAGCCTTTGGACCTCGGTGGCGCGCGATCCCTCCGGCAGGGTAAAGCGTGAGGCGAGCAGGTCGTCGGGGTCGCCCCCGTCGTCACGGGGCTGCCAGGGCGTGGGGATCTCCAGGCGCACGATGCCCTGAGCGACGCGGACGGTGTGGGCAGCCTCGGGCAGAAGACCGAGCCCGTCGTCGTCGAGGTGGAGGAGAGGGAAGTAGTCCTCGCAGGAGGCGATCCAGTCGGCGACGATGACGAGGCCGGACAGCTCGACGAGGAAGGGCTGGGACCAGCTCCGCCGTGACCAGTGGGGTAGCAGGGCTGTGGCGCCGGTGCGCTCGGTGACGAGCGTGAGGAGCTCCGCGCGGGTCTCCTCCCAGGCCCCCTCGCCGAGGAGGTGCTCGCGGCCGTAGAGCTCGTTGGCCGCTCCGTTTGTCGGCGGGATGCCGTGGTGGGCGCCGACGACGGAGGCCAGTGCCGTGGCGGGCTCGACGTCCCAGTCGTGCTCGTCGATGAGCCAGTCCCGCAGGACTTCCTGGCCCGCCAGCGCGTGGGGAGCCTTGTGTCGCTCCTTCGGGTCGATCGTCCGGTGCCTCAGACCCGCTTCCGTCATCTTGTCGTCGAGCTCAGGAACCTGGACGCAGAAGGCGGGGGTGCACTTGCCGATGTCGTGCACGCCTGCCAGCCAGGACGCCAGGAGGCAGTACTCGTCGGTGGGGGACAGGCCCGACGTGGAGCCTGCGAGCTCGCGCTCGATGAGGTCTGTGGTGGCAGGGGCCAGCCAGGTGCGTGTGAGGTGCTCGGCGACGGCGGCAGCGTCAAGCAGGTGCAGCCACAGCGGCAGCCAACGACGGCGTTCCAGGTCGTAGCCGGACTTCGCCCAGGCTGATGCTGCCCGTGGGGACATGGGCATGGGAGGGGCTCCTTCATTGGAGACGTGGGTGAGGCGATTATGCAGTGACAAGACATCGGATGTCAGTGGTTTGGGGTGGCGATTCTGTGACGGGGTGTCGCATCTTCTTCCCCCTCACCGAGACAGCGACCGTAGGTGTCGCACCCCTCCGCTACCCTGTAGCCGTGACCCCCGAAGAGCTTGCTGACGCGATCCGTACCGTCCTCCTCGCCGCCGCTGACGACGGCTCCCTCAATCTCCCTGTCGAGGAGGTGCCCCTGCCTAAGGTCGAGCGTCCGCGCTCGCGCGAGCACGGCGACTGGGCTACCAACGTCGCCATGCAGCTGGCCAAGAAGGCCGGGACCAACCCGCGTGCCCTCGCCGAGCTCCTGTGCCCCCGGCTGGCCGCTCTCGACGGCGTCGCCTCCGCCGAGGTCGCCGGCCCCGGCTTCCTCAACATCCGTCTCGACGCCGCCAGCGCCGGCGAGCTCGCCCGCACCATCGTCGAGTCCGGCGAGGCCTACGGCCGCAACAGCTCCCTCGCGGGCCAGTGCGTCAACCTCGAGTACGTCTCCGCCAACCCCACCGGCCCCGTCCACCTCGGCGGCGCCCGCTGGGCCGCCGTCGGAGACTCCCTGGCCCGCATCCTCGCCGCCTGCGGCGCCGAGGTCGTCCGCGAGTACTACTTCAACGACCACGGCACCCAGATCGACCGCTTCGCCGAGTCCCTGCTGGCCTCCGCTCGCGGTCAGGAGACCCCCGAGGACGGCTACGGCGGCGCCTACATCGTCGAGATCGCCCAGCAGGTGACCAACGACGAGCTCGCCGCCGGCCGCCCCGACCCCGCCACGCTGCCCGACGACGAGGCCACCGAGGTCTTCCGCTCACGGGGCGTCGAGCTCATGTTCGACGCCATCAAGGCCGAGCTCCACGCCTTCCGCTCCGACTTCGACGTCTTCTTCCACGAGGAGTCCCTGCACACCTCCGGCGCCGTCGAGCGCGCCATCGCCCGCCTGCGTGAGCGCGGCGTCATCGAGGAGCGCGACGGCGCCACCTGGCTGCGCACCACCGACTTCGGCGACGACAAGGACCGGGTCCTCATCAAGTCCGACGGCAACGCCGCCTACTTCGCCGCCGACCTCGCCTACTACCTGGACAAGCGCGAGCGCGGCACCGACTGCGCCATCTTCCTGTTCGGCGCTGACCACCACGGCTACATCGGCCGGATGATGGCCATGTGCGCGGCCTTCGGCGACGAGCCCGGCGTCAATATGCAGATCATCATCGGCCAGTTCGTCAACCTCGTTAAGGACGGCGAGCCCGTGCGCATGTCCAAGCGGGCCGGAACCATCGTCACCCTGGAGGACCTCGTCTCCGCCGTCGGTGTCGACGCCGCCCGCTACTCGCTGGCCCGCGCCTCCATGGACTCCATGATCGACATCGACCTGGACCTGCTGGCCTCGGCCTCCAACGAGAACCCCGTCTACTACGTCCAGTACGCCCACGCCCGCACCCGCAACGTCGCCCGCAACGCCGCCGAGCACGGCGTGAGCCGCGACAGCGGCTTCGAGCCGGCCGCCCTCGATACCCCGGCGGACTCCGCCCTGCTGGGCGTGCTCGCACAGTTCCCGGCCGTCGTCGCCCAGGCGGCGAGCATGCGTGAGCAGCACCGGGTGGCCCGCTACCTCGAGGAGCTGGCCAGCGCCTACCATACCTGGTACGCCGCGACCCGGGTCACGCCCCGCGGCGAGGACCCGGTTGACGCCGGCCACGTCGCCCGCCTGTGGCTCAACGACGCCGTCTCCCAGGTCATCGCCAACGGCCTCGCCCTGCTGGGCGTCAGCGCTCCGGAGCGCATGTGAGCGCCACCGATCAGGACCGCACCCCCGGCCAGGCCTCCGTACCCGCCGATGCCACACGCGTCCCCGTCGGTGAGGAACCGCTGGGCAGCCTCGTGGGCCCCGAGCCCGACGCGCGCCCCGACCTGTGGCCCGCCAGCGTGCGCCGCGGCGCCGACGGTGCCCTCACCCTCGGTGGGCGCCACCTCACCGAGGTCCTCGCCGACGCCCCCACCCCCGTCTTCGTCCTCGACGAGGCCGACCTGCGTGCACGCGCCGCCGCCTGGTCCGCCGCCATGCACGAGGAGTTCTGGCCCGGCTACGGCATGGCCGGAGGAGAGGCCTTCTACGCCGGCAAGGCCTTCCTCACCACCAAGATCGCGCGGTGGGTCCTGGAGGAGGGCATGGGCATCGACGCCGCCAGCCGCGGCGAGCTCGCCGTGTCCCTCGCCGCCCTGCAGGAGGTGGACGGGGAGGAGGCCACTGCCAACGCCACCCGTGTGGGCCTGCACGGCAACGGCAAGACCCAGGCGGAGATCGCCGTCGCCCTCACCCACCGCCTGAGCCACCTCGTCCTCGACTCCCTCGAGGAGGTCGAGCTCGCCGTCCGTGCCGTGCG
>ERZ772917.852-NODE-852-length-20049-cov-22.441482_pt1 | contig 20049 bp, 26 predicted proteins | sample MGYA00511187_ERZ772917 | MGnify/ENA primary metagenome ERZ772917 (study PRJEB29015, sample SAMEA2737925) | human oral metagenome | biome: human oral; feature: human-associated habitat; material: dental | place: China | collected 2012 ... | reverse complement strand
ACCTTTTCAACCCCAAAGTTTGGATAGTCTCCCGTACGGCTCATCCAAATATAATTAGGGTTCTTATTGGTAGCCGCTACTACAAATCTATCTTGATAAAACGTACATAACTTAGGATATCCATTACTACGGCCCCAACTGCCCATCTTCCATTTAGAAGTAGCTTCGTTTTCAACGATACCATTTAAGATATTGACCTTCATGGTTTTAGCATCTACAAATTCTTTAAATTCGATAATGCCCCATGTAGTGTATGGAAGAATTGAAAGGTCAACATTACATTCACCGCTTTTAATATCTGATTGAATACGTAGCTTTGCATTTGGCTCAATTTTGCCAGCATCTGTTACGTTATAATCATTATTAGAGGAGTATGTACGGTAATCTTTCCAAGTCGTCCCATTATTGGTGGTAATTTGAAGTTTAACGGTACCAGTCCATGTCCCATGCGTTGTAAATTTCCAAGCTAGGTCTTGGTCTGTGGAGTAGGATTCTACATTGTAATTAATGTTGTTGTACTCATTCCATTTATGAACACCGCCCATAAATGACCGTTTTTCTTTTTTCTCTACTACAACACCAGTATTCTTTGTATGAACAGCTGCAACAAAATAGCCTAATTGCATGACCATGCCAACCATATCCGCATTAAATAGATCTTTGCTAGAACGAATTGTATCGCCTGTTACCGTAACGGTAGAGTTAACATCTGTATTGATTGTGTCATACGGTTGTTCCGTTAACTTGTAGGCTTCAAGTCGCCAGTCAGTATCACTATACCGAGATAATGTCTGAATCGGATACTTACCACTACAGATGAACATAACGTCGCCAGATTGACTACAGTTCAAATCAAACAATATATCGCTAGTGAAAGGAGTCGTAACTTCAATACCGGTATAAACTCCGTAGTTCCACACTCGAATATATTTGTCGCCAAACTCGAGCATGAATGAATTATTGGTATTCGTAGTAAATTCAAATAATCGTGTCGGCTTATCGCTATATTTTACTTGCCCCACATATTGACTGCCTTGACGCTTAGCAACGGCCCCATATGGACGAATAACCACATTCTCTGCTTCCAATAAGGCACTTTTATATTGCTCCAAATCAAAGCGACTCGACACATCCGGCGATACTTCTCCAGTTGTAAATGCTAATTGCGATATATAAAGAGGATTACCCATTACCAATCCCTCGCTTTCACATAACTGGAGATATATACTGCATCTTGCTTACGTTCCTTTGCGTTCATTCCTTTGGCTTCTTGAACTGCTGCTTGATATAGTTTATAAGACTGGTCAAATAAACCTCTATCACCAGTAAGTGGCATAGCCAACGCACTAGCCAATTTGCATTGCAACATGTACAAGGATATAGAATCCCATACATTCAAATCTTTAACATCATATATATAATCAATAAATGCTAGTGGTACATCACTCACTATGCATTTTTTGTTGTTTCCAATATTAAATATGTTGTATTCCGGTTGCGATTCCGCATGAAAGCGATCGCCTTGTGGAATAACTCCTAATATCCGAATACATTGTTCCGGATATGCGTATACATAATTCCACCCATTAATTTTATGAGCAGACAATACCAATCTTTCATTTTTGCGAGCAAAATTCCATTCAAATTGTCGCAATACCAACTGTCTTGTTGCATCATATTGCATACGGCATTGACGGCCTTGCTCAGTTTCTTCTTCATATGAATAAAGCAACCCTGCGTTAATTAATGCAAGTGCTTGATTACAAATGTCAGTAGGTGTCATGGTTCCCCCTATATGGTAATAGAGGGATGCATAAGCACCCCTCATATTGTCACTTATTCTTCCGTAGTATCGGTTTTCTTTTTGCTTGTTTTCTTAGGCTTTTCGTTACCAGTATTTTCATCTGGTGGATTTTCATTGCCGGTATTATCACCTTCAGTATTTTCATCTGGTGGATTTTTGTCACCCGGTTCTGTTTCAGGAGGCTGAGTTTCAGTAGACGGTTCTTTGTCTTTAGCCTTAGATTTTGGGTTAAAGATTTTTGCTACTTCATCTTCATTACCAGAGAAAAGCTGTTTAAAATAATCAGGCTCAAACTCTTTAATTTCTTCTTCAGAGAAATTAATACTTTCACCTTCTTGAATTAATCCACGGTTACCATGGTACATCGTTACGTTAGCTGTAAAAATCATAGTCTCACCTCTTATTTCAAATTCACACCATCTGTTAAGAATGATGTAATCGTAGCGGCAGTCATATTATTCGCATTGATGCGAATGAACTTTTTCGCACCTGCAGGAAGTCGACCTTTGTATTCTGTACCAGCCTTAGAGTTTTGTGGCAATGTAATAGCTGTTAACAATGCGGCATCAGCCATATTTTCCTTATCAGACGTGTAAACATTGAATAATGGAGTTCCTGTAACATCTTTGTCCAAACGAATGTACAACCATAAGGCAACGGCAGCATCGCCACCGTTACCATTCATCACCACGTCAGAATTGGTGTTTGCAGTGATTTCTTTTTTCCAGAAAAATGTATTTTGTTCATCAATAATCATTGAATCATGTTCCTTTCTTTACGCAATAACACGAGATTCAGTGCTTAACAATGCATCAATTTTACGAACTGGCACACCGTTTGCACGAGTAACAAGTTTACCCATTTCCATATCTTCAGTGATGGTGGAACCATGTTTTGTGTTCTTTTGCAAACGCAAGAATGTACGCAATGTACGGTTCATATACCAAACTGGGCGAACACCACCAAGATTAGGAATACGTTCTTCCGCTTCAATCATTAAGTTGATAAGATCTGCACCGGCTTTAGCATCATTTGTCAATTTCGTAACATCGATATTGGCAATACGAACAACGTTTCTCCAGTCCCGTACAGTCAAACCAACATCATGTTTAAAGTGAGTACGATATGCCTCGAACATGGAGCCATCTTCTTTAGTAACAGTAACAACACCTTTATCTTCTTGGTGTAAACCTGCTGCAGAACCTTCAGGATAAATGCCATGAACGGATAAAGGACCCCAACCAACAAGCCAAATAGACGCTAAGTTGCCTGTGCCACCTGCATCAAGAATGTTTTCTGCACTTGCTGCCTTATTAATATTAAGAGTATTGAATCGAGGAGCCAAGCCAATGAATTTTTCTGGCGTATTTTCATCGCCATAGAAAATTGTACGGCATAATTCTTGACCCATAGATTCAACGAATGCTTTATCTTCAGTTGCACGGAAGGATGCTTTATCTTTGGATTTATCAACAAGCGCTTTATCAGTTTGAGAGTAAGCTTCAAGCATACCACAAGTGTCAGTAATTTGACGTGTGGAGGATTTAGACGCTTGAACACCGCCATATAATTTACGCCATGTAACATCTGGTAAACCAGTACGTACAGTCGTTACAAAGCTAGACCCTTGGTTACATTCGACCATCGTCATATCTTGAATGATTTCAGTGGATTGGTCCAATTGCTCAATAATTTGAGCGACATTACCATTAGGATCCATTCGTTTTTGCAAATCTAAAAGTGTTAAATTTTGAGTTCCAATTGTAGCCATTAATTATTTACCTCATTTCTTATACATAGATGGATACATGTTTTGTTTTGCTGTTTCTTCATCAGAATTACCGGTTCCAGCTTGTCTTGTACCTTTCCCCGGGTCTTCCTGAACCATTTCACCAACTGTCGCAAATACCTTAATCATGTTGATATTGTTGTCGATATGACTATCAACAAGGTATTTACGTAATTCCGGAACCGCTTTAGTTAATGCTTCGATGCCTTTACCTGCGAGGGCTACAGTTTCATCGAATTTACCGCCTAACTCCTGTTTAGCTTGGTCATAATCCGCTTGTTGCTTTTCAACAATTGCTTGCTCTTGCTGCTCTTGATAAGCAGTCAAGATATTTTGTGCGTACTGACTGCCAAACTTAGCCAGCTCAACAGCCTGTTCCTGTGTTGCACCTACTTGATTAAGTAGCTTACTAAAATCAGCAGATACAGTTTCATCAAGTTCAGTACCTTCAGGGAATGCACCCTTAAAGTCATAAACCGTTGGTTCAGCAGGTGGCGTATTATCACCGCCTAAAACAGATGGATTACTACCTTCACCGCTTGGATTAGCAGGTGGTTCAGCAGGTGGCGTAGGATTGTTTAGGTCCGGATTCGTGCCCGGTTCATTGCCAGTCATGTTATTGTTAGCACCCATATTTTCTTCAGCCATTTTGTTTCTCCTTTTCGACTAAATTATTAAAATATTCTTGTTGCCCGATATATTCGAGCTGTGCTTGGTGGTACTGCTTAACGCCATCGACGCCTAATTTGTTTAGGTCACCATGGAATAACAGCCCTACCTTGCGCTTTCCTTCGTTGAAATATGTCTCACTGTTTCCAGTGAACGATTGCTTTAATATGCCTGAGCGGTCCATGAGCCTACAAAAAAACCACCTACCTAGCTCTGTGCTAAGTACGTGGTTAAGCGCTTGCATATCTCGCTCTTGCATATAATCTTTAATTGTTTTCATCTAAGCACCGTCCATTCCTAGCCACTGCTGTAGTGCAGGATTGCCATCATTGGCGGCGTCTGTTGCTTGTTTGGCCGCACTAGCCATTTGAGGTGCTAATTGTGCAGCCTGAATCAATTGTTGTTGCTGTTCCTGTTCAGCCTGTGCCTGTGCCTGTTGTGCTAAGATTTCTTGATATTCGTCATCGGAACGAATAATCTTAGCCGGCACACCTAAGTTAACTCCGTATGTATTGGCTGCCTCTTCAAAGTTAAACTTGTTAACAATATTCGGATTAGCCTGTGCCAAGGACATGATGAACGCAAAATACTGTTCGATGTTCACTAATGAACTCATCTTTTGCGCTTGGGCAAGTGGTGAGATATATTCAATCTTCACCTCTTGACCATTTAATTGGTCTAAGAGTTCCTCATCCTCAACAGGTGGAAATACACCGGCACGATCTAGGACGGAATACACACGTTCAATGATTGGATTTAAGAATTCAGATAGCAACCGTTCAACAACAGGACCTAATTGTTGTAATTTTTCTTGGGTGCGTTCCATAACTTCACGAGCCGTCATCTGACCCTTGTCGATTTGGTCTAACATCAAGAATAAATCTGCACTATAGGCTCTCTTGATTGAATCCTCTATTACAGCAATCTTATTTTGAATGTCCTGAAGATTGGACGGTACAGCAAACATCGGTTCAACCTTATGTTGACCCTCAATTTCTGTAATGCCACCCGGATACAAGTTAACCGTACTGATAACATCAGATGGTGCTTGCATAGGAGGCTTAACACCCAATTCAACGGCTGTTAGATAATCGAATTCCAACTTCTGCAACATTTGTGAATCTGGTTGTGCGAACCATGCGGCACCTTTGCCGTAACCATTTAAATCCATTGACGTATGTCGAGCGATTGGAATTGGCCATTCTTCAAAGCCACCATGATATAACACTTCATCGCTATTGCTACCTTCAACCCAATAAATGGACGAATACGGCATATTGCGACGTCCTAACTTATCCTTACGGTCTTTGTTAGGCTCAACAAACCAGTTGACTGTGAATGACTGCTGCAAGCTGTTGCCGTTGTCGTAAATATTCTTAACGTTATCTGGACAGTTATCATACCCAAACTGTTCGACAATCTGATCTACTGTCATTTTGTATTTACGGCCAAATACATTTGCGGTTTCTTTGCTATTTGTACTGATAGCATAGGTCCCAATCGGATACGATATGAAACGAACACCAGATTCGGAGTCAGCAAATATTCCCATAGGTGCTTGTCCCATGGGTAACTCCATATAGACTTGATGGACTACGCTGTAGAAATTGGATTTAGCAAGAACCGCATACAAGATTTCTTCACGTTCATCCAATAGTTCAGCAACTTGACTATTAGCTGCTACGTCGATGTTCTCCATGGTTAGCTTAAACCATTTACGGCTTGGAGGCGTTAAGCCGCTCATGACACCACTGGCGAATATTTGACAAGATTCCCAAGCTACAGGGTTTAGGATTTTACCATTGTAAGGTTCAGACTGGTCCTCTTCACCATCAAATTGACCAATAAACGGCAACTGATAGTCACGCAACTGTTTCCACTTATTTACATATCGTTGCTGCGCATTAAACAGCTGAGAGAATTTCTTTCGTAACTTCGTATAATCACGCCTAACAGGCTTAATACCTTCCGTAGGTTGTCTAGCTAGTAAAGATTCCATTTCCGCCATGCTAGCCTCCTAAAATTGATTTTTGACCACTTCCAGTTGGTCCTAAAATAGTAGATTCAAAGCCACGTTTGAATTTGCGTTTAGTTTCTGCCATTTCCTCACCAGTCTGATTGCTCATATTTGTTTGAACAGTCGGAGCCGGAGCAGGTGGTGTATAGTTAGCAGATGCACCTTTCATACACATCTTTATCCCTCACTTTCTACAATTAAAAAGGATTGTAACTCGTATTAGCTACAATCCTATTGCCTGTTTCGCTTTTTTTAACGACCCGCGCAGCAAAGGTCAAGGCTAATGCATCGCCTTTATTTGGTGATGGCAACCCTCGGTCTTTCATATCTTTTTTACTTTCGAGCTGAATATGACCATTCTTATCAATGATCGCTTCAGGTCCTACGATATCATCATATAGTGCTTGGTCATTAGGTGGAATCGAGCCGCCCTCACGAAGCCATTCTTTCATCTGTCCCCACATATACGCCCTCATATTGAGATATACAGGGTCATTACTCTTACCGCCAAACTCAATCAATCGCCATTTGCGCCCTAATTGCTTACCGATAGAATATATCCCTGTACCATATCCCATATCGATGAATACGGCATCTGCTTTGTATTCGTCCTCGAACTGAGCGATGAGTTGAGCCATGCGCCAGTCATCGTCATTTTTAGGAATAGATGCGAGTGACTTCATATAGTAGCCTTGTCGCATGACTATTTCTAAGGAGTCTGAACCAGTCCACGCAGGATCCACACCAATGATTACCGGCAGATGTTCAAATGCTCCCGGTTTGTAAGATTGCTTTTGCGCTTTATCCGCAATTTCAGTAGAAATAAATTGCAAATCTGATGCGGAAGGGAACACACCTCGAACACGAACTTTAAAGAAGTCTGAATCCTCACCGTAAGCCTCTAACCATTCTTCAATTTTCGCTTTGTTAGAAATCTTAACGGTCCGGCTATCAATCTGATATGTATTCCAGAACTTTCTATATTTTCTAAAACATTCACGGAATCGACCACTATTACGAGTAGGGTTACCAAATGCACACCAAATGATTTCAGTGTTAGCATCTGTAAGAGCCCCTTCAGTTACTTCCCAAATGACATCATCAATAGCAGAGGCTTCATCAAATAGAACCAATATCCGATTACCTTGGTTATGTAGACCAGCGAATGATTCAGGGGAATTCTTACTCCAAGGAATGGCATCGATACGCCATGTCTTTTCGTAGTCTTTATCGTTACTGAATATAGCTGTGGCTGTGTAGGTAAACAAATCCTTAGCAATAAACATATTGTGCCATTTGCTAAGTTCTGGCCATGTTTTAGTCCGGAGCTGACCTTCTGTATTAGCAGTTACTACACCACGAGTATTCTCATGAGTAGATATCGCAAAATGAATAAGCCATGATATCAGTGCTGATTTGCCGATACCATGGCCAGATGCTACCGCCTCTTGGATAGCGGTTTGTAGGTCCTTACCTTTCTTTAATTGTTCGCCGATGTCTTTTAAGATTTGTATTTGCCATTCATCGGGACCTTCCATATTCTCTAATGGCGTTCCCGGTTCTCCCCAAGGATAGGCAAAGTATACAAACGCTAATGGATCATGTGTAAGAGCGCCTAATGCCTCAATTAACTCATCATGTTTTTCCATTAGCTCTCTCCCGTGCAGCTTTCAATTTATCCATAGCAGATACTGTAAGCTCACCTTTGACATCGATGTTTTTAGTATCTCTCCATTTTTCAGGATTGCGGTTCTTCAACCAGAATATTTGAGCTGTAACGTCTGGGGGCTGTTGTTTCTTTACAACTTTAACGAGCTTTCCGTTCTCGTATGTTTTTTCCTCATATTCGTAGCCGATAGCACGTTTATGCAAAGCATTTTCGACTTCAAGGTCAATAACTTCCTTCCCTCTTTTAAGGGACTGTAAAAAAGGTAAGGAATCTTTTTTCCAGTTATACAATGTTTTAACTGAAATCCCTATATTTTTTGCTATCTGCTCATCAGTAAGGCCATCACGAGCCCAACCTTCTGCACGCAATAAATTATCTGGGTCAGTTAGCCAGTTTTTTCTATTTACTCGCAATGGATCATCACCTCACTTTAATGTATTACCGCCCTTGCGAATCATCTTCCCATTTTTCCTTACACATAATCCGCATGAATTTCTACTAGCACTTGAATGCGTAATATAGGATTGACATAGGCCATCGTAAAATATCTCATTGGCCGTACATATTCCATTTTTATTATTCAAGCATTTGTGCTTGATGCAGTGTATTTGTGTCATAATTATTTTTGGTAACAAAAAAGGCACATCAATTAAGATGCGCCTTTTTGCGTTTGGTACTCTAAATGCTTAGGAGATGAACTCATGTTCTTCCACTTACAATATATCATAGATATAGAGGACTTAAAAGGTCGATATTAGCCGTTTACCGCCGTTTTCCGTCGGAGTTTATACCCAAGCTCAACAAGTGCCAAATTCTTATATTCTTTTCCTTGCGACTCACCATAACCCACAAATGAATATGCCCCTTTAGCAGACATACCATTGATATATTGTTGCATGAGGATAATGGAGCCAACTGTATTAGTTAATGTATCGATCATATGGCAAGCATCATCACGTTTAGTCAATAGTTCATGGATTTGACGTTTGTACTTCATTTCCATATCTAATAGCCGGTTAATATCATCTTCAATACCTGATGGTTCACCGCCATCTACTCGTTCTTTCCCGTAGTTTACTGAACGTAATGATGTAATATCACTTTTAATACGTTGAATATTACGCTTTAACGACTTAATCCTCAATGCTGCCTTACTTGCCTCGTGTAGATACTCATATGCAAGTTCACGATATTCTTTTTTGCTAAGTTCTACCATAGGACCACCACACAAACAATATTTAATACAAACAGAATACTACATATCACCATATCCCGTATTTGTGATCTAATTATTTTTTGCAATTGCATTCTATATGCATCAGAAACCATAAAATGTTTTAATGCAGCAGCTTCACGATAAGAGTAATAGGACATTTTAAAAATAACCACAAGGTAAATCGCCAGTAGAATGTTTATAACAACCATTTCATTCATCGGTATCACCTGCTGACTTCATACAATCAGATTTATTTAGCCCCATACAAGATTTCAATGTATCAGATATTGCATCTTGTTTTATTTCATCTTGCACGGTATCCCACATTAATTTATTTCTGTTTTCATATATACAGAAGTACTCATTTAAAACATGATATTTTATTCTGTACACAAATTCTTCTAAAGACATATTTGAATGTTGAAATTCTATTAAACTTACCCTGTGTCCAATGTTCACATCCCCAATTTTATATTTGATAATAAAACTATCAAAATCATATTTAATTTTAGGTATAAAAACATCATCAATATGAACAATGGTTAACGCACAGGATAAAAAGCTAATAGTATTACCTATTCCTTCTTCAGATAACATACTATGAATTCTCATACTCACCTCTTATGATAGGGCGGATATTTCACCGCCCATATCCTCTACACAATTAACCAATACAATATAAAAGCTATATTAAAAACCACAAATACTATTAATGCGATTAAATAAATTAATGCTCCTATATGTGCTGAAGCATGTATTTTTTGTTTTCTTTTATGTTCACGTCCCAATTCCAATAACTCCTCAATAGAGATATTGCACGTACGCTTTTCTTTTGGGGTATACATTGTTTGCTAAACACCACCTATTTATTAAAGAATGGCAAAAACATCATAATTGTTATGCAAATCAACAATACAAAGCTCCACGCTAACAGTCCAACTATTACAGTTTCAAATATTTTATCTTTCATTTTTTGTTACCGCTAAAATAAGCTTTTTTTAATTCGCTTTCACCTCTAATGCATACATTTTTAGTTTTGTAATACACATCAACATATGTTTCATTACGATCACCATTGTGTGTAACTTCTACATATTCATCAATACTAGGACCACTTACTAATGCTTTCCAGTTTTGTAATGTTTTACAAAACCATACAACATACATGAATTCTAATTCTTCAAATTCATGTCCCATTTCTAATAGCACTTTGCGAGCAGCTTCAATCGCTTTTACTTGTAAGTTACTCATTTATTTATCTCCTTAATTCTTAAAATTATAAAAATATTCCCATATTTTTCGTGATGTGTAAGATTACATAGTCTTCATCATCCTGAATAATCTTATCAGCCATAGTACCGATGAACTTTCGATTGTCATTTTCTAGCACACCAGCAGCTTGTAGCCCATCAAGAATGAACTTCTTGGCAAACGCTACATTGTCAGGATCGTGCCTGGTTGAAGAATGCCATTCAAATAACATGTCTACTTTCCCAGTAACAGGCGTTATACGTTGCTCGATGCATTGAACCCTCACCTGCTCTGTGCACTTTTTCTTCATGGCTGCAGCCGCTATAGTAGAGCCGCGTTCACAGTCGATATATTCATTCAATGTCGGGAACCGGTCATGAGTTTTCTTCCTAAATCTAAACTGACATCGTAGGAGAATCTTCATCGGTGCGATTCTCCAAAAAATATAGCTTCCTCATAATCTTTGCCACGCAATCTATCAATTACTCGTTCGCTATAACGATCTTTTGTTTGGTCATTATTATAATTAGTTGTCAATATAACCGGCTTCTCAGCATGGTATCGTCCAATAATAATGCTTTCAACTTTAGTGTGAACCCAGTCGGATTTAGAATACTCGGCTCCAAAATCATCTAATAACAACATCGGAATATTCCTAAGCTTTTGTTCATAATTTAAAAAAGCTACTCTATCACCATTTTGTAAGGTGAGCATGGTATCCAACAGACTAGGCATAGAAATCATTAAACAGCCTTTACCTAGTCGCATAACCTCTTTTAGAATACTAACCGCAATCGATGTCTTGCCCGTACCAGCTGGGCCCCTTAATATAAGACCCTTACCAGTAGCAAGATTTTCTTTCAGATTATTAGAGTACTTTTTAACTACGTCGTAAGCTTCAGCATTCTCTTTTGGAAAACTACCATGTTTGCGTAACCAGTCAAAATCCATATCGTAATACCTCTTAGGAATTCCGACTGCAGCATAGGTGGTATTAACGTTTGTCTGAATGACTACTGGCTTATCATAGATTGGATAAAAGAACTCATTTTTTACCGTGGACTCTTTCATATTCCGCTTGCCAGTCGACTTGCTCGTCTTTTCTCGAAGAGCCTCTATTGCTGCTGTTACGTTTAGTGGTTCCAAAATCTTTTTGCACCTCCTTCTTTAAATTTCCTGCTGTTACAGTTTCAACATACTTGATGCTATTACCACCATTATCTGCAGTAGTATTGATAGCAACAATAACCCGTTCCGTTCCATAAGACTCAACCAGATCATCCAACCGTTCTTTAATAACAGGTGAAACATCTCCAATTGATTTCATATACAATTCGTAAATGGGTTTGTTTTTTACTCCATCATCGTCAAACATAGATAGAGGATTTTCATCTTCGCGCGCGCGCGTATCTCTCTCTATATTATTAATATCCTTTCCTTTCCTTTCCTTTTGTTCGTTTTGTTCAACGACCGTTGAAGTTCGTTGAACGGTCGTTCGATTTTGTTCCTTTTTTCTTCTAACTTCACCACTTTTAATGCCTGCGAGCCTACGTTGTTCCTGCTTTTTTTCAAATTTACTTCTTCGCTCTTCTTGTCTGCGTATTAAACTAGGAGACCAAAAATACTCGTCATCACACTCAAGCAATTCAAAATCATAAATTAACGAATTTATGAACGAAAAAGATTTATTTGAACAAAAGAAACCTTGTTCATTTTCGTTCAACGGTCGTTCATTTTCGTTCAACGGTCGTTCATTTTCGTTCAAAATTCCTAATTCTTTATCAAGTGCAATAAAAGTATATTTTTTAAAAGGCAGTCTGTAGTCCTCAGATGAAGCTAGTTTTTCAATTAATTTCCACCACCAGGCATATGAAATAACACCAAACTCTGACTCCATTGCCACAATTTTAGGATCATTGCTCGCATTAACATCGTGGCTGAAGTAATATACATCCTTGGCCATTCATCATTCCTCATCTACAAATAAATTATCCTGGGCTCGACGGCCCATAATAAACCTTACGCATTCATCGATTAAGTCTTGAACTGAGATAGCAAATGTAGCATCTTCATACTCAACATTTAGCCAATCAGTCTTAAATTTAAAGGTGTTATGTGTTTTTTCGTCACCAACAGTTCCTTCTACACTGACTTTATCAATCCTAGCGTCATAACTATCATCATATTTGAATTTAAATGTGTTCGCTAAAAAAGGAATTTGAAATTCATCTAAAAATTCAAAATTTTTCTTAACGATAGCTTGTAAATTACTGAATACTTTGAATAATTCAGGACGTGGGTCATCCTTAGACTTGAGTGTAAATACATCTGTGAAGCCTGTTGCTGATGGTTTTTGATACGAAATACTAATGTCGCCATCTTTGATTTGAATTGATTTTATGATCATAAAGGGCTCCTCCCCTGTTCTACGATTACTAACTTGCCAGTAGCAGCTTGAACAGCTCGCTTAAATGTTTCTGAATCTGAGTTGCTATCAGATAAATGTAGTAGGCGTATATCTTGACACTTAGTTAGGTCCATAGACTTGAGAAATTTAATTACATTTTCTAGTGAAAAATGAGATTGGATTAACCGCTCCATTCGCTTTTCATCTAAATAACCAGCTTCTACATGTTGATGTAGGATTTCATAGGAGTGGTTACATTCAACCATGATGTGATCAATATTCTTAAACGTATACCGGCAGTAATAGGTATCTGTGATGTAGAGGAGTTTTTCTTCGCCATCAGAAATTAAAAACCCAACATTAGGAACGTCATGTTCTAATTCAAAAGGCAAAATACTAAAATTGCCTATCGTAAATTGAACCTTAGGTGTAATATATATAGCTTTATGGTTCCCTGTTACATATAGCGCATCTGCAGTGTCTTTTAACATGTATACACGATGTCCGAGCTTTAATAGATCAGTTACAGCCTTGCTATGGTCGCCGTGTTGATGTGTGAGCAACGTGCCGCATAGATGTAAAAAATTAAATCGACAATACCGTTGAATTTCTTTGAAGGATAACCCTGCATCAAGCAGTAATTCATCGCCATTTGTTGAGGTTTTGATTCGGTAGCAGTTCCCTTTCGAGCTACTACCGAATGCTTGAATACTAATCACAATTAATCACCAAACATATTGACTACTTCGCCAGTTTCAGGATTAACAAACTCACTGGTAGGTGCAGGCTCAATATCGATTACTTCGCTATTAGCATTTTGACTAATGGTTTCAGCGACTATATCGGCCGTATCGATGACCTTTCCTTCAACATCAATAATTTCATCTGCAGTCTGTAACCCCATTGAAATTTCAGGTGCTGTAGTTCTGATCAACCATGCCGCAGCTCTGTAACGTAACATTTGATCCGGCATAGTTTTCCATTTAGAGCCTTTCTTGTCATACCAACCTTCCTGTTTGGCTAGTGCGATTGTTACTTCAGGACCTGCGATAATTTCATCTGAACCCTTTTCACGAGTATAAGCAATAATACCTTGAGAGTCTGTTCCTTTTTCGCCAGTAGGTCTATATTTAATAGCTTCAAATCGACCACATTGATTGAATGTTGCAATTAAAAACTTTGAAGACCAGCCAGGATTTCCATATACGATATATAAATTCTGCATTACCATTAAGGGGCTAGCATTCATTCGAGTTGCCATTTCTAATGCAATAATTGCATTCCCCATATTCTGCTCTCCCTGGAATTGTTGAGGGACCAATGTGGAATGTGTAAACATCTTTGCTTGTCGTTGTAATAGTTCAAATCCTTCTGCAGATTGAAAGCCAGGTAAATTTGTATGTTGCTTTACAGCTACTTCATTTGCCATTATGTACCTCCTATGCCACGTTTTCGCATACAGCGTGGATATCTAAATTAGATAAAATGTTATGAATTTCTAAACGGCCCTTTTGAGTCCATTTAGTTGTGATTTTAGAGTCTAAGCGACCATCGCTTCTGCAGAATGTAAAGGTTTCGGATTTAGTGAAGCCTTTTGACATATGCTGCTTATAGAGAATCCATTGATCACCGACCTTACGTTGTAGACCAGCTTCATGTAAGATTTTATTTAATTCTTGAGCGCTCATGCCATAGTCAGCAGCAATTTGTGTAATGGTTAAGCATGATTTACTGGATAGGATTTTATCCACGTAATCCTTAACCGGTTTAAATTCTGCTATCTGCTGCTCTTGCTGAGCGACAATAGCTTTGGTAGCATTGTGCGATTCCACCTCATTAGCATAGGCTCTAAGAGCTTCAGGTAATGTTTTAGGAATTGCTATAGAGTAGGAACCGGTTTTTCTAATAGCAGGAATTACATCATGTGTAATCCAACGTTTAAATTCTTTAGCTTCGGGTTTTCGACTAGAAAGAACCAAGCTATAAAGTCCGTATTCATTTACAGTTAACAAATTTTGATGTCCGCCAGGGGTAGGAATTGAATTCGTACCCTTTTCATCTGCATCTAAACGACCTACTGCTTTTGATGTATCACCAAGACCTAAACATTCGCATACATCTTTTGCTACAAACCACAATTCATTATCTAACTCTTGGACCCTAACCTGCCCAAAAGAAATATTATTAAAAACTTGCAAGTCCTCCATAACTACACCTCCTTAACCACCAGTTGTGGTTCTGATTCATCAACGATCAATTTAATTGTTTGGCTATTAACATGGATAAAGTCTGTTACAGCCTCCGCATTATCGATAAAAACCGGAGCGTTTACTTTAAAATAGCTAGTTAATGCATTGATAATGTCTAATCCGACATTAATTCTCGCAGCATTATTCATGCTACGATATGGAACGCCTTTGTAAGTGGTTTCACAACATTCTTCAACATTGCCATTTAGCATAACGTTGAACGTTTTGAAACGAGCCAATTTAAACCTTGCGTTAATGCTTTCTTCCAACATGGTAACTTTGGCTTTTACGAACTCATCCATAAGATATGATGCCTCATCGAGTTTCATTTTTTCTTCGGATAATTCAGCCTGCTTTGCCTCGAGTTCTGACACACGAAGTTCAATACGCTTAATTTCAGAAAGCTTATTGAGCTCTTGTTCTAACTTCATACGTTCGGTTTTATTGTCTGATATTTTAATCTCGAGTTCAGCAATTTCTTCCGAGTGATCAGAGTTATCATCATCAATCGCCATTTGTAGCATGAGCTCCTCTGCTTTTAAATCAGCATATTCAGAATCGTCATTAATTGCTGGTGCAGTTAATTTACCAATTTCTTCGGATATGGTTTCTTTTAAAATTTCTTTCGCTTTAATGAGGGCTTCTATCGTTTCAACAGGTTCCAAGTAGGTATCTCGTTTTTTGATGCCTTCAATATCCTGTTCCTTTAGCTTGATAGAGTGTTCAATCTCTTCTAGTCGTTTAGACTTCTTGAGATTATAATTCGCTTCTGCTTTAGCATGAGCATCTTGAATTTGCTCTTCAGGAAGTTTTTGCCCACATGTTGGACAATGATCATTAACATCTGCCACAAATGTTTCTGCATTAATCTGACTTCGTTGAATAGTTAATTCTCCAATTAGACCTTGAATAAGATTGATGGACGCTGCTGAGTCATCTATACGTCGTTTTGTATCCTCAAGTCTAGCTGTCAGACTATTGATTTCAGCTACAACAGCATCATATTCATTAGACTTCAGGGAATATTGTTTTTTATATTCCATCTGCAGTTCTGTTTTACGAGCCATAATCTTACGTTGTACATTTTTTAATTCAGCACGTTTATCAACGAGAGAGTGGCCATTCTGCAATAAGGCTTTGTCGTTTTCTAACTTTTCGATATCTGCATTTAAGGTATCAATGTTAAGTCGCAACACTTCTGGATTAGCAGTAACTTCAGGCTTACCTCGTAAGGCTTCATCTATACGAACTGGCAACATATCCAGTTCTTTATTAATAGCTGTTTTCTTTGCTGCCACCACTTTCCGATGATCATCTACACTATGACCAGATAAGATATCTGTTAAAGCTTTTAATTCATCATGGCTTGCGATGACATCTTCATCTGAAATATCACCACACATCTCAAGTAATAACTTACGGCGGTTTTGCCATGAATACGTCTCATTGAAGTACAACGGATTGGTAATTAACTTGAAGATGCTTTCATCGACAAGTGAGCTAACCATTTCTTTGTATTCTTTTTCTTTCTTAGGTACACCATCGACGAAATAATCTGTCGTATGACCTGTGAGCGTTACATCGCCACCACGAGGGGATGAATACTTTTCACGATACACACGTTTGAGTTCAACTGTGCCCCCTTCATCCAATGTAAAAGTGCCTGTGACTTCGTGATTGACTTTATGGATAGGTTCGCCCCCATCCAATGTTTTGATTTCAAAATCAGCCCTATCTAGGCTATCTTTGCCGAATAGTAACCAACACACAGAGTCAAATACAGTCGTTTTACCAGTAGCATTATCGCCACGGATTACGACATCGCCATTAATATTTATGGCAAAGGACTTTAGCCCTTTAAAATTTAGTAATTCTAATTTTGTGAGTTTCATATCATTCTCCTATACAACAGTGGCATCCACATCAATAGTATGAGGTTCAATTTCCAGTTGATTAGCCCATTGCATGACCGTCGAATTAATCTGAGCGTTCTTTTTTAGTTTTTCATTAGCAAAGAGCTTCGCCTGTACTAAGTCGAACATTTGACGGCCTTTCTTCTTACCCTTATTGGCCAATTCTAGGCACGCAACTGGCTTCATAGCATTGTCGGTAACTAATACTATTGCGGTAGTCCCTTTCATGACTCTATCTCGGTATGATCCAACGCAATTTTTTAACCGTTTGCCAGCAGTCATTAAATCTGCTGCAGTTTTCGGAACCATGAAATGCATGCCATTTACATCTGCCTGTAGATGTGGAACTTCAGGAAGCATTACGTCGCCGTACTCCTGTTTGTTGTAAATATTAACTACCACATCATGGAAGTCTTTTAACTTGCAATTAGTATTCCAAACTTGAGCTATATACTTACCATTTATTTGACTGTACATATTAACAATATCCCTGATATCTGATGCAGTGACATTTAACAAATACCGCAATAAATTTCGTTCTCCATATCGCTTGGAAAGACCTCTCCACATATTAAAGATTTTTTGAGTCCTAACACCCATATTCTCATCTAAATGAGCTGCATTAATTATTTTCGCAGATACATCATCGAACCCTTTGTCTCGATTAAGAGTCAATATTGTCCTTCGATTATTTTCATCTTTAAAAACATTTAGCATATCTGATAACTTAACAATCATATGGTCATTAACCATCATGCTACGCAATAATTTACTATCAGGAGCTCGATGATAAATTCGCAATGCTTCTAAGAATCCGGTCCCCTTTTTAGTCATAGTTAATATCGATTCATCAAAAGGAAGGTCTCTTACGTAACCAATCCAATAACATGAACTCCATTTAATTTTACTTTTAATTATTTTAGTCACAGCAGGCATGTCAGGGGCTCTTAGCTTTAAAATCATATTAATCAGCATAGAAAACCCGTATCCGCCATATTCATTAATCGAATGCGGAATATAAATATCTTTTACTTTATATCCACACTGTTCTGTTAAGCGCTTTTCAAATGTTAGACGAAGATTCTTAAAGAGTTTGGCCAAATGTTCTTTATTAACACCATGAACTGCATATGATTTCCCTATGTATTTTAAAATTGGCATAATCGGATTATCATACTCACGAATATAATCGACTGTGAGTTCATGTTTTCTCTTATCTTCATCGATATAAAAAGCTTTTCTGGCTTTGAAATCAAAACGCAAAACCTCTTTATAAGAGCCATCTTCAGACGTTCCATCCCAAAATAGCTGAATACCTTTATATTTAATACGAAGATCGAGAAAGTCTTTGCAATTAACGACCTCAAAAAACATTTCTTTAGGAAATAATTCCTCGTCATCATAGGTTAATATCACTTTGTGTACATATGGTTCGGAGCGAGTTCCACAATTAGGACAAACATAGCATTTAGCACCTGTATAATATCCGCTACCCATGCTATATTTGCGATTCCATGTACCACCAAATGTATGATTGCAGTCACAATGGTGAATTGTTGTGCAAGCAGCATTATAATGTTTTTCAATTATGATGCTATCGAACATTTTACGGATGTATAAACTTGACACAGATTCCATAGAACACCACCGCCTTAATCGCCAAACATAGCAAAGAGGTCAGCGTTTTCTTCTACACTAGGCTCATGCAGCTGCGTTTCATCTGTTGGCGGCTTACTTTCAACTGGCGCAGGTTCTTTAGCTGTTTTAGATTTACGGCTACGCTTTGGCTTTTCTTCCTTTGCCACATCTTCCGTTTTTCCTTTAGGAGCAGCTGACTTAGGAGGCTCTACAACATCAAAGGCTTTTACAATTGCATTAGATGCTTTCATGACACCTTCTGTATACGCTATACCTGCTTGGTATTCTTCAGCATTACCAGGGTCAAGCTCGATCGCTTTGCGTAACATGTCTAGCGACTTCTTACATATATCTGCTTGGCTTTTAAATTGTTGTTTAGACATATTTAAGCCTCCTCTGCCATGATGGATTTTAAATCGGTGATAAGATCATCTGTCAAAGAGTCACTAGATGGACGCGTAACACCATGCTTGCTAAAAATTGCAAGTGCTTTTTTTGCTTTTACCCCATCTTCGCCCATCCATTCACGGAATTCCTTATAAAAGGCTTTTTTATCTACAGGTTCAGGTGTTACATCTAACGTGTTTTCAACTTCCTGCGCAGGCGCATCTTTAGGCTCAATTTCTTCCTGTTGTGGCGTCCGCTCTTCTTTTGGTTCAACAGGTTCTGCGTCTAATGGCTGCACTGGAATATCATCAGATGTTTGTTCTTTAGCAACCTTTTTGACATCCTTCTTGTCAGACTGCTCGCGTTCAACACACTTTTTAAATTCTGCATTGAGCGCCTCTTCAGCAAGTTCAAGGCTCTTACCGTTAGCAGGTTGCACTTCGACAATAGACGTATCGGAAGTTTCTGAGCAATTACCGCAACATTGATGATTAAGAATATAATTCCATTCCGCAATCTGAAGCGCCAAATCTTCTGTATTATTAAAGTTAATAGTTAATACGTTTTTGTTTTCCATGATCATTTCTCCTTGCTTTTTAAAATTTGAATGATATCGTAAAATGGATCGTTAGAATCTATATCTTTATAACGTTCGTCAAAGATAATTTGCTTTTGATATGTTTGCATGGTTCCGATGCAAACTTGAAGATATAAAACTTTGTTATTGTCTGATATATTTTCTTTAATAAATCCAATTGTTGAACCAAGTAATATTGCCAATACTTCTTCATTATTTTCAAAAATCTCTTTGTTATATCTGAGACCCATCTTTTTATTTGGATTAGTTTCATCTACTAAAATTTCAATTCGTTTCATATTTACTCCGTGTTATAATTAATTTAGGTTATTTTACCTAGCTCGCTAGCTGTCCAAGGCTAATAGCGGGCTTTTTCTTTTTCATACGCATTAGCGAACACCCAAACAAGTCCGCCAATAATGAATTGCAATAGAAACTGGAAAAACCCAATTCTATCGATTTC
>ERZ772917.849-NODE-849-length-20093-cov-4.239196_pt1 | contig 20093 bp, 19 predicted proteins | sample MGYA00511187_ERZ772917 | MGnify/ENA primary metagenome ERZ772917 (study PRJEB29015, sample SAMEA2737925) | human oral metagenome | biome: human oral; feature: human-associated habitat; material: dental | place: China | collected 2012 ... | reverse complement strand
AAGAATGACTAAAGAAGCAAAGTTTATAGAATACGATTTCACTATCTATCCGTTCAAGTTGTGGATAGGGGTTGGAGGTACGCTCAACTGTGTGAAAGAGGGGTTTGTGAATATTGACGGAAATGAATTAACCTTCACGGACAAAGAAGAGAACTATTCTCTTGGCATCACAATGGACGTGATGCGTCGAGAGACGAGAGACTATGGCGTGTTGGTGTATTTCAGTTCTAAAGAGCGCATGACAACGAAAGTGATTGCTCACGAGGCGACACATGCCGCAAGGAGGTTATTCGAGCATATAAATGCGGACATAGAGAACGAAGAACCGTTTGCGTATGCGGTGGGGTTTATAGCCGAGTGCTGTGACGAAGTTAAAAAACGAAAATTCAAAAAAGAAAAATGAAAGAGATTGTATCATTAAAAAGCGCACTGAAGGCGTGTGAAAGCAAATTATCACCAAAAGATTTAAGAGGTGTGAATGTGCGCCTTTTAATCATGTATCATCTTGCGACGATGATGTATAATTTATGTGTAGAGATTGAGGCGATATTGAACAAGCAGAACTTGTTTAGAATGTCCATAAAACAGGAGTTCAATAAAATCAAAAGCCTTATCAAAAAGAGTGTCGACCTATCAATGAGCAGGAAGTTGACGGATGCAGAGAATGAGGATGCGAGTGAAGACTATGATGCACTCGAAAAGATGGTAAAAGAATACGGGGGAATATACGAAGAGGAGGAGTGATATGCAAAAGTTTTTCTTTTTCGATTTGGAGACAACAGGTCTCGACTTTGACACGTGCGCTATACACCAAATAGCAGGAGAGATTGTCGTAGGAGGAAATACTGTGGAGTCGTTCAATTTGAGATTAAGGCCGCACGACGGGGCTGTGATTGATAATGAAGCACTCGAGGTGGCGGGTGTGACGAGAGAACAAATTATGGCATATCCTGACCATAGGGAAGTATATCGTAAGTTATTATCTATGCTTGAAAAGCATGTAGACAGATACGATAAAAAAGACAAGTTCTTTTTGGTTGGGTATAACAATGCTGCATTCGATAACAAGTTCCTGAGAGCATTCTTTGAACGCAATAACGATAGGTATTTCGGGTCATGGTTTTGGTCCAATTCCATTGATGTAATGGTGGTAGCATCACTGTACACTATAAAGGTTAGAGACAAAATGGAGAACTTCAAACAATCAACCGTGGCGAAGTTTTTAGGGATACAGGTGGAGGAAGAGATGCTGCACGACGCGATGTATGACATTTATCTTTGCCGTGAGATACTAAAAAAAGTGGCAAGTGGAATGAAGTTTACAGAATGATGATTGCATGATATACATGGGGAGTAAGCAAGGATAGCCAAATATATCTTGCCGATCATTTTAAAAGATAGAAAAGAGGGGCAGTGGTATGTAGAACCATTTGCAGGAGGCATGAATACTATTTGTCTTGTTGATGGTCGTAGAATTGCATCAGATGCAAACCCGTATCTCATTCAGATGTGGCGGGCGATGAAATATGGTATTGATATGCCAAAAGAGATAACGAGAGAAATGTATGACCATTACAAGGTGAAATTTGATATCGGATGCAATTCTGATATGCACATCACAGGTTGGGTTGGCTCTATGGCGTCATTCAAGGGAAAGTTCTTTTCAGGGTATTCAGGTGTATACACAAAAAGGAACTACATAAAAGAATCCATAAATAATACTTTGAGGCAATTCAAATCTTTTGACGGGATAGAATTTGTATACGGCGAATACCAATCTTTAATTATTCCGCCAAAAAGCATTATTTATTGTGACCCTCCATACAAAAACACAACAAAGTACAACGGACTTTCAAAGTTTAACCATGAGGTGTTTTACGAGTGGTGTAAGAAAATGAAAGAGGATGGACACTCGGTTTTTGTGAGTGAGAATAATATGCCGATGCCTTTTAGGGAAGTTTGGAGTATGCCTGCCAAAAGGACATTAGGGATAAGTACAACGATAAACACAACAGAAAGATTATATACGATTTGATATGGAAGAAAAGAAGAAACAATTCGACATAGTAAAAAATCCGAGCCATTATTGTGACGGGAGTATACAGTGTATAGAGGCGATGGTGATAGCCTTTGGTAAAGAAAAGGTGATGGCGTTTTGTGAATTGAACGCCTTTAAGTATTTATGGCGTTCCGAGAAGAAAAAGAATAAAACAGAAGACTTGAAAAAATCCAAACGCTACATCGACTTTTATTTAAACCTTGCGGAGGGTCGCGGCGTGTTAGAGGACTCGAGAGATGTTTGAACTCAGAGATTATCAAAAAGCCCTTTGTCGGATAGGATACGATTTTCTGACAAAAGACAAAACCAACAATAGCGGGCTGATTGTTTCACCCGTTGGTAGTGGAAAATCTCTAATCATAGGGACAATCGCCGCATATCTTAAAGAGCCGACGATAGTCATACAGCCAAGCGTTGAATTACTCTACCAAAATCACAACAAATCCGTGTCGTATGGCATTCAAGCTGAGATATATTCGGCTTCCGCAAACAGCAAGGTGATAGGAAAGTTAACCTACGCCACGATGGGTAGCATAAAAGACAAGGCCGCTCTGTTTAAAAAGATTGGCGTCAAGCATATAATCGTGGATGAAGCCGACAAGGGATTTCCAGCCGAGAAAACGGGTATGTTGGTCAAGTTTTTAAAAGCACTCGGGGTAAAGAAAGTGTTAGGATTCACGGCGACACCTTTTAAAAACAGAAGTTATCTGACAGAAGGCTTCAACAGTGAAACAAAGCTCCACCTAATAACAAGGATGTACCCGAGATTGTTTAACAGGATACTTGCAGTTGTTCAAAATCAAGAGATGATAGAACGGAGTTTTTGGTCTCCGATAGAGTATAATGCGTGGGTGTATAGTAACATGTATTTGAGATTAAATAGTACAGGTTCGGACTATACAGAGGACTCGATATGCAAAAACATTTCATATAATGGTATTAACAATAAAATTCTAACCGAGATTCAGAGGCAAATAGACGCCGGAAAGAAAAGCATACTTGTTTTTATGGATAGCGTTCTTTCATGCTCGATAGCAAAAGAATATCTTGACAGAAAGGGGATAAACTCAAACTTCATAACAACAGAGACTACAAAGAAAACGAGAAAGAACTTGGTTGACGATTTCAGGTCGGGGAAGATAAATGTTATGTTCAACTTTTCAACCTTATTACAGGGTTTTGATGCTCCTGCAATCGACTGTATTATATTCGGACGACCAACGATGAGTTTGGCTATATGGATGCAAGTTGTTGGTAGAGGTGTCAGACTAGACCCCAAAAACCCAAATAAAAGATGCCTCATCATAGACTGCTGCGGAAATCTTGAAAAGTTCGGAAGAATGGAAGATATAGAGATTGAACAGTACAAGTCTTTCGGGTGGGGAGTATTTAGTGGAGATAAAGTATTAACAGGTTTTCCGGTCGGAGAGCCGGGAAGTAAAAAAAACATACAATAATGGAAAAAGACGAGATGTTAAAGACAAAGCGTTGTCCGTGTTGTGGCAAGACATTGCCAACGATGGAGTTTTACAAGTGCGAGAAAAGAAAAGACGGACTTCAGTCCTATTGCAAAGGGTGTATGAAAGCCAAGTCGAAAGAAAGAGGCAAGGCAAACACCTTAAAGAGGAATGAAAAAGCGTCAAAAAGAAGAGCGATCAAAGACGAGGTGCCGATAAGCGTAGAGACATCGCAGCAAGAGTTTATTGACACGTCAGTCATCAAGACGAAAACGCCAATCATCTATCGTGGGACGACGAACAAGGGAGACAGGTTTTACTTCAGAAAAGATGCAGGCGATTCAGGGAACGAAGTGGCCCTATACGCTTCAGTGACGAATGCTATTAAGGCTGGGTATGCAGACGAACACGGCATTTTGGAGAAATGGAAGATAGAACAAAGGCTTGCAGGCAGAGACCCTGACGTTATCAGTATGGAAAGAGCGGATGTGGGAACATGTATGCACTATCTAAACTCTCTATATCTTATGGGACAAGAGTTTAAGTTGTCAACTGTGACTGTCGCAAATGAACTAAGAAAAGCTTCAAAAAAGCTACATCTTAAATTCGGAGTAGAGAGAGTGATTGAGAATAATACCGAAGAACTTCTAACCTCCCTTATCTCTTTTGCGAAATTTTGTCATGATTATGAAGTGAAGCCCATCTTTATAGAAAAGATGCTCTGCTCCGACAAGCATGGATTTGCTTCGGCAATAGACATATATTGTTGGATGACGATTGAAGTGATGGGTTTTTTCGGGGAAGTACACAAAACAAATAGCGGAGAAAACAAAGCCGGAGACCCCAAAAAGACAAAAGGGAAAATTCGCATCAAAGCGCTTATCGATATGAAAAGCAGTCGAAGCGGGAGTTTTTATCCGGAACATAAACTTCAACTCGGGTCGTACAGAGTGTTGATGAGCGAGAATTTTCCGGAAGAGCAGGTAGATAAGGTGTACAATTGGTCTCCAAAAGCATGGAGCAAGACATCGCAATATCACCTCAAAGATCAAACGGATGATTCGGATGAGTTTAAAAAACTCTTATCTTCGGTACTTGTTCAGGGTGTATTAAAATTTAAGGATAAATCTTTAAACGTTACACAATACAAAGGCTCTTTGAAGATTGACAAAGAGAACGATTTCGAGAACATAATGGAGACATCAAATGTGGTAGAACTAATCGAAAGAAAAAAATGATTTACAATAACTCGGTTTACAGGTTTCAACTTGACAGAACAAAACCCGCGAAGAAATATACATGTCCATCGTGCGGAAGAAAAAAAGTGTTTCGCAGGTACATTGACATGAAGACGGGCGAACTGATGGACCCAAAATTTGGAATCTGTGACCGAGAGTTAAGATGTGGCTATCACCTTAGACCGACCTCATCGGATGTGCCAAACGGTACAGAATTAACAATCTCAAGTAAAGATTTAAGTAAGACGTTGTATGACTTTTATTCTGAAAGAGATGTGCCTGACGAGATCGACAAAAAAGAGGTGATAAAATCGTTTTGTGATTATGAAAGAAACAACCTTTTTAAATTCATGTCACACACTTTTGGGGCGGAGTCCGCATTTCGAGTGTTCTCCAAATACAAGGTTGGCACAATGGACTACTTCGAGTGGAGTGGCTGTTGTGTGTTTTGGCAGATAGATGCGGATATGAGGGTGCGAACCGGAAAGATAATGGACTATAACCCTGAAACGGGGAAAAGAGTAAAAAAAGACAAAGAAAGCCATGTGTCTTGGTATCATAGCAGAATGGCAGACTTCTATCTTCGGCAATGTCTTTTCGGGGAACACCTTCTTTTTTCATCCAACGAAAAGGAAGTTCGTGTGGTCGAATCAGAGAAAACAGCACTCATCCTTAGTGCAGAAAGGCCAAACAAGCTGATCATGGCAACAGGGGGTATTCAAAATCTCAGACCTGAAGTTATGGACGTATTGTCTGACAAAAAGATAATACTCATGCCTGACAAAGGACACGGATTAATAAGGTGGGTGGAGAAAACAAACAAAAATCTATCCCACTTAAATATAGAGGTTGACTCTTTCTTGGAAAGAGTATCATCAGTTCAGGAAGGAGACGATATTGCGGATTTGATCATACAGAAAAAAACGAGGTTAAAAATTCCAAAACAAAAGATTTTGATAATAGGATAAAGTATCTTTGCGGAAACAAAAAAGTAAAAAAATGGGACGATCGACTTTATATTACAGAAAGAATAAAAGCGCAAGACGCAAGAAAGCGAAACTCGACAAGAAGATAAACAGCAGGCCGGGGCAATTAAAGAAGCGCAGGGAATTGGCGAAAAAGAATTACGACCATGACAAGAAGTATGGCAAATCCTCTCGTGACGGAATGGATTTGTCACATACAAGTCGAGGAACGACGTACAAGCCATTATCTGAAAACAGAGGAAGTAAAAGCGATATGCCTGGAGACAGAAGAGCAAGAGGTTAGTCATGCCTAAAAGGAATTTAAATGATGAGGAGAAAAGGATTCATGGGTTGTTCCGTTCATCAAAAGCGGTCGTTGCGGAAACAGTATCAGAATTAGAGAAATATCAGTCAGGGGAATCATTACCGGTAAAGACATGTTACGGCTACATCAACAAACTTCTTTTGGGAGGGATCAGACCTCAACAGTGTATAGCGATATGCGGAAGGTCGGGCACGGGAAAGTCTTATGCGGCGCAAAAAATATTGGAGTCTATACTCGATAAAGATATAAACCCGCAAGCGGATGACTATGTGCTGTTAAGATGTGAATTTGAAATGAATCCGATGGACTTATTGCTAAGACGAATATCAAGAGAGATGGACAGGCCAATGGCTGACATCATAGGGCGAAAACAAACAGCCTCCGATGAGGCAAAGATAAGGTCTATTGTCGACAAAGAAGTTCGTGATAACATATTTTACATTCCGTCTCCATGCAGTGTTGATGAGTTGAGAATCGGATTGGATTCAATGTTCTTGCCGGCATTTAAGAGTAAGAAGATGGTCTTTGTGTCGATAGACCATATCGGACTAACAAAAGTGTTGAACGGAGACCCTCAGGGAACTTTGAATAGTACGGTAGCGATGATAAACGATTTAAAGCTAAAGCACAAGAATGTTGTATTCATTGTTTTATCACAGCTCAATCGCGATATTGAAAAAAGAACAGACCCAAAGAATCACGCGCCAGTCATGTCAGATATTTACAATTCCGATACGTTGGCGCATTTGTGCAGTCTGATTATAACATTGCACAATCCATACAGCCTTAACATAGACAAGTATATGGCTTTCGGCAAGGGTAAATATAAATGGCTTGACAAGTTTAAATCAGATGGGGGGAACAGCTTTAAAACAGAAGGATTAATATTCCATCATGTAATAAAAAACAGAATGAAGGAGAATGAAAAGTTTATGCAAAACAGAACCATCTTTGTCGAGGTCATAAGCGGATATGAACTAATGTACAGTGGTTCTAAGGGTGTATTAGACTTCGACGAAAAGGAAGCGCCGAGCGTGACGTTGAAAGAACAAGAAGAAATAAAAGAAACAGATTATCCATTTTAAAACAGAGAAACAGAATGGAAGAAGAAAAGTTAAGAATAGTGTTAAAGAATGGGGAGGTACTCCTTGCCGATTCGGTATCGGAAAAGATGAAAAACGACATATTGTTTTTCTTAATACCGCTATCGATGAAAGATGGTTCGATGTATGCTATGCTGTATAGATATGATGCGATAACAATATCCAAAGACGCAGTATGCAACGAGAGCATTCTAAGACAAATGAAAGAGTTTTGTTTGAGAATCGGAAAGTATGCCAAATTTCCAAAGTCAAAAAGGAAATTTAAGAGTGGGAGAAATATAATCAATCTGATTGTTGCCAATTGGGATAGTATAAAAGACCAATACAAATTCAGTATCGATGTCGGCCAATATTCCTGAACAAAATCTCCTATACAAGGAGATAGATGGTGAAAAGAAACTATGCGTGTCTTATTCACAAATGGAGGCATTCTCGCAGTGTCCCCTAAAGTGGTATAAGACATACGTAGAAGGCAATAGAATCGAAAAGCCTCAAGAGGCACTTATTTACGGAGGAATTATTCACGAGACATTGGAATATTTCTTCAAAAACAATTGTTCTCTTGACGGTAAAGAGATGAGTGCGAGGTTTAATTCACTATCAGAAAGTGTTGGCGGCATCCCATTTGATACTCCCGAATCGGAAATAGAAAGCGGCAGAGACGCAGCCAAACTGTTTGAATGGATAATTAAGTTATATAAATACAAAAAACCAAAGAACGAGTTCGAGAAGGTGCTTTTAAACATGACGCCTGTTGGAGTAGAAGAGCCGTTCGTCTTGCCATATAAGTTGCCAATTGCGTTTGTTATAAATGGATCAAAAGAAACCCATGTAAATATCACAGGTTCGATAGACCTACACATGGCGACATTAGACGGGAAGTACCGAGCGACGATCGATTGGAAAAGCGGACGAAAGATGTTCCAACCTGCAAAGGTCAGAGACAACTTGCAACTCGTCATATACGCCATGTATATAATGAGGCATTACAATCAAGGTCTACCCGCAAGGAATTATTGGTTTCATACAAGGTTCTTAGAGCCACAGGAGAAAAAAGTTAAAAGAGAAGACTTACCTTGTTACATAGAGAAAATGAACGAGGTGTTCATAAAAATGTACAACTTCGAATCAAAAGAAAATCAGAGACCATGCCCCACCCCTCTTTGTTGGTGGTGCGAGCATAAGGAGAATTGCAAATACAAAAGTAATTACACACCCAAAGAAAAATGAGCGAAAATTATTTTAGAGAGGAGTTTACACCTCAAGAGGAAAAGATTCTACTTCGGTATTTTACAAATGTGGATAAACCGGTATTCGGGTTGATCAACTTACCCGAAATGGTCAAAGGTGCGTTATTCGCACGGTATAGCAGAACGAGTAAGTCGTTAAGGAGACTGTTTCTTGACGAGTTTTATGACGAAAGTATGGATAAAGATTTCGTCGCAAACACGGAGGTTGGAATGAAGAGAGCATCCGAACTTTACGACAAGATGATTATGGATTTTGGTGACGACTCGGTAGCGCAACTCGGGGGAGCTCATATCGCTTGCGAACAGGTATCGAATGTACTCACAAAGGTTCTCGAAAGCGGGAGGCTTGCTTCTTATCTTGAGCAAAGCACGCGATATATATACTTCGACCAAAAAGAAAATGGGAACTACAAGTATGTGATTCCTTTAGAAATCAGAGGGACAAGTCTTGAAAAGGAGTATCGTGAGAAGATGGACCATCTTTTTGACACGTACAAGAAAATCAAAGAGCAAATTATCCCGAATCTAAAAGAAGAATATCCTAAAAAAGACGAGTGGTCGGAAGGTGCTTACGAGGCTATTATCAGAGCCAAAGCGTGTGACATCGTGAGGGGATTGTTGCCGGCATGTACCAAGTCCAATCTTGGAATTTACGCAAGCGGCCAATCATACGAACACCTTTTGATTAAGATGTATTCTATGGAGAATGAAGAGGTAAAAGAGTATGCCGATATGATGCTTGAAGAACTCCGAAAGATAATACAGGGATTCCTAAAGAGAGTCGATGTAAAAGACAGAGGAGTTGAATGGAGCAATTATCTAAAAAAGACAAGATGTGTGGAAGTAAGCGGGGAAAAGATAATATCATGTAAAAGTTTGGTCGGTTCGACTAAAAACAAGGTCAAATTGATCACTTATGAAAATAAAATCCATTTCTCTTTGGCGGGTATGGTGTACGAGCAAAGCAATAAGAGCTTTGAGTATATATCCAAGTTTATAAGTGAATTACCGAACGTAGTGAAAGAAAACTATCTACAGAATATCTTCGGTCAAAGAAAGAACAGGAGGCATAATCCCGGCAGAGGGCTTGAACATATTTCGTATACATTCGAGATTCTATCCGATTACGGGGCCTTCAGGGATTTGCAAAGACATCGAATGCTCACGATCCAATGGCAGAATCTGACAGTCAAACACGGATATTCGATTCCTAAAGAATTGACAGAAGACGAAGTGTTAAGGAGTTTATACGAGGGTGCTATTCGTGATGTTATTGATTTATATAACGATGTTTATAGCAAACATGGGGACGTGATTGCTCAATATGTCGTACCCTTTGCATACATGATTAGATATGTCATAAAAATGAATGCAAGAGAAGCATTCCATGTCATTGAACTAAGGACACAAAAACAGGGGCACTCCTCTTACAGGGAGATTTGTCAAAACATGTACAACGAAATAAAAAAAATAGACACTATATGTAAAATAACGAGACACATGGATTTTGTAGATATGAATGACTACGAATTATCAAGAGAAGATTCAGAGACAAAAAAACAATAACATGTATGGAGATAATAGGAGTTGATTTTGACGGAACATGTGTTACACATGACTTTCCAGATATTGGGAAGGATATTGGTGCTGTAAGCGTTTTGAAAAGGATTGTCGAAAAAGGACACAAATTGATTCTTTTTACGATGCGTAGCGATAGAAAGGATGTGAAAACAATCTCAGACCAGATACATCCCCATGGCGGAGATTATCTAACAAGAGCTATAAAATGGTTTGAGGAAAATGGCATTGATTTGTATGGAGTGAATGAGAATCCTGATCAACATTCTTGGACAGACTCCCCGAAGCCGTATTGTACGATATACATTGACGATGCGGGACTCGGATGTCCACTTGAGTTTGACCCAAAATACTCAAAAAGACCGTATGTCGATTGGAATAGGATTGAATATATTCTCGAACAAAAAGGGATTCTTTAGATTGATGATTTAGTGCATCCACAATAATCCTCAAGACAAGAGGATTATTGTTTTCATTTATAGTAAAGTAGTATTAAGTAAACAGAGTGGTGGCGGAATTGGTAGACGCTAACGGTACGGATTGAACGATATTTGTCTAGAAGTCCTTGATATCGTAGACAGTAGTGCAAAAGGGAGGCGTGAAGTGATGTCGTGCATGTTCGAATCCTGCCTACTCATTTTTCAAAAAACAAAAAGATTGACGGTATGTTTAAGGTATTTGACGAATTGGAACACGAGGACGAAAATGATTTTTTCAAATCAGAAGAAAGTATAATGGAATTCGCAGCAGAAGAATATGGGAGGTATTTGTATAGTGATATTGAGATTCCTGACAGAGAAAGGGTGGTTGAAGTCATCAGCCCAAACTCTCTTGTTTCAAAATATAAAATAAGGGCTGAGATAAAAATTATAGTTGATTGCGTTTAGATAGGATACGCATAGGTGATTAGACGGAATTTGTAAAAAATAACCCACAAACAATGAACAATATCAGGCTTTTATACATCGACCTTTTTTGTGGCGCAGGAGGCACGTCTACCGGGGTTGAAGACGCTAAAACCGACGGTGAAAAGTGCGCAAAGGTGATAGCATGCGTGAATCATGACACTAACGCTATTGCAAGTCATGCGGCCAATCACCCAGACGTTCTTCACTTCACCGAAGACATCAGAACGCTTAAGTTATCTCCGCTTGTAAAACACACAGAAAAGATGAAAAAACGGAATCCTGGGGCATTAGTGGTACTTTGGGCGTCGCTTGAGTGTACAAACTTCTCAAAAGCCAAAGGCGGGAAACCTCGTGACGCTGATAGTAGAACACTTGCAGAGCACCTATTCCGATACATAGAGGCTCTCAATCCCGACTATATTCAAATCGAGAATGTCGAGGAATTTATGAGTTGGGGAGACCTTGACAAAAACGGCAGGCCTGTAAGTAGGGATGCTGGTCGTCTGTACCACAAATGGATTGACGACGTGAAAAGTTACGGATATAATTTCGAACACAAAATATTGAATGCCGCAGACTTCGGAGCATACACTTCTCGACGTCGTTTTTTTGGAGTGTTTGCAAAGCACGGGCTTCCGATTGTGTTCCCCGAACCGACGCACTCAAAAACGGGCACGAAAGGCTTGTTTGGGAATCTCAAAAAGTGGAAACCGGTTAGGGAGGTTCTTGATTTTACCGACGAGGGAGAATCTATCTTTATGCGCAAGAAACCGCTTGTCGACGCCACACTGGAAAGAATATATGCGGGGCTGATAAAGTTTGTGGCGGGTGGAAAGGATAAATGGATATTGAAATACAATTCCGTAAATGGGAAAACGGGAAAGCATATTCCTCCGAGCGTAGATGACCCTTGTCCGGTTGTAACTGTACAGGGGCGCATTGGCGTTGTACAAGCCAAGAGATTTCTTTCAAAGAATTATAGCGGACACCCCGAAAGCAAAAACATAAGCAATGAAGGGCCGGCTCACACCATTACGGGTATAGACCACCATTCTATTATTAACGCAAGTTTCATACAACAACGTAATAGCGGAAGCCCTGAATATAAAGTTATACCATTAAACCGCCCGGCCCGAACGATAACAGCAACCGGCGGAAACCAAGAATTAGTACAATGCCGTTTTCTTTCTGCCTACTATGGTAGTGGTCACAATCACTCCGTAAACGAACCTGCTCCGACATTGACAACAAAAGACAGGCTTGCATTCTTTAGTATGCAATATGGCAACGGTACCCCGTGCGCGGTTGATACACCCGCCCCGACCGTTACAACAAATCCCAAACATCAACTTGTTACTTGTAGCAAGGTGAGCAGGCACTACCTAATGAATCCGCAGTTTAGTTCTTCAGGAGGATCAGTTGATAAGCCATGTTTTACCCTTATCGCCCGAATGGACAAAATGCCGCCTTGCCTGATAGCTACAGAAACAGGAGATATAGCTATAAAAATCGAAGAAACCGACTCTCAGGCAATGGTTAAGATCAAAGAATTTATGGCCTTGTATGGCATCATTGACATAAAAATGAGGATGCTGAGGGTGCCTGAGCTAAAGCAGATTATGGGTTTTCCCAAAGACTATGTTTTAATCGGCCGCCAGGCGGATCAGAAAAAGTTTATCGGCAATGCCGTAGAAGTAGGAATCGCAAGAAAAATGTGCGAAGCCCTTTGCGACAGACTGTGTCAGATCAAGTCTGATGAATAGAAACTAAAAAAGTAGTATAAAAACAATTTAAGAACAAAGAAATATTAAATATATGTTTACGGTAAAAGAAGACAAAACGAGGTCTGAAAACAGCGGCCAGTACTTTGTCGAACTAACAAAAAACAGAGGGCTCGATGTCGTAAATTGCGACAGACTCGGATATTGGTGCGATAAGGCACATCTTCAACATTTCATGCGCGAAATCGCAAAGGTTATGACGGATGATGAGTTGAAGGTGCTTTTGGGCGATAGATTGAAAAATCGCACCGCAATCAAGCAGAAAAACAGATTCGAGATAAAACAGCACGTCTACCACAATTCGCCTGATGGGCCCGCCGGCGTGGTGATTGACTGTCGGTATTCGCAGCGGGCTAATGAATGGGAATACTTGGTATCGTTTGGCGCGGGGGTGGAATCCTTATGGTATTACGAAGAGGAGTTGTCTGAACATAAAGTATTTTGAATATGAAAACAATTACATTGAAACAGATTTCATTGTGGTGAATATGGATAAAAAGTTAATAAAAAACGACATCTCGAGATGCAATAATCTCAAATGTGAACGACGTAATCATTGCGCACGGCATCAACAGTTAATAGCCGATAAGGACAACATAGACGAATCGATTCTATTCTCTGTAACGACCTTTAATCATGATAGATGCGAGTATTTTATAAAAAAAAGATAAGGAATAATGTTAAATAAACTATCGAAAGAGGCCCTAAAAGAGGCAAAACGAAGAGGAAAGATTAATAAGAAAACCTCCATTAAAGATGTTTTGAATCATCTAAAAGGGGAGGTTGCAGAGCTCGAAAGAGCAATTGATGTTAAAGAGCAACACCCGGATCATTACTCATATACATGTAGAATTATGACAGATGTTGGTAAGTCGATTGATTCCGAGATATACGAAGAGGTGTTTAAAAACTCTATCGGGGATGAGATAGCGGATGTAATAATCACCGCGCTGACGTTGTCAAAAGTGTGCAAGATTGATGTTGATTGGTACGTAAAAAACAAGATGAAATACAACAAGGAAAGAAAGGACTAATCAGCAATGAGGGAAATAAAATTTAGAGGGAAAGACGAAGACGGGAATTGGGTGTTTGGAGACTTGATACACGGGGTTGCTGAAAAGAGGGGCTATTTATACATATTACCGTGTGTTCGAAATCTCGCCGGGATACCCAACTGTCATCCCTTGGATGGCGTGCAAGTTGAAGAGAACACTATCGGTCAATATACAGGCCTCAAAGATAAAAATGGAAAAGAAATTTACGAAGGGGATATTGTTAAAATATTAAACAGAACAGCAGTCATTTGTTGGGCAAACGAGGATGCGACGTTTATCACAGACGGAGATGGCGTTGGTCTAACCCTGTCAAGGGCTTATTATCATGATGATGTGCCTATTGTTGTCGGCAACATCCACGACTATAAAGAACTTCTAAGTTAAAAAATATAAGATCAATGAAAAAAATAAGGTTCAAAGGAAAAGACATAAACACGTCAGAATGGGTGTATGGCAATTTGATATGGAATAACGGCAGTCCATATATTGTGGGAGACTTCATCGAAGTAAACAAAGAATACTGCACTTTGGAATTTTGGCACCCAGTAGAGGCGCATACTATTAGAGAATACACAAAAAACAAAGGGAAAAAAGATAAAACAGACGAAAGGTACGGTCTTTATAAAATACCAGATGATGTGTTAATCAAAAACCTGAAATGTGAAACGGGGAAAATGGAATCCTATATCTCCGAGCTTGAGTATAACATAAAGGAAAAAGATCGGCTAATCGATATCTTGAAAAATGGAGATAAGACTGAAATCAGAAAGATAAGACAAGATGAGGTTTTTCAAGAATACAAAGACAAAATCAAACTGCTTGAGAAAAAGATAAGCCAACTCCGCAAAGACAATATGGAACTAATAATCAAAATACATAAAAAGAATACAGCAAAGTACAACATTGGTTAAATAAAAAAAAGGCGGAATTCAATATCCGCCTTCTTTATTTTTCTTGTCTTTGTCTTTTCTTGACAAAAACAACCACATCGATTTAGAGTTATACATTTCCCACGCACGTCGCTGCCTTTTAATGTCCTTAGCTGCCCTGTTATTAAACCACTGACGGAGGAAGGTGTTTCGATAAACCTTTTGCATCAACTTGGTATCACCCTTGTAAGTACCACCTTCAACTTCGTCAAACTGCGACGTAGGACGAGAAACCACGTCGAATATATCCTGCAAAAATCTACTTGAAGCGATAGGCTCGTCAATAGCTTCAATAACATTTCCACTTAGGCCAAAGACGTCATTTTGCGAATAAACCTCATTAACCGAACCAAGCATGAGAAAATATGCGAGTTCTCCGAGATAAGACGGATTGTTTTGTATCTCATCGTCATCATCCCTCCATTTTTGAATTCCCCTCACCAAAACAGCCAATACAGCCATAACAGCCATATTGACCACACCTCGTTTAAGGTTTATCTTTTCCGAGTAGTCAAGTTTTTCAAAATACTCTTTATATACCTTTGATATATCATTTAGGTTGCCCTGTTTTAAGAACGACGCTGACACACCAAGAAGGTTCAGCCATGTCCTTGCCCACCCCTCTTCAACCTGAAGTGTGTTAAAGTTTACAGACTTTTTCTTAAACATACGCTGAGCGGCAAGAACCATCCATCCTCGATGGCTCATGAAAAAGTACCCAAGCCAATGCCTTCTCATCGCGACCTTGTTTTCTTCGTTAAGTACGCCATTACTGTACTGAACGATAGAAGATATTTTACTCTGAGCGTTCGACCACCCTGTTTTAACAGCCTCTTCAGCTTCGGGGAATTGATTCTTGAATGATTCAGATAACACCATATTCCCATCAACAACATCGGTAGCATTATACAAAGACATCTCTTTATAGGCATCCCAAGAACCAATGGCGGAGTTGTCGTATTCCATGTTCTCGAATTGGTATTTATCAACAAACAAATTTAACTCCGGTATATACCTCATGGAATCCATTACGCTAATCATCACGATAGGGTCGAGCATTGTCTGCCCGACTTCTCCCAATTTATACCCCATATTATCAAACATACGGAACGCCCTATTGAACGCTGCAGAGTTAAACCTCTCTCGCATATCGTAAATCCCCATACGCTCGCCCATAACATAAAGTTTGTTAGTCCGTTGAATCATACCTATCTCCCCGACATAATCATGACCAAGTTTAGACGCCTCTTTGATAGCGAAAGCGGTGGAACTCTTGTCAAGATATTGTCCGACCATATTCTCTATCGCCTGGTTGAAAGCGTTAGACGTTATACCTTTCAATGAGACCATCGGAGAGAATACAAGATTCATACTTTCAACAAATCGTGCAAATCCTATGGAAATTTTAGACACATCGATCTTATATCCGAGAATGTCCAATTCCATCCTGTTGGTCATCTTGACTCCATATAGATGATAGTCCACGTAGTCTCGGAACATCTTCCAATCGTTTGTGTCTTTCACACGACGACCACCCTTAAACTTTAAGTCAAGTAAATCCTGTTCAAGCCCGATAAACGAATCAATCGTATCCATCTTTTGCTTGTACTCGTTAGCCATAAGATTCATCAAGGTGTATGAATACCCCAAGTCGTGTGAAAGGTCGTCCACGTTCTCCAAAGAATGTACGTAGTACTTCGGAACGGCTCTCACGTCTGACGAAACATCTATACTTTCCGAAGCGGTTTGCCCGTAAATAGGGTCGTCCACGCGATTCATGGTTTTGTCCGCAATAAAATTCTTTACCATTGTAACAGGGTCGGTAAAGAGCCCTCCGACACGTTCAAGAGACTGCTTGGAGATTTGCGGAATCATGTATTGGTTTATCGTTTCACCATAATACTCGGAGTTCTTTCTCATGAGGTCTTTAAGCGTCTCGATCATTTCAAACTCTTCGATATTTTTTGTGGGAGATTCTACCCCATTTTCATCCACCTCAATCCCGAAATGTGTATAGAAGTTATCATCACGATACTTCTCTATTTTAGGCTGATTGTTCACGTAAGTGCGAGATGTGTCGTAATTTTTGTTTTTATATTTATCGAACAAGGTCTCTCCGAAGTACCACGAACTTGGCGCAGTAAGGTCTATATACTTGTACACTGTTTCAGGGATAACTCCAAATTGAGAATTACCTCGACCAAGCAACTTGTCTTCTATGAACTGAGAAAGACTGAACTTTTGACTATTCTCATTTATGTCACGCATAAATCTGTTGAAGCCTTTTGGCGTTGAGCGCTTGAAATAAGGCATAACATATCTCGCACAATACTCTTTCATCACCCCGTCTATTTGCTGTTGTGTCACAGCAAGAGAGAATCTTGCACGATCGTTTATATCAACATCCAAGCCATACTTATCTTTTAATATGCGCGCAACATCGTCTTTAAACCGTTGAGATAAGGTGACAGGCGATCCAGACAGATAAGACTTCAATCTTTTATATCGACTATTATTACGTGAGTACAATATGTCGTAGTCCGACGCCTGCAAATGATCTTTCATAAAAGCAAAGAAATCTTCCATAGACACATCCTCAAATCTTTCCGCTTTAGTAAAGTCTAATATCTCCCTATAAAAAGCATCGTTGAAAGACGTTTCCGTATTATCGGCAAAATATATTTCAGGTGATATTCCGTTTTCTTCAAGAGCCAGAAGCACATCATCCATAGAAACAGATGTCCGTATGTTTGCCATAACGGCATCTTTCTGTTCTTGGAGAGACTTTACAAGTTGCACTGTGTGCGACGGCATCATATCGAAAGAAATATCGGAAAGAGTTCCAGGCTTTTTACACTTAGAAAGTATGGTTTTTATTCTGTTCCGAAGGGCTTCGTAATTTGTCACATTCATGCGGAGTGTGTTAAAAAAGTCATCAGAAGACCCCATGAACGAGTGACGAATACTTTCCCTTACCCCCTCATCAAATAAGACATTTTCCGCCATATCTATATACGAATAATTCTCGTCAAAAGACTTCCAATACTCATCATTAAAGAATAGTCGACCATCCTGCAAAAAGTCATCCATTAGCCTTGCTTTATCCTCCACTCCATCTTCTCCGATATATTCGGATAATTCCTCCTTTACATTCACGCCAAGAGTTCTTTCATAAGCGGACATCGCATTTCGCATAGCATTACGATACCCCCTTATCATTAGAGAAACGACTTCATCCTCCCCTGTTTTTCGCTCACCCATACCGTCATACTCGGACATCTTCCCTCTAAAAGAGGATTCGTTGATTAGATACAGTTTGTACTCGGGGCTTTCCTTAAAAGCCTTTTTGTCAAAGACACCATCCTTGTAGAATTTCGCCCTAAGCCTCGAAGATTCTCTCTCGTAATTCTCAATTACAACGGTCGCTGTGTCGTTATACTTGTCGCCTGCAAACAACTTAACAATTTCCTCATCGCTAAACCCGTTATCTTTTAAATACTTCTTTGCATAAGTCTCAAAATCAACTCCAGACTGTTCAGGATTCATGCTAAGGATGGTATCAATCTTACTTTTGACAAACTCACCAACAACAGCATTCTTATATAGTGCCGCTACATTAATAGCATTCTCTTTTAATTGATAATACTCCTTTACAAAGAATCTTTCATTGTTTTCTTTATAAAAATCGTTCATTAAATCATTGTACACACCAACCCTCGACTGCTCAATGTTGTTAAGGTTTATCCACCCTGCGTTTGTTCGGAAAGTTCTTTTACTTGATGCGAGCGTTTGTTCTCCCGAATCGGAAATACCAACCTCTTTCGTCTTATCACCAACAATAAGTGTTACGCCCTTCTCTACAGCCACATCGATAAACTTTTCAGGATCGGATTTGTACTTATCATACAGTTCAAGGTTCAAATCCTTAAATGCTTCCATGAGAGCTTTCACCTGTGTCCTGCGAAGCTGTTTCTCATATTCAGCCATATTGATTCTACTTAAAAGATAGCCGCCATACGCCCCCGATTTATCTTTTTGTATAAGCCTGCGCCACTTTTTCAAATCCCATTCTTTCTCTTGAACCGTTTTTAGGAAAGCGTCTGTGTCTTGCGCAGCTCTAAATCGGGCAAGGAATTTATTCTCCGAAACCAATTTTCCGAGAGCGGATAACACGGGGTTGTGGCTGTTCTCAAGTGTGCCGAGCCATCTTGAGATGTTGCTTATCTCTTTAATGGTCGAATCTAAAACAGTTTCAACATACCCCTGTACATTAGTTGGCACACCCCATTTCTCCATGAGTTGACGAATCTTTGAGCCATCTCTTTTGAAAAGGTCATTCATCTCAGCTTCGTCCCGTGTGATAGAGGAGATTAATAAATCAAGACGCTTAAGAAAGTCAGACTGCTTGTTTGACTTTAGCTTATCATCAACAATCGGATAAAGCTCAAGAATTGATTCTTTAATCTCCTTTAATACCGCCAATCTATTCCTTGCGGATAGTCCGATAGATACGCGCTCGTTTCCATGTATAAGTTTCATTCTATCTACGACAGAACTGATATATCCCTCTTCATTCTCCGCCATAGATATGAGGTTGTTTAGAGCATTCTCTACATATACCTCATCGAGATTCTCTTCCCCGCTAAGAGATTCGAGTCTTGAATAAAACTTTGCAAGTTCTGCGTTTGCTACAAACTCTTCCGTATAGACATCACCGTTTAGAATCTTAGATAATCTTCTTTTCACGGATGTTATTCTTTTTAAAGATGAGTCAAGTCTTGATCGAATATGCTCACCCTCCGTCGACATTAGAGCAATACTACCCTCAAGCCCATATTCAATAAGAGGATTAACTTTAGACTTCTGAACGTCAAGTCCGAGTGCGGTGTCTATCTTTTCTTTATTCTCTACTGACAAATGCTCCCTTGTGAAAGACAAGTTACTTTCTATGCTCGAAAGTAAATCCGCATGTAAAAAGTCATCCATCATTTCTGTGTAGAAAGTCTTAGCGGCAACCCACTTTTTGGCTATATCGGATGCCTCTTGCTCAGAAAAATTCGCAAACAAGTTGCCATAAACATCAGAATATAACTCATTTTCTTCGGAGAGGCTGAAATACTTATCCCTCGCTACCTCGTCTGTAAAAGAGTTTAGTAAGATGTATGCGGTGTTTTCACTTGGAACAACATCTTCCTTGTTTAATAATTTCTGTATGTCAGACAGAACTCCTTTCAAGACTTCGCTTGATGGCGCAACACCATTGAGCGCTATATAATCATGTGTAAAGTCGAACATAGCGAGATAGTTCACGCCCGTCGAGAGTATGGCATCTGTTAGCGCATGCCTGTCATTCTCCTCTTTTTGAGCATCTATATTATGTAGTGAATAGGAATCATCAAAAATATCTCCGCTTTGGAGCATCACAGATACAAGAAGTTCTGGCGC